>ERZ839823.185-NODE-185-length-99828-cov-44.215048_pt1 | contig 99828 bp, 81 predicted proteins | sample MGYA00519862_ERZ839823 | MGnify/ENA primary metagenome ERZ839823 (study PRJEB31850, sample SAMEA3708853) | human gut metagenome | biome: human gut; feature: human-associated habitat; material: faeces | place: China | collected 2014 ...
ATCGAAAAGTAAACAGGCTCACCTTTAGGGGCGCGGGCAAATAGCCCCGCGCCCCATTCGCTGTCTTCCCAGAAAAAGACGGCTGTTCCTCAAAAGAACAGCCGTCCCGTTTTTTCTGTTGATATGTATCTGAAATCAGGCCACAAACAGGTTCAGGAGATATCTGCAAGTCTGTTTGTCAGCCCATATCGGCGGATAGAGCCTTGCTGATTTGGGCTTGCAGTGCCTCCGCCTGCTTCTTTTCCGTGATCGCACCCACGATGGGGTCGCCCACGATGTTGCCGTTCCTGTCGACCACATAGGTGGTGGGATAGGCAAAGATATTGGTGGTGAACTTGCCGGCCTCTCCATCGGAAGCAAAATACACGTTCTGATAGGTCGCGCCCTTCTTGGCAAGCACATCCTTGGCCTCGGAAATGGCCGTCTCGTTGCCGTCCAGCGTGAAGGTGTTGACGCCGATGAGGGCGCCGCCCTTCTCCGCAAGCTCCTTGTTCAGCGCGTCCAGCTCGGCAAGCTCCCCTACGCAGGGGTTACAGGTGGTAAACCAAAAATTCACAACGGTGACGGCGTTTTTGGCGAACAGCTCGCTGCTCTTCACCGTGTTGCCGTCCAGATCCTTGCCCTCAAAGGCGGGAAACTTCTGCATACTGCCATCGTCAGGCGGCGTGGTCATATCGCTGCCCGCCGGGACGCTCGTATTGTCATCACTATCAGGCGTCTCTGACAGCCAGGGATACTTCGTCTCCAGCTCCGCCCGCTGGTTCTCAATATCCTTGATCTTGGTGGCCTCGCCGGTGAGCAGCGTCAGCTCCTCCTCGGTGAACTGATCCTTGGCATTCTCGATGGTCTTGAGCAGAAAATCGCCGTAGTTGCCGCCGTCCTCTATCATGGCCATGCCCTTATCGGCTGCCATAAAGACCTTTTCCCAAAGAGCTGTGTTTTCCGACAGGATGGCATTTTCCTGCGCCATCAGCTGCTCATACAGCGCTTTTGCCTCTTCACTGCCATCCTTGCCGTCCGTGTCCTCTGCGGGCTTTGTGCCACAGGCGACCATACCGGCGGCCAGCACCAGCGCCAGCAGCAGTGTGATGATTTTCTTTACGTTCATTTTGTTTCCTCCGTTTTTAATGTATTTGCAGGTTCTACAGGTTCTTTTTTGCCGTCTCCAAAGCCGTAGCGGAAACTGACGGCGTTGGTGGGACAGGCGCGGATGCACATCCCACAGCGGATGCACTCAGTATGGTTGGGCGTTTTTGTCACGTCCACATCCATTTTGCAGGCCTTGGCGCATTTTCCGCAGGAGACGCATTTGTTCCTATCCACCTTCATCTGGAACAGGGACACCCTGTTAAACAGCGCGTAAAACGCACCCAGCGGGCACAGCCACTTGCAGAAGGGCCGGTAAAATACGATACTCAGCACGATCACTGCCAGCAGGATGCTGAATTTCCAGGTAAACAGGCTGCCCAGCGCCGCCCGGATGCCGGAATTGGCAAGGGACAGCGGGATAGCCCCCTCCAGCACGCCCTGGGGGCAGAGGTACTTGCAGAAGAAGGGGTCGCCCATGCCCACGTCGTTCACAAGAAACGCCGGCAGCAGGAAGACCATCACCAGCAGCACGGCGTACTTGAGGTACGTCAGGGGCTTGAGCTTTTTTGTTGAGAGCTTCTTCGTGGGGATCTTATGCAGCAGCTCCTGAAACCAGCCGAAGGGACACAGGAAGCCGCAGATGAAGCGCCCCAGCAGTACTCCCAGCAGAATGAGAAAGCCTGTGATATAATAGGAGAAGCTGAACTTGGAGGACCCCACCACCGCCTGAAACGCCCCGATGGGACAGGCGCCGGAGGCTGCCGGGCAGGAGTAGCAGTTCAGCCCCGGCACGCAGACGGTCTTGCCCGCGCCCTGATACAAGCCGCCCTTGAGAAAGTTCGGCAGGTGCAGGTTGGTCAATAAGGCCGCCCCCGCCTGTATCCAGCCCCGAAAACGGGCCAAAAGATGGGACGCGCCCGAAGTATTCTTCTTATCCAATGCCCACACACTCCAGACATAATTTGATCGCTTTGCTCAGCACCGTGGCGGCCTCGCCCCGCCAGACACCGAAGCACAGCATGGCGGCTCCTGTGAGCAGCAGCGCGACCTGCGCTGCTGCCTTCTTCCTGTGACTCATTTTGATCACCCTTTCCTGTTTCTGTGGCCTATCATAGCGCAGGCGGGTTAAAATCTCTGTTAAGAACAGAAATTTAACACAAATCTTATCCGGCTCTGCTATAATAGGAGACAACCTGTTCATTAAGGAGGCGACTATGCACCTTTTGATTGTAGAGGACGAGCGCACCCTGTGCGACACCGTCGCCCGCAGCCTGCGGCGGTCGGCCTACAGCGTGGATTGCTGCTACGACGGCGAGAAGGCGCTGGAGCTGCTGGAAACGGAGCGGTACGATCTGGTGCTGCTGGATCTGAACCTGCCGAAAAAGGACGGAATGACGGTGCTGCGCACTCTGCGGCAGACCGACAGAGAGACACCTGTGCTGATTCTCTCGGCTCGCGGCGAGGTGGAGGATAAGGTGACGGGTCTGGATGCCGGCGCCAATGACTATCTGGCAAAGCCCTTCCATCTGGCGGAGCTGGAGGCGCGCATCCGTAGCCTGACCCTGAGGCAGTTTACCCAGCAGGATGTGGTGCTGCGCTGCGGGCAGCTTACCTTTGATGCCCGTGCGCGGGCAGTTTCCGCCAACGGGCAGCCCCTGACGCTGACCCGCAAGGAGACGGGGATCCTGGAATACCTGATGGCGCATCAGGGGCGGCCTGTGAGTCAGGAGGAGCTGATGGATCACGTCTGGGACAACAGCGTGGACAGCTTCAGCAACTCCATCCGCGTCCACATCTCCGCCCTGCGGAAGAAGCTACGCACCGCGTTGGGCTACGACCCTGTCCGCAACCGCATCGGCGAGGGCTATCTGATGGGAGGGGACGAAGAATGAAGCGGCTTTCCCTGCAGTGGCGCATCACACTGATGTCCGTCCTACTCATCGGCATCACCTGCGTGGCCATGAATCTGCTGCTGTGCTCCTCCGGTGTGTACTATATGGACACCATTGCAGACAGCTTACAGGGCGGCGGCACGGTGATCCTGAATGAGGAAGGCGCAGCAAGCTTTGACCCGCAGCTCGTTGCGCCCAGCGAGGAGCTGACCATCGTTGTCGATGGGGCGCAGGGACGCTTCCGCACCACCAACTGGTATATCACGGCTATAGTGACACTGCTCAGCGGAATTTTGGCCTATTTCGTCAGCGGGCGAGCCCTCAAGCCCCTGCACAGCTTCGCCTCTCAGGTAGAGAAGGTGCAGCTGAACAATCTGGCGGATGTGAGGATCGATGAGGACGTGCTGCCGGAATTCCGGCAGCTCAGCCACTCCTTCAACCAGATGCTGGAGCGGTTGAATAACGCCTTTACCGCCCAGCGGCAGTTCACCGGCAATGCCGCCCATGAGCTGCGCACGCCGCTTGCGCTGATGCAGGCGCAGCTGGAGCTGTTTTCCGCAGAGCACACCGATGTGCTGCCGGAGACGGCGGAGTTTCTCCTGCTTTTGCGGGAGCAGACGGAGAGGCTGACGCAGATGACCAAAACGCTGCTGGAAATGAGCAATTTGCAGCAGGTGGCGCGGAACGAGCAGATTCAGCTTATCCCAATGATTGAGGAGATCTTCACAGACCTCGCCCCGCTGGCAGAAAAGCGCGGTGTCACGCTAAAAGCGGAGGGCAACGGCGTTATGACCGGCAGCGACGCGCTGATCTATCGGCTGATCTTCAACCTGACGGAGAACGCCGTCAAGTACAACCGCCCTGGCGGCTCGGTGTGGGTCTGCGTCACACAGGAGACGGAAAAACTCCTGATCCGCGTTTCCGACACCGGCCGCGGCATTCCGGAGGAATTTCAGCGGAGCATCTTCCAGCCCTTCTTCCGGGTGGACAAGTCCCGCAGCCGGGAGTACGGCGGCGTGGGGCTGGGACTTTCGCTGGTGTGGGAGATTGCCGATCTCCACGGCGGCTGCGTCCGGGTAGAGGAGAGTTCAGATGAGGGCACTACTATTGCAGTAGAGCTGCCGGTACAGTGAAGCTGCATCTCACATAAAGCAATAAGCCGCGCAGTGGGAGCACCCTTCGGGCGCTCCCACCTTATCTTAGCACTTTGAATGACTTTGTATTTTCCCAAAGACCCCCGCTTCGGCGGGGGCCCTTGTCTTTTCACCTTTCGTTTCCCGCTGCGTAGGATAGACTGTACGGAGCCGCCCGGCTCCGCATACTACGGATACGGAAAAGGGAGTGTCTATGCAATCATCTGTCCTTCAGGGGATATTGCTCCCCTTCTGGGGCACGTCGCTGGGTGCGGCGTGCGTATTCTGCCTGCGAAGAGCGCCCTCCGCCGTTCTGCGCCGCGTGCTGGAGGGCTTCGCTGCCGGGGTGATGACCGCCGCCTCGGTGTGGAGCCTGCTGCTGCCCGCTATCGACTGGGCGGACATGGGCCGCTGGTCCTTCCTTCCGGCGGCGGGCGGCTTCTGGCTGGGGGTGCTGTTCCTGCGGCTGCTGGAGCGCCTGCTGCCGGAGGCTGTTACCGACCGTTCCACCACCATGACCCTTCTGGCGGTGACGCTGCACAACATCCCGGAGGGGATGGCGGTGGGCGCGGCCTATGCCGGATGTGTGGCGGCAGGAGCCGCCGCGCCCGTCGCGGCGTTTACGCTGGCGCTGGCCATCGCCATCCAGAATGTGCCGGAGGGCGCCATTGTGGCCCTGCCCCTGCGTACCGCCGGTGCGGGGAAGGGGAGAGCCTTTTTGGGCGGCGTGCTCTCCGGCGTGGTGGAGCCCCTGGCCGCCGGTGTTACGGTGCTGGCGGCGGCGCTCATCGTTCCGGCGCTGCCCTGGCTGCTTGGCTTTGCCGCCGGGGCTATGCTCTATGTGGTGGCCGCCGAGCTGCTGCCTACGCGCGGCGATCCCGGCCCGGGGGCGCTGGCTTTTGCCGCGGGCTTTACCGTAATGATGATCCTGGACGTGGCATTGGGGTAGGGAGGAGGGTTGACAACGGCCAATTCCTGTAATATAATGTCGCTGACAAGTAAATAAACAGTCTGTTGATCCAATGTCGCCGGCGGCCGTACAGCCCACCACGGGCCAGGCGTCGGCATAGAAGGAAAGGGGTAGCCAAACCCCGCACGACCGGTACTGTGAGCGCAAGGATGCACCGAAGCGGCGAGAGCCGCCGGGACGAAAGTCCGCCATTGTGGGTAAGCCCATGAGAAGGTAGGCTGCAAACGAGGCGGGATGTCTGTCCCCCGCGGCGCGAGCCAGGAGAATTGCATTGTGTAGGACAAAGTTGCAGCGGGCGCGCTCTCCGTGTGCGGGAACCTTGTACCACCATGTAGATGTACCACGCTGACCTCCTGAACGGGAGGTCGGTGTTTTTTGCGCCGCCTTTTTCGCGGCCGGCCCTTTTGGGCGGGCGGCGGGGGCGGCGACGTCTTTCCGTGGTGCAGGGGTCGTATCTATTGCGTTCGCTGTCCGGCTTTGCGCCGGGCAGCGTTTCATTTTCGCGGGACAGAGTGCACTCTGTCCTGTTTTTCATGCCCTGCATGAAAAATATTTCCCTTGCCAGGCTGACACGCTGCCATACACAGCGAAGCGGTGCGGAAAACTCGACTGTCAAGCTGAGGCGCCGTGCGCTTTCCATCTGACCGTGAAACTGTGCAGACGAGTCCCCTTTGTCAAGCTGAGGCGGCCATTGGCCGCGTGCTTTTCCATAAGTGGGGCGGGGATGTTGCCGCATCCCCGCCCACCCCCTCACGTCGACAAAAAATTTACATAAAGGAGAAAGAGACATGAAGAAGAGAGTCATAAGCTGGCTGCTGACCGTCGTGATGGTCGTCAGCATGCTGCCCACCTCCGTGTTGGCCGACACGCTGGCCGCGGATCAGGAGCAGCAGACCCAGCAGGAACAGATAGCTCCGGCGGACACGGAGAACACCGTCCCTGCCGGGAATGAGGAGACGCAGGAGCAGCAGGAGCCTGCTGCGGAAACGCCTGCGCCCCAAATGACCAGCAGCGGCGGCGCGGCGCCGATGCTGGCTGCGGCAGGCGCGGTGCAGAATATCGGCACCGCGGAGGCGTTTGCGGCGATGGAGCCCGGCGGCAATTATCAATTGACGGCGGACATCACCGTCACGGCGCCCTATGCCAACGAATTTACCGACTTTTCCGGCACCTTTGACGGCAACGGCCACACCGTGACGCTGAATATCACCGCTTCCACGGCCAATGTCGGCCTGTTCAGCAAACTGGCGGACGGCGCCGTGGTGAAAAACGTTACGGTCGAGGGAACGGTGACCGGTAAGAAATGTGTAGCAGGCATTGCTGGCTATGCTACAGATAATGTTAAGATCGAAAATTGCAAAAATACCGCGAGTATTACAGGAACTAAGAATGTGGGCGGTATTTTGGGCGAAGCTTATAATAACGAAGAAAGCATTTCTGTTGGGATCAAAAACTGTGCGAATGAAGGTGCAGTAAACGGTACTGGTTCTGCTATAGGTGGTATTGTTGGAAAGATGGAGGGCCAGAACTCCATCATAGACTGTTATAACAGAGGGAATATCACTGGCTTTAATAACTACGCTGGCATCGTGGGACAAAGCACAGGCGCTCTTGTTGCAACGATTAAAAATTGCTATTCTATCGGAGCAGTCACTGCTTATGGTGCATCTACCAATGCGGGATATGCGTTGATAGGTGGAGGTAAGAACTATGCTTTGACTAATTGCTACGCAATAAAACAAGACGGGTTGAATTTGGCGTATAACGGAACGAATGCTACAACGGAAGAGTGTGACTTCAAATCCGCCGAGGAGATGCAGTCCGCGGAGTTTGCCGCCACCCTTGGCAGCGCATTCCAGTACAATGGGGGCGGCTATCCTACGCTGAAGGACCCGGAGCCAGTGGTGGAAAAGAACGTCGTGTCTATTTCCGTAAAGTCGGCTAAAACGACGTGCTATACCAGCGATGAACTGGAGCTCAGTGTTACAGTTACCTATGACGATAACAGTAGCGAGGTCATCACCAAGGGTTTCACGGTGGCGGGATTTGACAACACCGCGCCGGGAAAGCAGACGGTGACTGTGACCTACAAGGAAAAAACGGATTCCATTGAGATCGAGGTCATTAAGAAGCCTGAGTTTGATGACTTCTTCGCTGGTATTGTTAACAGTGTTGAGGTGACGAATGATGCCACCTATCCTTATGTGGTGGACATGACCGACAGCGACGGCCTTTGCCTGCGCTCCAGCAATCCGGATCAAGGAAATACAAGCAGTACATCTACGATTACGCTGAAGGCAAAGGCCAATGTGACGCTTAGCTTTAAGTATTGGGGCTGCAATTATGATTCTTCTTCCGCAGCTCTTACGATCGTAAAAAACAACAGCTATAATCCAGAGATGCGGTCATGGGGGAGTACTCAGTGGAAGGACTTCACCATTGATCTGAAAAAGGGCGATACGCTGAGACTGAATCTTATAAAGACGTATGTCTCAGGTGATTACTATGTCAAGCTCAAGGATTTCACAGTTTCATCCCTGTATGAGGTGAAGTTGACAGCGGAGCCTGAAGAGGCTGATGCGGTCGTTGCACTGAAGGACAGCACAGGCGCAGAACTTAAAGGTACGAATGGTGTATACATCGTTTCTGCAGGTGAGTATACCTACACGGTGTCGGCTTATGGGTATGACACTGTTACGGAAACGATCAATGTTGCTGCAGATGTGGCAAAGACGGTGCCGCTGACCAAATCTGCGGCCTATTCCGTGGCGTTTGATATCTCGCGCCCCGCAGGGATCACGGCGGATCCGACAGTGACCGTCAAAACCAACGGTAAGGCGGTATATACCGGTGATGGTACAGGCTGCAGTCTGTCCAATGGCAGCTACGCTTATACAGTTGCCTGCGATGGCTGCGATAATGCCGGCGGTGTATTCTCTGTGAATGGCGATAAGATGAATATCCCAGTGACGCTGGCAAAAAAGGCGATATTTGAGGATTTCTTTGCCAATTGCCAGGGTATCACCGTCAGCGGTGACAAGGGGAAATTTACCATAGAGGGTGCTGGCAAGGACTCCTATCTCAAGACCACAGAAACGACCACACTGGCTCTCACAGCTACAAAGAATGTGAAGCTGTCGTTCAGCTATATCGCCAATGCGGCAGGGTGTGTGGAAGGCGACTGGTATTATGATGAGCCGGATGAATACTATTATTTCACCATAAAGAAGAACAGTACACAAGTCAAGCGTGCTTACAGCGAAACTTCTTGGAAAGATTTTTCAGTGGAGCTTACGCAGGGTGATGTGCTGACCATTAGTTATGATGGTTATACCAGTTACTATTACGCAGCCCTGAAGAATTTTGCAGCAGTTCCGTTCTATACCCTCACCCTTAAAACTCCCGACGGTGCAACGGTGGTGCTGAAGGACCGTAGCGGCGCGGAGATCACCGGCAAAAACGGCGCATACACCGTTGCCGCCGGTACCTATGCCTACACCGTCAGCAAGTTCGGCTACGAGACCAAGACGGGGAACATCACCGTGAGCGCCGATGTGAACAAGACCGTCACGCTGAGCGAACTTGCCTCCTGCACCCTGACCTTTGCCGTGAAACCGGCCGAAGACGCCACAGTGACCGTGACCCACCCCGTGGGCGGCACCATCGCGGTCGGGGCCGACGGCGGCTACAAACTCTACCTCGGCGAGACGTATGCCTATACCGTCGCCAAGGCGGACTATATCACGGTCAGCGGCAGCTTTACCGCTGCCAAAAACGACACCATCAAGGTAACACTGACCTATGCCGGTGCGGGATGGGACGGCACGACCAAGACCGCGCCCAAAACAGAAAACGGTGTCTATCAGATCGGCACCGCCGCGGAACTGGCATGGTTTGCCGATGCTGTCCAAAACGGGCAGACCGCCATCAGCGCCAAACTCACCGCCAATATCAACCTCAACGGCAAGGCATGGACGGCTTTTGGCAAATATGATTATAAACTTGAGGGCAAGTCCGGCTTTGCCGGGACGCTGGACGGCGATCGGCACATCGTCAGCGGCCTGAAGAGCACGGAGGGACTGGTGAGCTGCCTTTCCTCCGCCGGCACGGTGAAGAACCTGACGGTCATCGGCACAGTCAGCGGCAGCAGTCATGTGGGCGGCATCGCGGCTACCAGTTACGGCGCCGTGGAGAACTGCCTCTTTGACGGCACCGTGACCACCAGCAGCGGCAGCGCCTCTGCCGGCGGAATCGTGGGACGCGCCCAAAAAGGCAACCGCATTGTCAACTGCGTCAACACCGGCGACATCAAAAACACCTGCGCCTACTATAATTCCACGCTGAATATCGGCGGCATCGTGGGCTATACCTATGGCACCGTGGAGAACTGCTATTCCACCGGCAATGTGTCGGCAAGAACGGATAGAGGCACCAACAAGGGCATCGGAGGTATCGCGGGACAGGTATATGCCTCCGCCGTTTTGCGCAATTGCTATGTCACCGGCACCGTCACCGGCCCGGAGGCCGGCATCAGCCCGGTGGTGAACCTCGTGGCAGCCGGCGCCACGGTGGAAAACTGCTACTACCTCCATGCTGCCGGCACCGGCGCAGCGACTGCCGGTACCCTGCAAAAGACCGCCGAGGAAATGCGTACCCCGGAATTTGCGGCGGATGTGGGGATGCACCTTGACAGCGACAACAGCAACGGCGGCTTCCCGGTGCTGCCCTGGCAGGGCGGCACCCCCGTGGATAATGCCGACCTCAAGGCCGCTGCCGCTGCCGCCAACACCTTGCAGCTTCGCGGCATGAGCGCCGCCGACGCCGCCAAGAAAGCCAAGGCCGACTGGTACGCCAAGAATGTGCTGGAACTCTATGACCTTGCGGACTATAACGATAAGGCCGACCTCTGCGAGAAATACGCCATCGAAGAGCCCGGCGAAGCGGTCACGGACCCGCACGACTACTTCCTGAGCGCCCTGCAAAAGCACTTCTATAAGGAACTGGGGCTCGATGCCGAGAATGCAGACCTTCTGAAGGCCGATGCCACCGGCGTCTATCAGCTCCGCGGCCTTACCCCGGTGAGCGGCGACCCGGAGGAGGAAGAGGAGACCGCGCAGACCTATACCGGCTTCCTGACCCTGCCCGCGAGCGTCACCGTTCCCGTGGAGGGCAGTGGAGAGAAGACCGTTTCCCTCACATGGACGGCGGATAACGCTCTGGTGAACACCGCCACCGGCGCGCTCACCGCGCCTGCGGCGGATAAGGTCACGGTGACCCTTACCGCCACTCTCCAAAGCGGCGCTGCCACGAAGACCAAGACCTTCACGCTGTGCCTCTGGTCCGAGAATGCGGAAAAGGTGCAGACTCTGGAGGATATTGCCGCCGAGTTCACGCGCAAGAATACCGCCGTGCAGCCCCTGCAAGGCGTGGGGCTCTATGATGAAACCAACATCACTCAAGCCTTCCGCCGCCTGCTGGCAGAGCAGGGCTATGCGGATGTGGCGGACAACTCCGAGATCACCTATGTCAACGGTAGCGCCAAGGCCAACGGCTTTGACGGTACCAAGGTACAGTACATTGCCGACAACGGCGACATTATCTACTTCACCGGCGACGGCACCGCCCGCCAGACCGTGCAGTACACGGGATTGAAGTTCAACATCACCTATGCCGGGGTCACCAAGGAGATCACCCTGCGAGGCACCGTGGGACGCAGCGCCGATGCTGTGCAGAAGCTGGTGGAGAGCGCCGCCGGGTCCCTGAACTGGGAACTCATCCGCGGCGAGAATACCAACGGGGCCACCCAAAGCGAGGTGGCGGGCTGGACGCTCTACACCGTGAACGACCGCATCACCTCCAACCTTACGCTTCCCTCCGGCATTGCGGGGCGCTATGATGTGAAGGTGCAGTGGGGCACCCGGAACACCGAGTGGCTCTACATCACCAACGGCACCAACGGCGCCGGCGTGGGCACCGTCAACCGCCCCCTGCAGCCCGCCGACGGCACGGCGCTGCCCGAGAAGGCCGGCAAGTTCCGGCTGATCGCCCGCGTGACCTATGACGGCTTCGATGACTACACGCTGGCGCACATCACCGGCGACAACGGCGTGGAGGTCTATGCCGATGTGCTCTTTGACGCCACCGTTGCGCCCTTCGACAGCAGCGTGACCAGCGAGATGCAAAACGCTCTGGCGGAGAAGTATCAGGGGCTCCTGCGTGACTTTGTGGACAAGACAAAGCCCGTGGACACGACTGCCGTCAGCGACGATATGCAGATGCCCAGACCCGCTCTTCTGGAGCAAACGGGCATCATGAGCGACAGCTATAACCAGAAGGTCACGATGGTGAGCCGCACCCCCGATGTGCTGGACTTCAACGGCTATCACGCCATGGTCTACCGCCCACTGCCTGGTGAGAAGCCGGTGGAGGCGAAGTATGTGGTGACCATCACCACCCGCAGCTCCGGCCTTCTGCTGGCGCGGCAGGAGTTCAGCTTCACCATTCAGCCTTTTACCCCGCAGGAATTGGATGACGCTGCCGCCTTTATGACCAAGGCGCTGACCGAGAACGCCTACTGGGACGGTATCAAGAACAAGAATACGGTTAAGACCAAGGTCACCTCCGACCTGTATCCCTTCGCGGAGATCTGCAAAAACGAGGACGGCACGCTGAAATACGTCCGCGGTACGGTGAATATGACCTTCGACGGCATCGAGGCCGACGATATCCCCGGCTGGCTCGATACGGAGAAGTACCGCTGTTTCCGATCCTCCCGACCCTCCGTCATCGAGAATGAGCTCCTGCGTGTGCACCAGCCGGAGTACAATACGACAGTTAGGCTGGACAGCGTCCTGACCTACACCAAGTACGCCCAGTATTGGGAGAAGTTCGGCATCAACGGCACCGAGGAGACCAAGGAACGCTACAAGGACTTTGCCCAATTCTACAAGCAGCCCATCCACATCGACCTGACGGTGTCCGGCACCACGGAACAGAATGACCCCAACGAAAATCAGACCCTCACCGTGAAGGTCAAGGTGGACGGCTACAACAAGAACGGCCATACCTTCACGGGAATCTCCGGCTTTACCTTCACCGGCAAGGCCAACGAGGATCCCACCGCTTGGGACGCTGTGAAGGCGTGCTTGGACAGTGCCAACTACACCTATACCGGCAGCGGCACCTACATCAAGAGCATCACCGATGCAAGCGGCCACACCCTCAAGGAGAAGGGCGACGGCAAGTCCTCCGGCTGGATGTTCGGCATCGCCGTCAAGGGCGGCAACGAGACTTTGCCCAAGACCACGCTGGACAACACCTATCTCAAGGACGGCGACACCCTGCGCCTGTTCTTTACCGACACCTATATTCCGCTGGACCCGACGGATCCCACGGTGCCCGGTACGGAAGTGCCCGGCTTCGATGAGGCGTATGCCGGCGCCAAGGCGTATATCCAAAGCGCGGTGAGCGCCCCGGTCGTCAGCTATCTCTTCGGCGAGTGGGCGGTACTGGGACAGGCTCGCGCCAAAGTGCCCCTGTCCGAGGCATATATCGCGGCCTATTATGAGAAGGTCGTGGCCTATGTGCAGAAGAATATGGGCGCGGATGGCGTTCTTGTCGATCCCGAGAGCCGTAACCCCACCGTCACCGACAACGAGCGTATCATTCTGGCCCTTACCGCCATCGGCAAGGACCCCGCCAACGTGGGCGGCGAAAACCTGCTGAAGGCGCTGCAGAACAAGGATATCATGAAGGTCACCGATACCAGTAACACAGATATCAACGGCCTCGTCATGGGTCTGCTGGCGCTCAACAGCCGCAATTACACCTCCGACACCTCCTGGCTGGTGCAGGCTGTTCTTGCACAGCAGAACGAAGACGGCAGCTGGAGCGCCAGCGCCGACACAAAACCCGTCGGCGACGTGGACATGACCGCCATGGCGCTGCAGGCGCTGGCACCCTACCATAAGGACAGCGGCAATGAAACCGTGAACACCGCCGTGGAGAAAGCCCTCAGCTGGCTCTCCGGCAAGTATCGAAGCGGCTACGACTCCTCCGAGAGCTGCGCGCAGGTGGTCATCGCCCTTTCCGCCCTGAATTTGGATGCCAACACGGACGCGCGCTTTACCAAGACCGTGGAGGGGAAGACCCTGAGCGTGCTGGGGAACCTCCTGCAGTACCGCGTGGCGGAGAACGGCGGCTTTAAGCATCAGTTCGCAGACAAGGCCGTCAACGAGATGGCCACGGAGCAGGCGCTTTGCGCCATGGCCGCCTATGCGCGCTTTACCGAGAAGGCCAACGCCCTCTACGATATGACCGACGCCGCCTGCGCCCATCGCTTCGGCGAGTGGCAAGTGACCGTGGCCGCCACCTGCACCAAGGACGGCGTCAGCCGCCGGATCTGCTCCATTTGCGGCGCCGTGGAGGAAAAGTCTGTTCCCGCGACGGGCCACAACTTCGGCGCATGGACGGTGACCAAGGCGGCCACCTGCACCGAAAGCGGTATCAGCACCCGTAAGTGCAGCGTTTGCGGCACGGAGGAGACGATGATCGTCCCGTCTCTGGGGCACAGCATGACTGCCACGGCGGGCAAGGCTGCTACCTGCACCGAGGCAGGCAACAGTGCCTATTGGACCTGCTCTCGCTGCCACAAGTTCTTCAGCGATGCGGCGGGCAAGACCGAGATCGCCAAGGACAGCTGGGTCATCGCGGCCCTGGGCCACGATGAGGCCACCCGTGCGGCGGTGGCGGCCACCTGCTACGCCTCCGGCCATGAGGCGGATACCTACTGCAAGCGCTGCGGCATTGTCATCACAGCTGGCGCGACCATTCCCGCCACCGGCAAGCACACCTACGTCAACGGCGTCTGCACCGTCTGCGGCGTCAAGAACCCGATGGCCAACGTCAAAGGCGATGACATCAAGGTGGACAGCAAAGACAACAAGACCGCCGCGGGCGACGGCTTGGTCATCAAGGTCGATGATACCATCACCGGGGAGGTGCTGGCGGACATCAAGGCAGCAGTGAGCGACGGTGCAATCACCGTGACCGTGACGGATACGCTCCAGCTCACCAACGAGCAGAAGGCCGCCGACGGCGGCAAGAGCGCCCTGACCGAGGCGGCCAAGACGGCCGGTGACGAGGTTAAGAAGGAGCTGAACAAGCTGGCCGAGAAGCTGGACGCCCTGCGTGGCGACAAATCCCGCAAGAACGCGCAGTTGGAGAAGGTCGTAGACGTGACTGTGGCGCTGGTCAAGACGGAAGGGAACGAGATCAAGACCGTGGCGCAGCTTATCGAGCTGCCCCACAGCGTCACCGTGACCATCCCCATCACCGACGAGCTGTACGCGGCCCTTCAGGGCAAGCGCGTCTGCGTGGTGCGCAGCCACACGGATAGTAGCGGCAATGTGACCACTGCCGAGCTGTCCGCTACGCTGGGCGGCACCAAGGGCAATTATGTCCTGACCTTCCAGACGGACAAGGCCTCCGCGTTCGCTATCGTCTCCTATGAGACGGTGTCCTCCGGGTACTACTACGGCGGAAGCGGTACGGCCGACAGCGGCAAGACCGACTCTGCCAACACGGCGGACGACAGTCAGATGGTGCTGTGGCTGGGCAGCGCGGTCCTGGCGGCAGCAGCCGTTGTGGTGCTGACCCGGAAGAAGCGCGTTTCCAAGTAACAACAGAACAGCCGACGCAGGGGCGCGAAAGCGCCTCTGCGTATGGCGCTTTTGTGAGGAATGAGAGATATGAAGAAAAACCACCGATTCTGGCTGCTGGCGTTGGCACTGTCCCTGCTGCTGACCTGCGCCGCCTGCGGAAAAAAGACCGTATCGTACGCCCCCGGCAACATTCCCACGGCAAAGCAGGAGCAGACCACGGACACCAGGAAGGACGACACAGCTGAAACGGGCACCACCAAGGCTGACGGCAAGCAGGACGCGGCAAAGACTGAGGATAAGACCGCGGACGATAAGAAGCCTGACAAGCAGAAGTCGGCTGATGATGCCAAAAAGGCCGAGGAGGACGCCAAAAAGCAGGAGGAAGCCAAGCGCCTGGAGGAGCAGAAGCGGCTAGAAGAAGAGAAGAAACAGCAGGAACAGGAGCAGCCTTCTGCGCCGGACCCGGACCCTGCGCCTGCACCTGACCCTGCACCGGCGGCATCCGTATCGCTGTACATCTCCTGCGCCACGGTGCTTGATAATATGGACAAGTGCTCCGACGGCGTGAAGGGCCTTATCCCCGCCGACGGCGTGATCCTGTCCGCCACGGTGACCATCACCGAGGGTGAGTCTGTCATGTCCGTACTGAAGCGGGCCTGCGGTGACGCGGGTATCCCGGTGAGCTCCAGCGGCAGCTATGTCAGGGGCATCAACGGCCTGTTCGAAAAAAATGTGGGCAGGAGCTCCGGCTGGATGTACTGCGTGGGGGGAACCTTCCCCAGCTATGGCGCGGACAGCTATACGCTCTCCGGCGGCGAGAGTATTCAGTGGCTCTACACCTGTAATATGGGTGCAGACGTGGGCAATACCTACATGGGCTGACAAAAGGGCGGCTTTTGCCGCCCTTTTTCCGCACGCAGGATTGACGTATCCCCTGGCGGCAGGGTATAATCAAAAGGTTAAGACATCATGTATGCAGGAGGTGATCCCATGGACGATACGCTGCGCACTTGCCATCCGGCGGTGAGCTTTGCCTATTTCGCCCTGGTCATCGCCTGCGCGATGCTGCTGATGCACCCGGTGTGCCTGGTTCTGTCGACGCTGGGCGGCGGGTGGTATGTTGCCCGTCTGCTGGGCGGCAAGGGCCTGCGCCGCCACCTGCTGTGGCTGCTGCCTATGGCCCTCCTGGCGGCGGCCCTGAACCCGGCCTTTGTCCACCAGGGCGTCACCATTCTGGCCTACCTGCCCTCCGGCAATCCTTTGACGCTGGAGAGCCTGCTCTACGGTCTGGCCGCCGGCGCCATGCTGGGCACCGTGGCGCTGTGGTTCGTCTGCGTCACTGATGTCATCACCTCGGACAAGGTGGTGTACCTCTTTGGCCGCGTCATCCCGGCGCTGTCCCTGCTGCTGAGCATGATCCTCCGCTTTGTGCCCCGCTTTGTCCGGCGGCTCCGTGCCGTGGCCCAGGCGCAGCGGCATCTGGGCCGTGATACCCAGACCGGCGCCCCGGTCCGGCGCGTCAGAAGCGCCCTTCGTGTGTTCTCCATCGTTGTCACCTGGAGCCTGGAAAGCGGGCTCATTACCGCCGATAGTATGCGCTGCAGGGGCTATGGCCTGCCGGGGAGGACCTCCTTCTCCCTCTACCGCTTTGACCGGCGTGACGGTGCCGTTGCCCTTTGGCTGGCTTTCTGCGGCCTGTATCTGCTGGGCGGCGGTCTGGCCGGCGGCCTGCGCTTTCAGTATTATCCCATGCTGATCAGCGGCCCCGTCACACCGCTGACGGTCAGCTTTTTCACCGTTTACGGCCTGCTCTGCTTTACGCCGGTGCTGCTGGACGCCCTGTCCCGGCGCCGCTATCTCGTCCGGAAAGGAGGGACGCCCCGTGCCTGAACTGCTGCGTTTGGAGCATTTTGGCTTCACCTATCCCCAGCAGCCCCGCCCCGCGCTGGCGGATGTGTCCCTCACGGTCCGTCAGGGCGAGTTCTGGGTCCTCTGCGGTGCCTCCGGCTGCGGCAAGACCACGCTTCTCCGTCAGCTGAAGCCCGCCCTGCGCCCCCACGGTGCGGCCGAGGGCCGTATCCTCTTCGACGGTCAGCCGCTGGATGACCTGCCGCCCCATCGGCAGGCCGCTGATATCGGCTTCGTCCTCCAGTCCCCGGAGGAGCAGACCGTCACCGACAAGGTCTGGCATGAGCTGGCCTTCGGACTGGAGAGCCTTGGCTGCGACACGCCCTCCATCCGTCGCCGCGTGGCGGAGATGGCCTCCTTCTTCGGCATCCAGGACTGGTTCCATAGGAAAGTGGACGAGCTCTCCGGCGGCCAGAAGCAGCTGCTGGCCCTGGCCTCGGTCATGGTGCTCCAGCCCCGGCTGCTGATTTTGGATGAGCCCACCAGCCAGCTGGACCCCATTGCCGCTGCCGACTTTTTGCAGACCGTGGGCCGCCTGAACCGCGAGCTGGGCATCACCGTTCTGATGACGGAGCACCGTCTCGAGGAGGCGTTGCCCCTGGCCACCCACGCCGCCGTGCTGGACGGCGGCCATCTCCTCTGTGCCGGCGCGCCGGAGGCGGTGTGCCGTTCCCTGCGGGGCCGCGGCCACGATATGTTCCTGGCCATGCCCGCCGCCGTCCGTATCTGGGCTGGGGTGGACAGCGACGCGCCCTGCCCCATCACCGTCCGCGAGGGCCGCGATTTCCTGTCCGGCTGGTGCGATGAACACCCCCTGTGCCCGCTGCCGCCGGAGCCGGTGTATCCCGCCGGGGATACCGCCCTTGCCGGCGCGGGTCTCTGGTTCCGCTATGAGCCGGACCAGCCGGACGTGGTCCGCGGTCTGGACCTTCAGGCCCGCCGGGGTGAGCTGCTGGCCCTGCTGGGCGGTAACGGCGCGGGCAAGTCCACCACCCTGGGCCTGCTGTCCGGTGCGCTGACGCCCCAGCGGGGCACCGTGACCCATACGGGCCGCATCGGCGTTCTGCCCCAGGACCCGCAGGCTCTGTTCGTGAAAAACACGGTCCGTCAGGACCTGTACGAATCCTTTGACGGCACGGACCTCCCCAAAGACCAACGTGACCGCCGGGTGGAGCAGGTGACAGCCCTTTGCCGCCTGACCGAGCTGCTGGACCGCCATCCCTATGACCTCTCCGGCGGCGAGCAGCAGCGGGCCGCCCTGGGTAAGGTGCTGCTGCACCAGCCGGATATCCTGCTGCTGGACGAGCCTACCAAGGGCCTGGACGCCGCCTTCAAGCAGTCCTTTGCCGCTATTCTTTCCACGCTGACCGCCGCCGGCACGACGGTGGTGATGGTCAGCCACGACGTGGCCTTCTGTGCCCGGTATGCCCACCGCTGCGCCCTGTTTTTCGACGGCAGCATCGTCGCGGAGGGCACACCCCGTGACTTCTTCTCCGGCAACAGCTTCTATACCACTTCCGCCAACCGTATGGCCCGGGACTTCTGCCCCTGTGCCGTCACGCCGGAGGATGTGATCGCGGTCATCGGCGGGACCGTCCCGCCCCAGCCGGAGGTGCCTGCCGCCTGGCAGCCTCTGCCTCCGGTGGCGGAGGAGTCCACCGCCTGGAAGCCGAAAAAGCTCCCCTGGTGGCGCAGGACCATCGCCGCCGTATGCGGTGCGGGTGCGCTGGCGATCTTCTGGCTGGCGGCCAAGCACACCGACCTCACCGCCCTGGTGGGCGGCGGCACGCTCTCCCAGGCCGGCTGGCAGGCCCTGGGCCTTTACGGCCTGTTCATCGCCCTGCTTTTCGGCTGCATCGCCGCCATCGGCCGGCGCTCCAAGCCCCTGACGCTGCTCCAGACCCCGGTGCAGAAGCGAAAGCTCTCCCGCCGCACCCGCCTGGCGGCGGTGCTGATATTGCTGTGCATCCCCGCCACGCTGTATCTGGGCTTTTTCTACCTGGGCAACACTGCCTACTACCCCATCGCCTTCGCCGTGCTGCTGGAATGCATGGTGCCCTTCTTCCTGGTGTTCGAGGGACGGAAGCCACAGGCCCGTGAGCTGGTGCTGGTGGCCTCCCTCTGCGCCCTGGGCGTGGCGGGCCGCGCCGCTTTCTTCATGCTGCCTCAGTTCAAGCCCGTCCTGGCTCTGACCATCATCTCCGGCGTGGCCCTGGGCGGCGAGACCGGCTTCCTGGTGGGCGCCATGACCATGCTGGCCAGCAACGTCCTGTTCTCCCAGGGGCCCTGGACGCCCTTCCAGATGTTCGCCATGGGCATCATCGGCTTCCTGGCGGGCGTATTGTTCCGCCGGGGCTGGCTGCGCCGCAGCCGCGCCGCCCTGTGCGTCTTCGGGGCCATCTCCGCCGTGCTCATCTACGGCGGCATCATGAACCCCATCTCCGCCCTGCTCTATGCCCGCACGCTGGAGTGGAAGGTCATCGCCGCCTACTATGTCACCGGCTTTCCCATGGACTGCGTCCACGCCGCGGCCACAGTTTTCTTCCTGCTGGTGCTGGCGGAGCCCATGCTGGAGAAGCTGGACCGCATCAAGATCAAATACGGCCTAGTGGAATAAGCGGACGCGCCCACCCCGACGGGGTGGGCGCGTCCGCGCGGTGCAACTTCAGGTTTCCCGTCTTTTTCCCGCCGCAACCGAAAGGTGATAGACATTCCGCCGCTTCTCCTGTATAATGGCGGTGAGAACACAGAAGGGAGGACCGCCTATGCCTGCCATCCGCTGCAAGGCCTGCGGCAAGACCTATGATTCCCGTGAGGGCTTCTGCCCCAAGTGCGGCGCCTATAACCGCCCGCCCCGCCGGGAGTGGGTGGACGCCGGCGGCGACGTCCACTACGCCGAACAGGAGAAGGTCTGCTACGAGCAGAAGGAGTGCCACGAAGAGAAGGTTTGCTATGAAAACCAGACCCGCCGCCCCCGACCCCATATCCAGTGGCACGTGCCCAAGAAGAACACCGCCTCCGGCGCCATAGGGGCCGTGATCGCCGTGTCCATTGTCATCGTGCTCATCAACACGCTGCGCGGCGTGTCCGGTGACATCTTTGACCGCAATGAGCCGATGCCCGACTACGGCTGTGAGCAGGTAGCACCCGCCGAGGAGATCGAAGCAACGGTGCGGGAGTACGCGGAGATAGGAGCGAGCTTCTATCTGGAGGATTCTGCCTTCGCCGTGGCGAGTCTCAAAGCGGACTGGGAGGGGGATGTCCTCACCGTCTATGTCGTAGAGGGCGATACATACCAGACATTCCCTTACCTGGTGCAGGTGGACAGCGACGGCTTTGAAAACTGGTACTATCCCGAGGATGTTGTCGTTTCAGACACCGACGACGATGTGTTCATATGCACGTATGACCTGTCGCCGATGGAGGAGCTTACGGAGGAGACTTACCTGATCTTCTCCGGCATGGATAAAGAGGTCGTCGTTCCCGTTGACCTTGCACAATGGTGATATAAAAGCCTCCCCCGTCCGGGGGAGGCTCAGTCTGTCAAAAAAGCCTGTCATTGCGAGCCAGTCCGCGCCGCGAAGCAAGTGCCCTTGGGGTACAGACTGGCGTGGCAATCCGTTTCCAAAACGCACGATTCTTGCGTTTTCATGCAAATTTGCGGCTAAAAGATTACGGATTCTCACGTCGCTTCGCTCCTCGGAATGACAGAATGTTTTTTTTGACAAGCTGAAGACGGCCGTATGGCCGTCTTGTTGCAAATAAGCTGTACTTGCCGGTATTAAAGATATTATTGGAAGCCATCGAGACTTTGAACAAAACGCTCGATTTCTTTTCGTATATCCCTTAATATCTCGTTTTGGAAAACCCTATATTTCCGCAGAAGAGGTATGAAGGAAATAAATGTTATGTTCTCGAAAAATGAGCATATAGTTTCATCAATCTCAATTAAATTACCGTTAGAATCCGCAAAATCGACTTGTAACGTTGCAGTATATCCATCGAATGGGCTGCTTCGCAGTTTATCTGTTATGTCGAACCAACGATGTATACTGACGGTGTAATTCCAACCATGTGAGTTAGATGCACTTAAACATAGGGGGCCGAATTCCCTTTGGAATTTTGCCAATTGCTGATCCTCATACCGTTGAATATCTGCTAATATGGATTCATCCATTTCGCAATAATAGTGATACATGAATTACCTCCATATTGTCTTTCTGAAAGACACTCCCGAACGAGTACTGGTTTTGGGATTCCATTTGTTACCTTGCAAATGAATCTCGTGATTGTTATGGTTTGAATGTAATTCAACAGATCGAACGGCTCTGCCTCGTCCTTTATTATATGAATATTTTATTCCCGGGTATCCAGCGTTGCCTATTTTTCCTACTTTTTCAATTTTTGTTGTGCTTTTTGTCAATTTTCCAACTGCTGTCCCAGTGCCGTAGCTTATAGCGGCTTTGGCAGTGCCACAAACAAAGTGTTATCCACCGGCCAGCATCGCTGTTGTGACACCACGGCGATTGTCAGGAATATTCATGAAACCTTTTTATCTCAAACAATACCGAGACTAAAATGCGAACTGAAAACTATCGACAATAGAATCACATACTTTTACTTCAGTGCTTTTTCGTTCACTTTGATATGTGGCAAACACTATTTTCGGGTGTTTGGCAACAACCCACAATTTTATAAACCAACCATCAGATGTTGTGCCTGTTCCGTACAAAATTGTCTTGCCATCTCTGTTGAAAAGTATTAAAGGAGAATGCAGATTTATATTATTTTGATCAATAAATCTTTTGGCCAATATGCTCATCTGCTCATCTAAAGATTCTTTTGTTTTTAAAACATTAAAAAAAGATGTTGTTATCGATCCATTGCCGCTGGGATTATACAAAAGAAGATTATCAATATCCTCTTCGGCACACCAATTGTTAGGTAATGTATAATTCAAATATTCATTATGATTAAGCGTCATTTATCTCACCTCTAATCATACAATTTAAGCACTCCCGTCCAAGTCCCACCAAACTGTTGACTTGCGGCTGATGTGTATCTATTGAGTTGGTTCATTCCTCGAGCAATAGCTTGTGGATTGTTGGGTTTATTTCGTTCGGACTTCTTTGACAAGCTAGACAGCCGCACACCCCGGTGTGCGGCTGCTTTTATATCTCAGAACTTATCCTTATTGAATATCCGCAGGATCTCGTCGAAGGACTTGTCCATCTCGTCCTGACCCTGCTCGCCCTTCACCTCGTCCAGGGGCTGGGGCGCGCCGCTGTTCTCCGTCTGTGCGGGCTGGGTCACAGCAGCGGCATTGGCGGCCTGCTGCGCCTCGTCAAAGCCCGTGGCGATGACGGTCACGCGGATCTCATCGTCCAGCGTCTCGTCGAAGGCGGCGCCGAAGATAGTCAGCGCGTCGGGATGCACCGCCTGCTGCACCAGCGTGGCGGCCTGCTCCACCTCCTCCAGACCGATGTCCATGGAGCCGGTGACGTTGATCAGCACGCCCCGTGCACCGTTGATAGAGGTCTCCAGCAGGGGGGAGGAGATGGCCATCTTGGCGGCCTCCTCGGCCTTGCCCTTGCCGGCCGCGCGGCCCACGCCCATGTGGGCCAGACCTGCGTCCTTCATAATGGCGGTCACGTCCGCGAAGTCCAGGTTGATGAACCCGGTGTCGCGGATCAGGTCAGAGATGGACTGCACCGCCTGGCGCAGCACGTCGTCCGCGATCTCAAAGGCGTTGGCAAAGGTGATCTTCTGGTCGGTGGCGTATTTCAGGCGCTCGTTGGGGATGATGACCAGCGAGTCCACCTTGCTCCGCAGCTCCTCAATGCCCTGTTCCGCCTGGGTCATGCGGCGGCGTCCCTCAAAGCCGAAGGGCTTGGTCACCACGCCCACGGTCAGAATGCCTGCCTCCCGGGCGATCTCGGCCACCACGGGTGCCGCGCCGGTGCCGGTGCCGCCGCCCATGCCGGCGGTGATGAACACCATGTCGGTGTTTTCCAGCGCCTTGGCCATCTGGTTGCGGCTCTCCTCCGCGGCCTTGCGGCCCACATCCGGGTTGGAACCCGCACCCTTACCGCCGGTCAGCTTCTCGCCGATCTGAATTTTATAGGTAGCGCTGGAGGCATTCAGTGCCTGCTTGTCTGTGTTGACTGCGACAAAATCAACGCCCTGCGCGCCGCCGCGTACCATGCGGTTGACCACGTTGTTTCCGCCGCCGCCTACGCCCACGACCTTGATGCTGACAACGTTCTCCGGGCCGGTTTCCAATCCAAAAGCCATGTCTGCTCCTCCTGCCATAATTTGTATGAAAATGACGGATTATCTCCTGGTAAATGCTATATCTTGTATTGTATTACGAATTGGCGCAAGCGTCAAGTGCAAGCACTTAATTTACCGAAAAAGTTTTGTGCCGGGAGCATGAAGCACCTACGCAGCGCCCCCGATGCGGTGTGGTACGCGCGGCATCACTCCGGAATGAACCGTGCCTTCCCCTCCTGCATCATATTGATAACGCCCTTTTCGTTGACCTCCAGCTTCTCTACCACGGCCATCAGATAGTCCAGCTTGTAGCCGTAGTCGGCCTCCCGGGGCAGCTGCACGTCGAACCGTCCCAGATACCGCAGCGTCAGCTGTGCCGGGTCGCTCATATCCAGCAGCGATACGTCCGCCGTCATGCCGCGCTGGTCCAGCGCCTGCATCAGCGTCAGCAGCTGCTCCAGTGTCAGCTCCTGTCCCTCCGCCGCCTTTGCCGGCTGACCCACCGCCGGGTCTGTCAGCGTCAGGCCCTTTACCTGCATCCGCTGCTTCGCGGCAGCGGGCGTTACCTCGTCCACGATGTTCCCCGTGTTGCACAGCAGGTACGCTTTCCCGTCCTGCACGATGGCCGCCGGGTCCGCGCACTCCGTCACGATGATGGAAAGCCCGTCCGGCAGCGACCGCCGGAACTGCACCGTCTCGATATACGGCAGCGCCCTGCGTATGCGCTCCGCCGCGCTGTACTTGTTCATCAGGAACATATTGTCCCCCTCATTGACCCCCGCTGCGTCGATGATCTCCTGCCGGGTATAGCGGTCGTTGCCGCTGACCTCGATGCTGCGTATACGGAAAAACAGCGTCAGAGCCAGAGAGATGGCGGTGCAGATCAGCACAAAAGCCAGCAGCTTGTAGAGGAAGCTCAGGCTTCCTCTCCGCCGCTTATGGTTGTACCGTCTGCGCCTTGCCATCGTCCGTGCTCCTCCGCTGTTTCTGCTGTCTCATCTATTGCTCTGTGATCCGGGCGCCCAGCGCCCGCAGGTCCCCGGCCAGGTCCGCGTAGCCCCGCTGGATGTGGCCGATGCCCTGCACCGTGGTCATGCCCTCGGCGGCCAGCCCGGCCACCGCCAGCGCCGCCCCACCCCGCAGGTCGGTGGCCACTACCTCCGTGCCGTGCAGCCGTTCCGTGCCGCACACCACTGCCACCCGCCCCTCGGTCCGGATGTCCGCACCCATGCGCGCCAGCTCCGGCACGTGCCGGTACCGGCTCTGAAAGATGTTCTCCACAAATACCGTGGTGCCCTGCGCCTGCAGCAGCGCCGCCATCAGTATGGCCTGGCAGTCGGTGGGGAACCCCGGATACGGCGCCGTCCGCACCGGCGGCACGGCCCGCAGCGGCCCCATCCGCGTCAGCTGTATGTACCCCTCACCGCAGCGGACGCCGCAGCCCGCCTGATCCAGTACCGTGGTCACCGCCGCCAGGTGCCGGTGCTCCGCGTTCCGCAGCGTGACCTCTCCGCCGGCGGCTGCCGCCGCGCACAGATAGGTGGCCGCCACGATCCGGTCCGGTATCACCCGGTGCACGCACCCGTGCAGCGGGCGCTTCGGCGTCACCGTGATGACCGAGCCGCCCGCGCCCCGCACCTCCGCGCCCATGGCGCACAAAAAGGCCTGTAAGTCCGCGATCTCCGGTTCCCGTGCCGCATTGCAGATCACCGTCTCGCCCTCCGCGCCGCAGGCGGCCAGCATGGCGTTCTCCGTGGCGCCCACGCTGGGCGTGGCCAGCACGATCTGGCAGCCGGTCAGCCTCCGCGCCCGGCACCGCAGGGTCCCGCCTGTGTCGTCGATATCCGCCCCCAGCGCCCGCAGGGCCGCCAGGTGCAGGTCGATGGGCCGCGGCCCCAGCTCGCACCCGCCGGGATAGCTCAGCTCCGCCCAGCCGCACCGCGCCAGTATCGCCCCCAGAAAGATCACGGACGACCGCATCCGCCGCATCAGCGTCTGGGGTATGTCGCACCGCGTCAGTGTGGTGCTGTCCACCAGCAGGTCGTCTCCGTCCCACTGCACGGCGCAGCCTAAGTACCGCAGGATATCCGCCGCCGAGTCCACATCGCTCAGGTGCGGACAGCCCTCAATGCGGCATACGTCTCCGCTGAGCAGCGTGGCGGCCAGAATGGGCAGTACGCTGTTTTTCGCGCCCTGCACCGCTATCTCGCCCCGCAGCGGCGTGCCGCCCTCTATGGTGATATACCTCATGTGCCCTCCCTTTCCCGTCCATCCAACAGCTATGCCATTGTATGAACGGACAGGGGAGAGGGGTGACTCCCTTACTTCCGCACCAGCGCCATGACCGTGTCGTAGATGCGCGCCGTGGCGTCGGGGATACCCAGCTCCTTCATGGCCCGGGCCATGGAGATGCGTTTTTCGTTATCGGAGAGGATGGCCTCCACGGCCTTGTACAGCCCGTCTCCGGTGCTCTCCGGCTCCGTGATGACCACCGCGCCGCCGTGCTTTTCCAGCAGCCGCGCGTTCTTCTCCTGATGGTTGTTGGTGACGTAGGGTGATGGCACCATCACCGTGGGCTTGCCCAGCGCCGTCAGCTCACTGATGGTGGAGGCCCCGGCGCGGCACAACACCACGTCCGCCGCCGCCATCACCACGTCCATGTCATAGATATACTGCCGCACGTCCAACCGGTCGGACTTGGGCAGTCCCAGCTCCCGCAGCTTCTGCTCCATGGCCTCCCAGCCGCCCTTGCCCACCGCGTGGATGTGGCGGAAGGGATAGCCCTCTGCGTCCTCCCGGCGGAAGAAGTCCACCATGCACTCGTTCATGTGGCTGGCGCCCAGGCTTCCCCAAAAGGATACCACAAGGGGTGCCTCGTCGTCAAAGCCCAGCTTTTTCCGGGCCTCCTCCCGGCTCAGCCGGAAGAAATCGCCCCGCACCGGCGTGCCGGTGACGGCGATGCGCTCCGGGTGCTTGTAGTGCTGGCGGCAGTCCTCAAAGCCCACCATGATGACGTCGGCATAGTTCTCCAGCATCTTCGTGGTCAGCCCCGGCACCATGTTGCTCTCGTGCACCGCCGTGGGGAGGTGCGCCCTGGCCGCCGCCTTCACCATGGGATAGCTGGCGTAGCCGCCGGTGCCCACCACCAGGTCGGGCTTGAAATCCCGCAGGATGGCCCGTGCCTGCCGTCCGGAGGACGCCAGCACCCGCACCGTGTGCAGGTTGTGGCGTATGCCCGCCGCGTTCAGCTTCCGCTGAAAGCTGCTGACCTCCACCGCGGCGTAGTCGTACCCCGCCTTGGCCACCAGCTCGCGCTCCATGCCCGTGGGCGTGCCCACGAACAGGACGACCGTCTCCGGGGCCTTCTCCTTCATATACCCCGCCAGCGCAAGGGCCGGGTTCACGTGTCCTGCGGTGCCCCCGCAGGTAAATATCACTCTCATTCTGCTGCTCCCTTGGGCCGTCTTTTACCGGCCCAACTCCTAAATTTCGATACGATTTGTATTTAATTTGCCAAATAATACGATTTGTTGTCGGATTTTCTGTTTTTTATCCCGCCCGTGCCGCCGGTATCTGTCGCGATACGCTCAGCACGATGCCCATCTCCACCAGCTGCAAACACAGCGCCGTGCCGCCGTAGCTGAAGAAGGGGAGGGAGATGCCCGTGGTGGGCACGAAGCCCGACACCACGGCGATGTTCAGAAATGTCTGCAAGGCCAGATGGGTCATCACGCCCACCGTCAGCAGCGCGCCGAAGCGGTCCCGGGCGTGGAGCGCGATCCAGAAGCCCCGCAGTATCAGCATGGAGAAGATCAGCATGATGACGCAGGCGCCGATCAGCCCCAGCTCCTCGCAGATCACGGAAAAGATGAAGTCGTTGTACTGCTCCGGCAGGTACAGGAACTTCTGCCGTCCCCGGCCCAGGCCCACGCCCAGCAGGCCGCCGGAGCCGATGGTGATCAGGCTCTGCGCCAGCTGGTAGCCGGCGCCATAGTAGTCCTCCCAAGGGTTATGCCACATCTCGATACGGGCCGCGCCGTATCGGATGACGCCCGCCTCCGCCAGCTTCACGAACAGGAAGGCCAGTGCGCTGACGCCGCCGACGCCCACCGCCACCAGCCAGCCCTGTATGCCGCCCACGATCATCAGCACCGCGCCGGTGGCGAAGATCAGAACGGTGCCCGACAGGTGAGGCTCCAGCATCATCAGCACGCCGATGACCGCCAGCAGCGCCACATAGGGCAGTATGCCCTGCCGCCACGTCAGCATCTTCTCCCGCTTTTTGGAGATGGTGTCGGAGAAGTAGACGATGACCGCTAACTTGGCGATCTCAGACGGCTGGAACTGGAACACGCCCTTGATGCCCAGCCATCGGGTGGCGTTGTTGGAGGTGATGGCCAGCGGGTTGTGGGGGATGATGACCAGTATCAGCAGGAACAGCGCCAGCCCCACCAGCAGCCGTCCCGCGCCGCGCCAGCGCTGATAGTTGATCTTGCTGACGATGAACATGGCCACAAGACCCAGCGCCGCGAAGGCGGCCTGCCGCTTGAAGTAGTAGGTGCCGTCCCCGGTGTCGTAATAGGCCCGGGGAAAGCTGGCGGAAAACAGCATGATCAGGCCGATGACCGTCAGCAGCAGCGTCAGGATCAGGAAGGGGAGATCCATCTGCCCGCGGGCGGCTTCCTTATGCCGGCGCTCCACCTGCCGCATCCGTTCCTGCTGGGCCTTCCGGGCGCGCTGTTCCTCCCGTGTCATAGTCTCCCTCCTTCCCTGTGAAAATAGTGCGAAGCCTTAGAAGCTGAAGCGCTGGCACACGGCCAGATAGGCGATGACGCAGCCTATGACACTGACGGCGGTGAACACCGCCACCACCTTGGTCTCCTTCCAGCCGCACATCTCGAAGTGATGGTGCAGCGGCGCCATCTTGAAGATGCGCTTGCCGTGGGTCAGTTTGAAATAGCCCACCTGGATAATGTCGCTCAGTGTCTCGCAGATATACACGATGCCCACCAGGATCAGCACCAGCGGCATATCATAGGCGAAGGCCAGCGCCGCCACGGCGCCGCCCAGAAACAGCGACCCCGTATCGCCCATGAACACCTTGGCCGGATAGTGGTTGTACAGCAGGAACCCCAGCAGACCGCCCACCAGTGCGCCGGAGAACAGCCCCAGCTGCTCGAAGCCGGGCCAGATCACCGCCATCACCAGGAAGAACAGACCCACCGGCACGGTCACACTGCTGCTCAGTCCATCCAGACCGTCCGTGATATTCACGGCGTTGACGGTGCCCACGATCACAAAGGCCGCGAACACCAGATACACGATCCACGGCAGCACGATGTGGGTGTTCCAGAAGGGAATATACAGGTTGGGGCTCAGCATCCCCTCGTACCGCATCAGGCACAGGAACGCCACCGCCGCCGCCAGCTGCAAAATAAACTTCTGCGGCGCGGTCAGGCCGGTGTTCTGGTGGTGCTTCACCTTCTGATAGTCGTCGATATATCCGATAGCGCCGAATACCAGCGCGAACAGGTACACATACAGGTGTACGAAGCTGCCGGCCATCATCCGCTGCCAGCCCAACACGACGATGGTGAGGCCGATGCCGATGATGAACATCAGCCCGCCCATGGTGGGGGTGCCCTGCTTCGTCATGTGCCAGGAGGGCCCGATCTCCTTGATGGACTGTCCCGCCTTCAGCTTTACCAGCGCCGGTATCAGCAGCTTGCCTGCGATGGCGGTGACGATAAAGCATACCGCGACAGGCAGCACGATCTCCATAATTCCCATACTATCTTGCTCCTTCCCTCCGCGCCGCGCGGAGGTCTTTTCTTTATTTCTGCGTTTCCTTCAGGTGCTCGGCCACGATGACCCGTTCATCCATGGGATAGTGCTTGTGGTCGATCTCCTGGTAATCCTCGTGGCCCTTGCCGGCCAGTACGATCACGTCGCCCGGCTGGGCGTGGTCCATGGCGTAGTGAATGGCGGCCACCCGGTCGGGGATCACCGCATAGGGTGTGTCATAGCCCTTCAGTCCCACCAGAATGTCGTCGATAATGGCCTCCGGCTTCTCCGTCCGGGGGTTGTCGCTGGTGACGATGACAAAGTCTGCCAGCCTTGCGCCGATCTCACCCATCACGGGCCGCTTCGTCTTATCCCGGTCGCCGCCGCAGCCGAACAGCGCCACCACCCGCCCCTTGGCGAAGGCCTTGGCGGATTGCAGCACCTTTTCCAGCGCGTCCGGCTTGTGGGCATAGTCGTTCAGCACGGTGTAGCCCGTTCCCGGCGTAGGGATGATCTCCATCCGGCCCTTCACGCCGTGGTTCTTCGCCAGTGCGTCGGCACACTCCGCCAGCGGCACGCCCAGGTTCCAGCAGCAGGCCATGGCGTCCAGCGTGTTGTACACGGTGAACAGCGCCGGTATGCCCACGTGGACGTGGCACCATTCCGTGTCCGCCTCCGCGTCAAAATCCACGCAGCCGGGCTCCAGCGCCACGTTCTTCGCCATCAGGTCCGCCTGACCGTTCACGGAGTAGGAGAACCGCCGGCGGCAGGTGGCGTGTGCCATCAGCCGTTCCGCCCACGGGTCGTCGGCGTTGTAGATGCCCACGTCGCACTGCCGCATCAGCAGCGCCTTGGCGTCGCAATAGGCCTCCATGGTCTTGTGGAAGTCCAGATGGTCCCGGCTCAGGTTGGTGTAAATGCCCACCGCGAAGGGTATGCCGTACACCCGGTCCAGCATCAGTGCGTGGGAGGACACCTCCATCACCACATGGGTGCAGCCCGCGTCGGCCATCTCCCGCAGCAGCTTCTGCAGCTCGAAGGACTCCGGCGTGGTGCGCTCGGTGTGCAGCACCCGGTCGCCGATCATATTCTGTATCGTGCCGATCAGACCCACCTTGGCCCCGGCCTTCTGTTCCAGAATGCTCTTGATGAGGTAGGTGCTGGTGGTCTTGCCGCTGGTACCGGTGATGCCGATCATGGTCATCTCCCGTGCGGGGTGATCAAAGCGATTGCCGCCCACCACCGCCAGCGCCCGGCGGCTGTCCGCCACCCGGACGAAGGGCGCGCCGTCCTCCGGCGCGCGCTCGCACAGCACGCAGGCAGCGCCCTTCTCCCGTGCCATGGGAATATATTTATGTCCGTCCGTCTCCGCGCCGGTGACGGCGATGAACAGATCGCCCGATTCCACCAGCCGCGAGTCGTACCGTACCTCCCGGATGTCGCTATCCAGCCCGGCGTTTGTTTCCAGAATATCCAGCCCGTTCAACAGCTCACGCAGTTTCATCATCAACTCTCCTTTGCGTCTGTGCGTAATGGTATACACACTATTCTACCACATTTCGTCCGCGGACAAAAGGGAACCGTGTGCTCTGTTGGGCGCAAAACGTGTGGCGTCAGTCCGTCACGGACGTGTCGCCCAGCTGCACGGTAATGACCGTGCCGGCCTCCACCTCCGTACCCTCGTCGATGGACTGGCTCAGCACCCGGACGGAGCTGGACTCGCTGCCTGTGGTGCCGGAGAACCGTATCAGCAGCCCTGCCGCCGTGGCGGTGGTGTTGGCCTCTGAGGGCGTCTTGCCGATCAGATGCGGCACCACGCACTTGTCCGTGGACTTCTCCTCGCCGACGTACAGGATAACGCTGGACTTGCCGGGGATGATGGCGCCGCCGGCCGGCGTCTGGTCGGTGATGGTCTCGCCGTCGCCCACGATCTTATAGCTCAGCGCGCGGTCCTTCAGCTTCGCCTTGGCCTCCTCCACGCTCATGCCGATGACGTTGGGCACCGTGGTGTCCATGCCCAGCAGCTCCTCGGCGGAGTAGCTGGGCTCCACGCCCAGATAGGGCAGGATCTCTGCCATGACGGTGCTGGCGGTGGGTGCCACCATGTTGCCGCCGGAGACATAGGTCCCCGTGGCGCGGCTGGGGGTGTCCATGGTGATGAGCATAATGACCTGCGGGTCGTCCGCCGGCGCGAAGCACAGGAACGATACCACCACGTCGCCGGTCTGGCCCTTATCGGCCGTGCCGGTCTTGCCGCCGATGCGGTAGCCCGCCACCTGGCCGTTCTTGCCGGTGCCGCTGGCCACCACGTATTCCAGGCACTCCCGCACCGTGGCGGAGGTCTGCTCGCTGATGACCTGCCGTACCGGCGTGTCGTCGTGGCGGTAGGTCACGTTGCCATCGCTGTCGGCGATGCGCTCCACCAGATACGGCGTGTGCAGATACCCGCCGTTGACGCAGGCCGCCTGCGCCGCGATCAGCGCCAGGGGCGTCACGGTGAAGTTCTGGCCGAAGGCGTAGCAGGCCAGGTCCAGCTGGGTGAAGCTGCTGTCCGCGGCAAACACGCCCACGGCCTCGCCGCCCAGGTCGATGCCCGTGGTGTTCATCAGCCCGAAGGAGCGCATGTATTCATAGAACTTCTCGTTGCCGATCCGCAGCCCGTAGTTGATGAACGCCGGGTTGCAGGAATTCCCCACCGACTGCACCAGCGTCTGTAAGCCGTGGCCGTTCTTGTTGGAGCAGTGGATGGTGTAGCCGGAGATATTCACGCTGCCGCCGCAGTTGACGGTGGTGGTCTTATCCACCACGCCCTCCTCCAGCGCCGCCGACAGCGTCAGGATCTTAAACGTGGAGCCCGGCTCGTAGGTGTCGTTCAGCGCCTTGTTGCGCCATTGCAGCAGCTGCATATCGGCCACGGTGCTCTCCCCGCGCTCGATACGCTCCTGCAGCGTCTGGTCGCTGACGGTCAGAAAGTCGTTCAGATCGTAGTTGGGATACGACGCCATGGCCAGTATGCCGCCGGTCTTGGCGTCCATCACGATGCCGCTGGCGCCGTTGGCGGCGGAGAACTTATCCACCATGCTCTCGATGCCCTTTTCCAGATAGTACTGGATGGTGGTGTCCAGCGTCAGCGTCAGGTCGCTGCCGTTTTTGGCGGCGAAATACTGCTCATAGGTATACAGCATATCGTTCTCCGCCTGATCCTTGGAGGAGATGACCAGTCCGCTCTGCCCCTCCAGCTCCTTCTCGTAATAGGCCTCCAGCCCATACAGCCCCGTGTTCTCGTCGCCCACGAAGCCGATGACCTGCGCCGCCAGCGAGCCGTAGGGATAGTACCGCTTCGTGTCCGCCACCAGGTGTACGCCCGCGATCTTGTTCTCGTCCACATACGAGCGCACCTTGGCCGCCGTGTCCTCGTCCGCCCGCAGCTGTATGACCTCATACTGGGACTTCACGTTGTCCATCCGTTTCCGGATGGCCGAGGCATCCTTGCCCAGGATCTCCGCCAGCCCTGCCGCCAGCGACTCCTTCGTCCAGCTGACGGGATCTTCCGTGTCGTTCACCGCGTTGTCGATCTCCAGCGGGGAGAGAATGATGGTCTCCGCGCTGGAGGAGATCGCCAGAATGTTGCCGCCGGCGTCATAGATGGTGCCCCGGTTAGCCGTCACCACCGTCCGCCGTGTCTGCTGGTTCACAGCCTTGCCCTGCAATTCCTCATGCCGGGTGATCTGCAGGTCGAACAGCCGGAAAAACAGCAGCACGAACATCACGACGCCCATCAGGATCATCAGTACAAAGGATCGGGTCTGAATGATCCGGTTGGCCCGCCGTACGTTCTCGTTTTTTCGGTTGGAATTTTGGTTTTCTGCCACGATAGTGCCTCCTGTTTTGCCGTCGGACCCTGCTCCGGCGCCGCCGCGCCCTGCTGTTATAGACCAAGCAAGGAGCAAGAAGTCGCCTTCTTACTCCTCGCGCTTATACTATACTTTCCCTCAGCGGAAATATTCCAGTACATACGCCCACAGCGACTCTGCCTTTTCGGTAAAGCCGTTCAGCGCCGCCGCGCCGCCCGCGGCGTATACCTCCACGCTGTCCGCACCGGACAGGTCGATGTACTGTATCTGGCCGCTGCTGGGCTTGGACATACCCGCCGCCTCCGCCGCCGCCTTCACGGTGGCCAGATCGAAGGTGCGCTCATACGCCGTCAGCAGCGCCACGTGCTCCTCCTCCAGGGCGGAGATCTCCCGCTTGATGGAGGACACATTATCGGAAATGCCGGTCAGCTTCACATAGCACAGCATCAGCGCGATGACCATGCCCACCACCAGCACCGTTCCCAGCAGCAGAACAGGGGAGGGCCGCACCGCGGCCCGTGCCGCGGTCTGCCGCCGCTGTACCGGCTGTACCTCCGGCTGCGCCGGCCGTACCTTCTTCTGGGGGAGCTTTCCGGCCTCGTCCAGCTGCTTTTCCCGCGCCAGCGCGTCCAGATCATATGCCAGGCTGCCGTAGGTGGCGCCGTGACGATAGTTGGCCATGTAAAACTCCCTCCTTTCTCCGTCGGTTCTTTTCCGCCGATACTTTGTTGCAGCCGCTTGCCATACACAAAGTATGGCTGCACGTCTGCGCCGCGTGCGTCTTTATACCTTCTCCGCCACCCGCAGCTTGGCGCTGCGTGCGCGGGGGTTGTGCGCCAATTCCTCTTCGCCGGATACGATGGGCTTCCGGCTCACCAGCTTCAGCTTCGGCTTCCTGCCGCATACGCACACCGGGAACTCCGGCGGGCAGATGCAGCCGGTGGCCAGCTCCTGCAAGGTCTTCTTGATGATCCGGTCCTCCAGCGAGTGGAAGGAGATCACCGCCAGCCGCCCGCCTGTGTTCAGGTGCGCCGCGGCCGCCTCCAGCATGGGCGGCAGGGCGTCCAGTTCGCCGTTGACGGCGATGCGTATGGCCTGAAAGCTCCGCTTGGCCGGGTGTTGCTTCTCCCGCAGCGCCTGCGGCGGCATAGCGGACTTGATGATGTCCACCAACTCCAGCGTCGTCTCGATAGGCTGCTGCTCCCGGTGCTGTACGATCCGCTTGGCGATGGCCGGCGCGTAGCGCTCCTCGCCGTACTCAAACAGAATGCGCCGCAGCTCCTCATAACTCCAGCTGTTCACCACCTCCCGGGCGGTGAGATACGCCGTCCGGTCCATCCGCATATCCAGCGGCGCGTCGTGCATATAGCTGAAACCCCGTTCCGCGTCGTCCAGCTGTGGGGAGGAAACGCCCAGGTCGAACAGCATACCGTCCGCCCCGTCTATGTGCAAGTCGGCGAGGATGTCGCCGATGCGGTCAAAATTGCTGTGGACCAGCGTCACCCGGTCCCCGTAGTTCGCCAAACGCTCCTGCGCGGCGGCAATGGCCGTCTCATCCCGGTCGATGCCGATGAGCCGTCCGGTGGTCAGCCGTTTTACGATCTCCAGCGAGTGACCCGCCCGGCCCAGCGTGCCGTCCACATAGATGCCGTCGGGCTTGATGGCCAGCGCGTCCAGGCACTCGTGCAGCAGCACCGGCACATGGCCGTAGTCCTTTTCCTGCGTCACGGTGCTCACAGACCCATCTCCGCCATGGCGCTCTCCAGTTCGCCGGAGGCAAAGGCGTCGTTCTCCACGGCGGCCCAGCGCTCAGCGTCCCAGATCTCCGCCCGGTCAAAGCTGCCGATGACCACGACCTCCCTGGTCAGCCCCGCATACTCCCGCAGCTTGGCGGGGATGAGGATGCGCCCCTGGCCGTCCGGCTCGCAGTCCGCCGCGTAGGCGAACAGCGCCCGCAGCTTTTTTACCTCGTTGTAGGACAGCGCCTTCAGCTTGTCCATAAACACCGCCCAGCTCTCGTCGGAGTACACCGACAGGCAGCGGTCCTGCCCCACGGTGATGTGGAACGTCTGGCCCAGCTCCTTCCGCAGCGCGGCAGGAATAAAGAGGCGCCCCTTGGCGTCGATCGTGTGTGCATACTGACCGGTCATGGGTCCGCCTCCTTCCGAAAAAAATAGTCCCCGGTGGAAAACCGTGGGAACATCCCCCACAAATATGGATATTGCCCCCACAATTCACCACTAACGAGGTCAGTATACATAATCCCTGGCAAAATTGCAAGGAAAAATTATGTCTACCGCCACGGCAAAAGCCGGATATTCCGCCGGTTTTCGGCCAAATTTTTCCACTTTTTGAAACGCTTGTTCGATGGACATAAACGGAAAACTCCGGCGGGCACAAGATTTTGTGCCCGCCGGAGACTGTTAACACAAGATGAGGCTTTCTTGTGAAAATCGCAGAAAAATTTACGTGGATTTTATAGATTTTCCACAAAGCTTATAGCTGCCGCTGGATACCGCGGCGGCAGCGGCGTTTTCCACCGGTCGGCACCGGCCCCGCCATCCGCCAAAAAAGTCGGACCGCCGCAGGCAGAGCCTACGGCGGTCAACGTAAATACTGTGTGGGGGAGGGGAGCGCTCAGCGCTGGCCCTCGCTCTTTTCAGCGGCGGACTCGTTCAGCTGCTGGCGCTGGGCCTGCATCTGCTCCTTGCTGGCGGCCCGGAAGCGCGCCCGGGACTCCTGTACCTCGGTCAGCGCGGCCTGGATGGCCTCCTCGGTGCGGCGCAGCGCGTCCTCGGTGTAGGTGTTGGCCACGTGATACAGCTCCTTGCTGCGGTCCTCGGCCCGGCGGATGATCTCGCTGCTCTTCTGGCGTGCCAGCTGCAGTGTCTCGCTCTCGGACACGATGGTGCGGGCATCCAGCTCCGCCTGGCGCAGTACCTCCTGCGCCTCCTTCTTGGCCCCGGCCACATATTCGCTGCGGGCGGCGATCAGCTCCTGGGCCTTTTTCAGCTCCAGAGGCAGCTTGGCCCGGATCTCATCCAGCAGATCCAGCGCCTCGTCCCGGACGATGATACATTTGTCAGAGCTGAAGGCCACGCTTTTTGCCTCGTCGATCATGCCGTAGAGCATATCCAACAGGCGCTGTACATCTTTCTCTTCCATAGTGCGGTCCGTTCCTTTCTTTTTGTCGGCGCCGGGAGGCTCAACCCCGCTGCCGCATCAATTCCTCGGCGACCGGCGCCGGTACATACTTTTCCAATGGCTGGTGGTAGCGGATCATCTCCCGCACCATGGTGGAGCTGAAGTGCTCATACGCCGCACTGGCGGGCAGCAGCACCGTCTCCAGCCCGGGACAGATACCGCCGTTGATGCGCGCCATCTGGGCCTCCAGCTCCCAGTCGGCGCAGTTCCGCACGCCCTTCACCAGAATGTGCGCGTCCTTGCTGCGTACGAAGTCCGCCAGCAGCCCGGACCAGTTCTCCACCTCCACGTTGGGGATGTCCGCCACGGACTGGCGGATCAGCTCCAGCCGGCGCTCCGGCGTGAACATAGGCTGCTGCTTCTGGCAGTTCACCATCACGCACACGCACACCTTGTCAAAGCACCGCGCCGCCCGGCGGATGATATCCAGGTGTCCCAGCGTGATGGGGTCAAAGCTGCCGGGGTAAATGGCGATATTCATTCCGTATCCTCATTTCCGCCGCGATGATACACCGTCAGCTTGATCTTGCCGTATCTGTACTCCCGATACAGGGCATAGGGCGCGGGCATCTCCGGCAACACCGTGTCCGCCGCGCTCTCTGCTATGATTATACCATGTGCACGGCAAATGTCAAACGCTGCGATATCCGTCAGCGCCTGCTGCAAGAGCCCGCTGCCGTAGGGCGGGTCGAGGAACACGATGTCGAACTTCTCCCCGCTGCGAAGATACGGCAGCGCGTCCCCCTGCCGCACCCTGGCCCTGTCCGCCAGGCGGCACAGCGCCAGATTTTCCTGTATCAGCTTCACCGCGTCCGCCCGCCGGTCGATAAACACGCACTCCGCCGCGCCCCGGCTCAGGGCCTCGATGCCCAGCTGTCCGGTACCGGCGAACAGGTCCAGCACCCGCCGTCCCTCAATGTCGAACTGTATGATGGAGAACAGGCTCTCCTTCACCTTGCCGGTGGTGGGCCGTGTCTCCAGCCCCTCCAGCTCCTTCAATACCCTGCCTCTGGCAGTTCCCGTGATCACGCGCATAGTCCGTTACCCCCTGGGATCAAAATGTTCAAAGATGACCAGGTTCCCGGCCGCCTCGGCCTTTTCCATAGTCTCCCTGTCCCGCACGGTCCAGCTGGCCTCCTGCACCTTGTAGAAGCCCCGGCACAGCCGCAGGGACAGATTGCCCCGGTCCTCAAACCGATAGGCGATGAAGTCCGGCCGCGTCCGCACGTTCAGCAGCAGGTTGGACAGGATCCACCGGATACCGCCGGGCAGATGCTGCGCGTCTCCGTGGGCGGTGAAATCCTCGCTCAGCTGTCCCCGCAGGATATCCGGCTCGTTCTGCCATAGCCACATCAGGCACCGGGGGTCGAAGGACTCCACGCAGTACGCGCCCTTGTACTTCTTCAGCACCCTGCTGGCCGCGGCGGCCAGCGCCTCGGCGTTGCCGCGCTCTGCCTTCAGCTCCACGATCAGCGGCGCCCGGTCCGTGAACAGCGGCAGCACCTCCTCCAGCAGGGGGATCCTCTGCTCCGTTCCCTCCAGCGGGTACTGGTCCAGCGCCTCCGCGGTCAGGTCCTCGATCTCCACGTCCGCGCCCGCTGTCCGCAGCAGGGAGGCATCGTGGATCACGGCCAGCTTGCCGTCCTTCATCAGGTGCACGTCCAGCTCCGCGCCGAAGCCGTTGGCCGCCGCCCGCTTGAACGCCGCCATGGAGTTCTCCGGTATACCCTTCTCCCTGTCGTGCAGGCCCCGGTGGGCATACCGCCACTGCCGGAAATACGCCTGATCCATCTTGCCCCGCCGGCACCGCAGGCACAGCAGATACAGCCAGAACAGCACCAGCAGTACAATAATGATAATTATGATCGCTTTCATCAGTCGTTTGTCAGCTCCTCCACCGTATTGTCAATAGCCCCGGCGTCCTCTGTGCCCGCCGCGGCAGTCTGCTTCGGCATCTCCCTGCTGTCGCCGTGCTTCACGAACAGCATGGTCACAAAGGCCAGCGCCGTGAACACCGCCGCGTAGGGGAACAGCACGTGCATCCCGAATTTATCCATCAGCAGTCCCGACACCATGGGCGTGGCCACCTGCGCCGCCATGGACGCCGTGTAGTAAAAGCCTGTGTACTTGCCCACGTCGCCGCCGGAGGCCAGCTCCACCACCATGGGGAAGGAGTTGACGTTGATGGTGGCCCAGGCGATGCCCGCCAGGGCGAACATGGCGTTCATCAGTGCCGCGGGACTGTCCGCTGTCAGGAACCCGGCCACGCCGAAGGCCACGGTCAGCATCACCACGCCGGCCAGTATGGTCTTCTTCCGTCCGATCTTCCCGGCGATGAAGCCAACCGGCAGATAGGCCGCGATGGCCGCCGCCTGGGCGATGATCAGCGTCAGGTTGTAATCCTTGTGCAGGATGTTGCTGGCGTATACCGAGTATTTGCTGGTCACGGCGTTGTAGCCGAAGAACCACAGCACGATGCTCAGCAATATCAGCAGCAGGCTCTTTACCTCGTCAGCGGACAGCTTCCGCCCCTCGTTGGGGTGCGCCGCCTCCTCTGCGTTCTCAACGCCCGCGGCCACGGACTGCGCCTGCATCTCCCTTGCCCACTCCGGCTCCCGCACCGTCAGCATGAACACCACCAGCGCCGCGAGCATCAGCGCCGCGATGACGCCGAAGTACCCGGTGTAGCTCATCATGCTGTTGCTCACCGACGCCGTGGCGAACACCATGCCCAGCGCCAGCACGATGATGCCGCCGGCGCTGCCCATCAGGTTGATGATGGCGTTGGCCTTGGACCGCAGGGGCTTGGGTGTCACGTCCGGCATCAGCGCCACCGCCGGCGACCGGAACGTGGCCATGCTCAGCAGAATGATGAGCAGCAGCGCCACGAACACCACCAGCGCGCCGGGATTGGCCGCCGCCGCGTCCCGGGCGCAGGCCTGCCGCGCCGGCACCACGTAGTTGGTGTACGCCGGGTCGGTGATGGTCTTCCCCTCATCGTTGACGGTCTGGCTGCGGATGGCGGTGAACTCCGCCTCCGTGAATTTATGCCCCAGAATAAAGCTCTCGCCGCTGGGGGACAGCAGCGTGGCGTCCTTCTGCTCGTTATAGATCACCGTCAGCGCCGCCGGGTCGTCAATGGCGGACACCTTGTCCAGCCGCTTCAGCTGCGCGTTGTCCGCAAAGGACAGCGCGATCAGCGCCACCGCCGCGATCAGCGTGCCCACCACGATGAACGGCGTCCGCCGCCCTCTCGGGTGGGTGCACTTGTCAGAGATGTGCCCGAACAGCGGCAGCAGGAACAGCGCCAGCACGTTGTCCATCGCCATGATGACGCCGGACCAGGTCTGGCTCATGCCGAATTTGTTGGTCAGGATCAGCGGCACTGTGTTGTCATAGGCCTGCCAGAAGGCGCAGATCAGGAAAAAGGCAAAGCCGACCAGAATGGTGCGCTTGTAATTCAGCTTCATGGTGTCTCCTCCCACGCGCGGAATACCGCGTTGATATCGTCGTACACCCATGTGGGGCGTATGCCGTCTCTTTCAATGTCGTCCCGTGTCCCCTCGCCGGACAGCACGAAAACGCTGTCGATCCCGGCGTTCACCGCGCAGGCGATGTCCGTGTACAGCCGGTCGCCGAGCAGCACCGCCGCCTCCGGCGGATACCCGGTCCGCTCCAGCGCCAGCCGTACCATGGCGGGCCGGGGCTTGCCGATGAACTCCGGCTCCCGTCCGGTGGCCCGGTGCAGCATCTCGCATACGCTGCCGCAGTCCGGTACCGAGCCGTACCACGTGGGGCACACCCAGTCCGGGTTCGTGGCCAGCCAGGTGACGCCCCGGTTCAGCAATATGCAGGCGTCCTCCAGCTTCTGAAACGTCAGCTCCCGGTCGAAGCCGCTGAGCAGGATCTCCGCGCCGTCCTCCCGGTCACAGGTGACGGGTATCCCCGCCGCCGCCAGCTGGTCATAAAAGGACCGGGTCCCCTGCACGTAGCACCGGCGTCCCGGATACCGCCTCCGCAGCAGGTCAATGGCCGCGTCCACCGAGGTCAGGTAGTCCTCCCGCCCGGTGGTGATGCCCATGCCGTTCAGCTTTTCTATATAGCCCTCCACACCTTTGGAGGAGTTGTTGGTCAGAAACAGATACCGTCCGCCCTTCTCCCGTATGCGGGAGAGAAAGGCCGTTACCCCGTCGAACAGCCGGTCGTCCAGATAGATGGTCCCGTCCATGTCCAGCAGAAACAGCCGCTTATCCTGTAAACGTCCCAAGGAGCGCCCTCCTTTTCAAATACATACCATAAAAGACAGAATACCACACGTTTGCCCCTATGGCAACAAAAACCCCGTCACACCACCTGAAAAATAAAGAATTTCAGATAGTTCGTCTCCTCCACGCCCCACAGGATGGGGTGGTCGGCGCACTGCTGCCGCGCCTCGATCTGCCGCAGCTGCACCCCCGCGTCCCGGGCGGCGTCCCGCAGCATCTTGATGAACAGCGCCTCCGACGCGAAGTGGCTGCACGAGCACGTGGCCAGATATCCGCCCCGGGGCAGCAGCTTCATGGCCCGGTAGTTGATCTCCTTGTACCCGGTCATGGCGTTGCGTATGGTCCTGCGGCTCTTGGTGAAGGCCGGCGGGTCCAGTATGATGAAGTCGTATTTCCGCGGCTGCTCCGCCAGCTGCGGCAGCAGGTCGAACACGTTGGCGCACACGCAGTCCATCACGCCGTCCAGCCCGTTTTTCCGTGCGTTCTCCGCCGCGCAGTCCACGGCGAACTGCGACACGTCCACGGCGGTCACGCGCTTCGCCCCGCCCTTTGCGGCATTCAGGGCGAAGGAGCCGGTGTGGGTGAAGCAGTCCAGCACCGTCTTTCCCTTCGCCAGCTTTGCCACCGCCAGCCGGTTGTACTTCTGGTCCAGAAAGAAGCCGGTCTTCTGCCCGTTCTCAAAGTCCACCGTGTACCGTATGCCGTTCTCCGTGATGTCCTCGGCGGTGCCCTCCGGTACGGCCTCGCCGGGCAGCACCAGCCAGCCCTTGCCCTGCGCCATGCCCTCCAGCGTCCGGAGGGCCGCGTCGTTGCGTTCGTACACGCCCCGGATGACCTGCCCGTCCTCCCGCAGGATGCGTACCAGCAGCGGCAGCACCCGTTCCTTGATGCGTTCCATGCCCAGGCTCAGTACCTGGGCCACCAGCACGCGCTCGAACCGGTCCACCGTCAGCCCCGGAAAGCCGTCCGCCTCCCCGAAGATGATGCGGCAGCACCGGCTGTCCGTCTCGCCCATCACCGTTTTGCGGTAGTCCCAGGCGTAGCGCAGCCGCCGTTCCCAGAAGGCGTCGCCCGCCGGGTCGTCGTTGGCGTTCCGCGTCACCAGCCGCACCCGTATTTTGGACGCGCTGTTGCAGAACCCGCAGCCCAGCCAGCTGCCCTTTTTCGACACCACGTCCACCAGGCTGCCGTCCTCCGGCGTGCCGCTGATCGACACCACCTCGCCCTCATAGACCCACGGGTGTCCGTCCACGATGGCGCGCTCCCCCTTGGGAGTGATGGTGACGATGGGATACGGTCTGGCAGCTTTCATGGCGGTTACTCCTTTTGTACAGGAAAATTTCTCCTAAGTATAGCACAAAGACAAGCATATTTCCATACGATGTATAAATAAAGTATCGCTGAAGTACAGACAAAGTATAGTAAAACGCACAGAACAAGTATAGGAGGAACTGCCATGCCGCGTATCTTTTTAAGTCCATCTACCCAGGAATATAACCCATATATCACCGGAAACGGCTCAGAAGAGTACTTTATGAACCAAATTGCCGACGCCATGGAGCCCTATCTTTTGGCCAACACCATCCGTTTTACCCGCAACACCCCCGACATGACCGCCGCCAGCTCCATCCGCCTGGCAAATTCTGGAAGTTACGATTTTTATTTGGCGCTTCACTCCAACGGCAGCACCGATGGTACCAAGGAGGGCGCCGTCCGCGGTGTCATCGCTTTTTACTATCCCACCAGTGCTAATGGCCGCCGCGCGGCGGATATTTTTGTGAAAAATTTGAAAGACATCTATCCGTTGCCGGACAAGGTCTATGCCCGTGCCACCACTACGCTGGGCGAGGTCCGCCAGCCCTATATGCCCTCCGTACTGCTGGAGCTGGGCTACCACGACAACACCGCCGATGCCCGCTGGATCGAGGGTAATATCCAGGCCATTGCCGCCAATTTGGTGCTGTCGTTGACAGAGTACTTCGGCCTGCCTTTCGTCACACCCATAACACCCTGGCAGGGCACGGTGCAGACGCCGGGCGGAGGACCGCTGAACCTTCGCTCGGCCCCTGGCGCCCGGGCCGAGGTAGTCACACTCTTGCCCAACGGTGCAAAGCTCACTGTCTACGGTCGCTATCAGGAGTGGTACACGGTGGGTTACCAAGGCCGTCTGGGTTACGCTTACGCCGATTTCATTCAGTGACCCAACAGATACGGTGCCTTGCCTGAAAAACGACAAAAGAAAAGTTTACTTTGCCCTTGACAGTTGACCATAATATGTTTAATATAGTAAAGGATCATTATCGGGGCATAGGAGCCTTTCTGCCCCGATTGTCATCCGGCACCATATTTTGTGCCGACGCGAAAATCCAATAACAACATAGGAGGAATGTACCATGACCACAACTGGCTGGATCGTGGCCATCCTCTCGTTCGCTGTCGCCCTCGTTCTGGGCTTTGCGGCCTGCACGCTTATCCGCCGCCGCAAGGAAAAGAACGACCAGCGCAAGATCGAAGACGCCGAGCAGGAAGCTCTGCGTATCGTCAACGAGGCCATCAAGAGCTCTGAAAACAAAAAGAGAGAAGCACTCCTTGAAGCAAAAGAAGAGATTTTGAAGAACCGCAGCGAGTACGAGAAGGAAGTCAAGGAACGCCGTGCCGAGCAGCAGAAGCAGGAACGCCGTCTGCAGCAGAAGGAAGAGAACCTCGATCACAAGACCGAGATGATCGAAAAGAAGGAAGAGGCCCTGGCCCAGAAGCACGCTGCTCTGGACAAGGAGCAGGAGGAGATCAAACTCATCAAGCGCAGCCAGACCGAGATGCTGGAGCGTATTTCCGGCTTCACCGCCGAGCAGGCGAAGGATTACCTGATCGCCCAGGTGGAGTCCGAGGTCACCCACGAGACGGCGCTGAAGATCAAGGAGATCGAGGCCCGCGCTAAGGACGAGGCCGACCAGCGTGCCCGCGAGATCGTGGCCACCGCCATCCAGCGCTGCGCCGCCGACCACGTGGCCGAGATCACCGTCAGCGTGGTGCCCCTGCCCAACGATGAGATGAAGGGCCGCATCATTGGCCGCGAGGGCCGCAACATCCGCACGCTGGAGACGCTTACCGGCGCGGATCTGATCATCGACGACACGCCGGAGGCCATCACCGTCTCCTGCTTCGAGCCGGTCCGCCGCGAGATCGCGCGGCTGGCCCTGGAAAAGCTTATTGCCGACGGCCGCATCCACCCTACCCACATTGAAGAAATGGTGGAGAAGGCCCGCCGCGAGGTGGACGGCGTCATCCGCGCCGAGGGCGAGCGCGCCGTGCTGGAGACCGGCGTCCGCGGCCTGCACCCGGAGCTGCAGAAGCTGCTGGGCAAGCTGCACTACCGTACCAGCTACGGCCAGAACGTGCTGCAGCACTCTATCGAGGTCAGCCATATCGCCGGTATGATGGCCGCGGAGCTGGGCGCCGATGTGCAGGCTGCCAAGCGCGCCGGCCTGCTGCACGATATCGGCAAGGCCCTGGACCATGAATTCGAGGGTACCCATGTGGCGCTGGGCGTGGAATACGCCCGCAAGTACCGCGAGAAGGAAGACATCATCCATGCCATCCAGGCCCACCACGGCGACGTGGAGTGCCGCACGCTGGTGGCCTGCCTGGTGCAGGCGGCGGACGCCATTTCCGCGGCCCGTCCGGGTGCGCGGCGCGAGAACCTGGAAAATTATATTAAACGTTTGGAAAAGCTGGAGGAGATCACCGGCAGCTATCCCGGCGTTGAGAAGAGCTATGCCATCCAGGCTGGCCGTGAGGTCCGCGTCATGGTCAAGCCCGAGCAGGTCAGCGAGGATGAAATGGTCATCCTGGCCCGTGAGCTGGCCAAGCGCATCGAAAGCGAACTGGAATATCCCGGCCAGATCAAGGTCCACGTTCTGCGTGAGACGAAGGTCGTGGAGTACGCGAAATAAAAATTTAATGTTTGCAGGGGCCGCTTCGCATTGCGAAGCGGCCCCTCTTTTGCTATAATGTCTTCGAGTACACAGAAAAACCGACCGGACCCCCGATGGAGGACATACTATGAAGCGTTTTCTGCTGTTATTTCTGCTGCTGGCCCTGCTGCTGAGCCTGACCGGCTGCTTTACCATCACCGGAGACACGACCGACACCTCACCGGAGGGGAAGCAGGAGGAGCCGGAGGAGCAGCACCTGACCGCTGACGTTGACGAGACGCAGGTCTGGCAGCGCACTGCCGGCGCGCCCTGGACCGGCGGAGAACCCCAGACCGTCAGTGCCGACTTTGAGCGCATTAGTGGCGCGGCGGCCCAGGGCATGACCGTGGGGCAGGAGCTTTTGCTGCTGGATTTCATGGACTGTTACTACCAGTCCGTTGCCGACCTGCGGGTCATTGACCCAGCCGTGCTGTTTGCCGACAGTGAGGAGACGCTCTACCACAAGAATATCTGGCACGGCCTGTGCGTCATCCGCAAGCTCTCGCCCATCGATTTGACCATGACCTCATACAGCTACTCCCTCCGGTGCGTATCCATTACACCCTCCGAGGAGACCGAGGGCGACGTGGACCTGGTGCTCCGGGAGAATAATGTGGTCTATTTCAAGGGCTTGAACGGTCTGCCCTCGGAGCAGTTCGGTATCAAGCACACCTTTACCCTCCGGGGGGAGGGAGACGACTGGTCCATCGTGAAGCACTGGTCCGATGACAATCCCTATTACAGTGCCGACTATGACCGCACCACCCATCAGGACAAGAATTTTCCCGCTATCACCGACTACATAGAGGCCCGCCGCGACCTGCCTCGCGAGGGGCTGAGCGTGACAGCCGCTGCCGATCACCCCTATGACCGCGACGCGGCCCGGGATTATATGCTTACCTGGGTGGGCAAGCGCAACCCGGCCTTCATGGCTTACGACGACTACGGCGGGAACTGCATGAACTTCGGCTCCCAGGTGCTGGCTGCCGGCGGTATTCCCATGGACACGAACGGCGGCTACGAGACGGGCTGGTACTGGTACAGCGGCGGACAGAGCACGCTGCCCTGGGTCAATGTGGGGTCCTTCCGGGACTATGTGGCGGCACCCCGTGAAAGCGGCCTGGTGGCTGTGGCGGACGCGCCCTATTTCAGCGGTGAGACCGGCGACATTATCACCATGGGCGTGGACGAGCCGGCCAATCACACCGTCGTTATTCTGGACACCATTACGGATGAAAACGGCAATGTGGTGGACTATCTGCTCTGCTCCAACACGGCGGATCTGCGGAATTTCCCCGCATCCGCGTATTACTATACCAATCGTCAGCTGATCAAGATCATCGGCTGGAACGACTGAGCAAGGAGGCGTATTCCGTGGAATACAAGGTTCTGGCGCTGGGCGATGTGGCCAGCGAAACGGGCCTGCAGCTGCTGGAAAAGAAGCTGCGGGCATTCAAAAAGGAGCATGATGTGCGCTTCACCGTGGTCAATGGGGAGAACATCTCCGGCAGCGGCCTGACGAAGGCGCAGGCGGAGGCGCTGTTCGCCGCCGGCGCGGACGTGATCACCCTTGGCAACCATACCTTCGGTAAACCCCAGATCGCCGCCTATCTGGACGAGGAGCGCTATATCCTTCGGCCCGCCAACTTTACCGGCCGCGCGCCCGGCCACGGATATCAGATGGTGGACTGCGGCCCCTTTACCGTGGCTGTGATGGTGCTCATCGGCCGCTGCGACCTGGACTTCAACGCCGAAAATCCCTTTACCACCGCCGATAAGCTGCTGAAGGCGCAGACGGACAAGCCCACCTTTACACTGGTGGAGTTCCACGCCGGAGCCACCAGCGAAAAGCTGGCCATGGCCTACCATCTGGATGGTCGTGTCTCTGCCCTTTGGGGTACCCACACCCACGTGCCTACGGCGGATATGCAGGTATTCCCCAAGGGTACCGGCTATGTCACCGATCTTGGCATGACCGGCCCCATCCGTTCTGTCCTGGGCATCCGGCCGGAGCAGTCCGTGGAGTTTTTCCTGGGCGGTCTGCCGGGCCGCTATCAGGCGGCGGAGGGCCCCTGCTCCGCCCAGGGGTGCATTTTTACCCTGAACAGCGACACGGGAATGTGCGAAAAAGTGGACAGAATAGAGATGAAATAACTGGTAGGTACGAAAAGCGGACTGGAAAAATTTTTGAAAAAACTTGAAAACAGGAGTGAATTTTTGACTATGTCTGTGGAAAAAGTAAGAGAATACCTGACCCCCTACGGCGTCGCAGATCGTATGCGCGAGTTTGAGGTCTCCAGCGCCACGGTGGAGCTGGCTGCTCTGGCTGTGGGCGTGGAGGGTGCCCGTATCGCCAAGACCCTCAGCTTTAAGGTGGGGGAGGACCCCATCCTCATCGTGGCCGCCGGCGACGCCAAGGTGGACAACAGCAAGTATAAGCACTTCTTCGGCGCTAAGGCCAAAATGCTCACCGCCGAAGAGGCTGTGGAGCGTATCGGCCACGCCGTGGGCGGCGTGTGCCCCTTCGCTCTGCCCGACGACGTTAAGACGTACCTGGATGTGTCCCTCAAGCGCTTTGACACGGTGTTCCCCGCTGTGGGCAGCGCGGCCAGCGCCATCGAGCTGACCTGTGACGAGCTGGAGCACTGCTGCGGAAAGAACTTCGTTCAGTGGGTGGATGTGTGCAAGGGCTGGCAGGAAGAGGAAGCGTAAATGGTGCGGATCGTTCACGCAGGTGACTTCCACCTGGACAGTGCCTTCGGTGCGCTGACGCCGGAGCAGGCCCGCCAGCGCCGTATGGAGAGCCGCCGCACGCCGGAGCGCCTGGTGGAGTGGGCCAACGACCACGGTGCAGACCTGCTGCTCCTCTCCGGCGACCTTTTCGACAGCGACAGCCCCTATGGCGACACCGCGCCCCTGCTGGCGCAGGCACTGGGGTGCTTCCGCGGTCAGGTGGTCATCGCCCCCGGCAACCACGATCCCCTTACACCGGACGGGCCCTATGCCCGCACGCGCTGGAGCGACAACGTTCACATCTTTACAGAGGACCGTATGCAGACCATTACATTCCCGGACCTGAACTGCGCCGTACACGGCGCGGCCTTCACCGCCCCGGAGTGTCCCACGGACAGTGTACTCCCCGGCTTCCGTGTGCCGCAGGACGGCCTTATCCACATTGGTCTGCTCCATGGCGACGTTACGACCTCCGACAGCCGCTACCGTCCGATCCGCGCGGCGGATATCGCCGGCAGCGGGCTGGACTATCTGGCGTTGGGTCATGTTCACAGCTGCAGCGGCGTTCTGACCGCCGGGGCGGTCCCTTATGCCTATTGCGGCTGCATCGAGGGCCGCGGCTTCGACGAACTGGGCGAACGGGGATTTCTCTTCGGCGAGGTGGGGGCGGGCACCGCCGATCTGCGATTTGTCCCCTTTGCCCGGCGCCGCTACTGCATCGCCCAGGTGGATGTCACCGATGGCGACGCCCTCACCGCCCTGGAGCGCACCCTGCCCCATGATACGGAGCAGGATATCTACCGCCTGCGTCTGACCGGTACGCCGGAGCAGCCGCCCCGCCTGTCCCTGCTGGAGGAGGCCCTGTCGGGCCGCTTCTTTGCTCTGCAGCTGCGGGACGAGACTACCGTGCGCCGGGACCTTTGGGACAAGTGCGGCGAGGATACGCTGCGGGGCCTGTTTTTGCAGGAACTGCGCCGCCAATACGACGCCGCCCCGGACGACGCTGTCCGCCGCCGTATTGAGCAGGCGGCCCGATTCGGCACGGCGGCCATGGACGACCGGGAGGTATGAGCATGAAGAATATCCTGATGATCGGCACCGGCGGTACCATCGCCAGTGAGATGACGCCCTCCGGCCTGACGCCGGAGCTGAACAGCACGCAGCTGCTGTCCTTCGTTCCCCGTATCGGCGAGATGTGCCATGTGGATTGCGTTCAGCTCTACAGCCTGGACAGCACCAATATCCGTCCCGCTCATTGGCTGGGTGTGGCCAGGGCCGTGCGGGAGAATTACGACAGATATGACGGCTTTGTCATCTCCCACGGCACGGACACCATGGCCTATACCGCCGCTGCGCTTAGCTATCTGATCCAGGGCAGCCCAAAGCCCATCGTCCTTACCGGCGCGCAGAAGCCTATCTGGTTCGACGGTACCGACTCCAAGCGCAACCTGACCGACGCGTTTCTCTACGCCTGTCGCGGCTGCGGCGGTGTGCAGATCGTATTCAACGGCAAGGTCATCCTGGGTACCCGTGCCCGCAAGACCTGCTCCAAGAGTTTTCAGGCCTTTTCCAGCGTCAACTATCCCGACCTGGCCGTGGTACAGGACGAGCATCTGCTGCAGTATATGCGCTGCGCCTGCTATCCCAGCCCGGTGTTCTATGACGCGCTGGACGACAAGGTGGGACTGCTGAAGCTGATCCCCGGCACCCCCGCCGCTGTGCTGGAATTCATGCTGGACCGGTTTGACGGCTTGGTCATTGAGTCCTTCGGCGTGGGCGGCCTGCCGGAATATGAGGGCGACGCCAGCTATTTCGATATCATTCACCGGGGCATCGCGCGGGGCAAGCTGGTGGTCATGACCACCCAGGTGCCCAACGAGGGCAGCAATCTGGCGGTCTATCATGTGGGCGGGCGGCTGAAAAGCGCCCTGCGCCTGCTGGAGGCCTATGATATGACCACGGAGGCTGCCGTGGCCAAGCTTATGTGGATCATGGGGCAGACCCGTGATTTCGACGAGGCGGAGAGGCTGTTTTACCGCCCGGTGGCCCGGGATATACTGTATGAGAATTAAAAAGGAAGCGCCGGGGGCGCTTCCTTTTTTTGCAGTTTATGACGAAGGGGGGATACGTTTGCCTCAGCTGTTCTTTTTCGTTACCGGGCGGCGGTACAGCAGACGGGCCAGCTTCTTCCGGTCAAAGGGGATGAGAGGGTACAGGTACCCCTTGCCCACCAGCGGCTTTGCCGTCACGATCAGCGTCAGCGTGATCGCGATCCCCGCCGCGAAGCCCCACCAGTCCCACAGCCAGATCAGCACCAGCAGCAGCATCCGGCACAGCTTGGTGGCGTAGCCCATCTCATAGCTGTGCTGGGCGTAGTTGGCCACTGCCACGAAGGCCATATACACCAGCACCTCCGGTACCAGCCACCGGGCCTGCACCGCGAAGTCGCCCAATATCAGCGCACCCAGCATACTGAACGAGTTGCTCAGCACATCCGGTGTGTTCAGCGACGCGATCTTCAGTATGTCAATGATCAGCTCCACCAGCAGCAGCTGCACGATCAGCGGCACATAGTATTCATCCTGTACCAAAAGGAAACGCAGGTTCTCGTGCAGCGTATCCGGGTTCTTCACCAGCAGGTACCACAGCGGTGTAATGAACATGGTCAGCAGCAGCACCAGCGTCCGTATGATCTGCAGATACGTGCCGATGAGGGGCGGGAAGTAGTAGTCGTTGATCTCCTCGTTGAACCGCAGGATCGTTGTGGGCAGCAGCAGGGCCGACGCTGAATTGTCCACCAGCACCACCACATCGCCCTCCATGATACACGCCGTGGCCACGTCCGGACGCTCGGTATACCGCACCTTGGGAAACGGGTTCCAGAACTGCCTGGGCGCGATGGCCTCCGCAATGGTCTCCTGACTCATGGCCACCGACCGTAACTGGATGTGCATCAGCTTTTCCCGCAGGGCCCGCAGCAGCCCCTCGTCTGCCTCGCCCTCCATGTAGCACAGGGCCACGTCCGTGCCCGAGCGCTCCGGCAGCTGCAATCGCTCCAGCCGCAGATGGGTGTCCCGTACCCGCCGCCGCAGCAGCGCCGCGTTCTGCATGAGGTTCTCTACGAAGCCGTCGTGGCTGCCCCGCAGTACCCGGCTGGTATCCGGCTCCTCCACCGACCGGGTGGGGAACTGCTTGGCGTCCAGCACCACCCCGCCGCCGAAGCCGTCGATGATCGCCAGCGTCTTCCCCGCGAATACGCCCATCACCGCTGCGTCACGGTCCGGCTCGGCCGCCGCATCGCAGGCGGACACATACCGCCGGCAGAAGTCCGCCGCGTCTGTCACACCGTTCAGGTTCGGCAGCGCCTGCCACCCGGCGATGACCCGCTCCAGCAGGTCCTCCTGGGCGTAGCCGTTCACTACCCACAGCCGCGCCTGCCGCCCGCCGATGGACAGGTCGCGCCCTGTCATATCAAAGCATCGGCCCACGCCCAGCAGCTCGTTCAGCTCCGCCGCTTTCAGCGAAAAGCACCCTGCGCCGCGATAATAGCCCGCCGTTTCCGGGACCGTCTCGTTTCCGCCCTGTTTTGCCTGTTCCATGATGCCTTCTGTCCTCCGTCTGCCATTTTCCGGTAGCATTTCCCGCCTGCGGAATTTTATGTATGCCCCGGACAGGCCCTGCATATCGTGTAAAAAAGGAGGTGGCAGCCATGAAAAAAAGCGCGGCGGCGGCCCTTGTTCTGATGGTGCTGCTCTTCGGCGGCGCCTACCTCACCGCCACGGAGCCGGACGCGCCTGCGCCGGAGACACCGCAGGCGCAGGAGGACGGGGAGGTCGTGCTGACCATAAAAACCGGGGAGGCGGCGGAGCGGATGACGCTGCGGGACTACCTTGTGGGCGTGGTCCGCGGTGAGATGCCCGCTTCCTTTGAGATGGAGGCGCTGAAGGCCCAGGCCGCGGCCGAGCGCACCTATGTCTATTATCAGCTGGCGCAGGGCCGCAAGGACGCGCATCCCGACGCCGACTTCTGTACGGACCATACCTGCTGCAGCGCCTATCTCTCCGAGACAGCCGCAAAGGAAAAGTGGGCCGCCGACTTTGCTCCCTGGAACACCCGCGTCGTCCAGGCTGTGGCGGACACGGACGGTCTGGTGGCCCTCTACGACGGGGAACCGATCCTGGCGGTGTTCCACTCATCCTCGGCGGGCAGGACCGCCGCGGCCGGGGATGTCTGGTCCGGCGACCTGCCCTATCTGGCCAGCGTCGCCAGCCCGGAGAGTGCCGACACCGTGCCCAACTATTACAGCACCGTGACCTTCACCGCGGCGGAGACAAAAGACCGTCTGCTGGCGGCCCACCCGGAGATAAAACTCAACGGCGCGCCGGAGACGTGGTTCGGCGCGGTGACGGAGAATGATTCCGGCCGGGTAGAGACCGTCTCCGTGGGCGGTACGGACATCGAGGGCACGGAGATGCGCCGCATCTTCTCCCTGCGCTCGGCCTGCTTTACCCTGACAGCGGATGCGGAGAGCGTTACGTTCCGCGTCACTGGCTACGGCCACGGCGTGGGCATGAGCCAGTACGGCGCGGAGCAGCTGGCAAAGGCGGGGAAGACCTGGCAGGAGATACTGGCGTGGTATTACACCGGTGTGACCATCGGACCGGCGGGCTGATATCGGGGCAAGGGGTCAGGGGCACGGAAATGCGTGACAAGCGGGCAAAAACGTGGTATAATCTATAAATTATGCGGGATATTCACAAATTGTTCAGGAAAAGCCTGCCCCGCAGGATGTAAGATATATACAACGATATGTACCGGGAGGAGAGCGCCTATGGCACGCAACATTCTGGTGGTCGAGGATGACCGCAATATATCCGATCTGATCCGTATGTACCTGGAGAAGGAGGGCTTCGAGGTCCGCAGCGCCTATGACGGCGGCAAGGCCATCGAGGAGTACGACAAGCAGGCCCCCGACATGGTGCTGCTGGATATCATGCTGCCCGTGGTGGACGGCTGGGGCGTATGCGCCCATATCCGCGAGAAGGGCAAGACGCCCATCATTATGCTCACCGCCAAGAGCGACGTGGGCGACCGCATCACCGGACTGGAGATGGGCGCGGACGACTATCTGGTCAAGCCCTTCGAGATGAAGGAGCTCATGGCCCGGATCAATGCCGTGCTCCGCCGCAGTGAGATACCCGACGATACCAAGAAGAAGCTGGTGTTTGACAAACTGGTCATCAATCTGGACAGCTATGAGCTGCTGGTGGACGGCAAGAAGGTAGACACGCCCCCCAAAGAGCTGGAGCTGCTGTATCATCTGGCGGCCACGCCCAACCGGGTCTATACCCGCAACCAGCTGCTGGACGAGGTCTGGGGCTTTGACTATTTCGGCGACAGCCGCACCGTGGACGTGCACATCAAGCGCCTGCGGGAGAAGATCGAAAACGTCTCGGACCAGTGGGAGCTGAAAACTGTCTGGGGCGTGGGCTATAAGTTTGAAGTGAAGTAAGCATGGGCGAGAGGATCAAACGTATCACCGGCAGCCTGTATTGGCGGCAGTTTATGCTCACCGCCGGTATGGTGGTGCTGACCATGGCCCTGCTGGGCGTGTCCTTCTACGCGCTGAGCTATAACTACACCGTCTCGGAGAAGCGGCAGGAGATGCAGGACCGGGCGGTGCTGGTGGCGCAGCTGTCCGTGGACTATTTTACCGCCGGCGATGACGCCGAGCGTGACCAGGGGGACGCGCTGCGCTCTCTGGCCGGCGTGGCCTCCCGGATGACGGATGTGGACTTCCTGATCTGCGACACCACCGGCAGCGTCCTGCTGACGACGGATGCCGATTTGGCCGGAAAGACCGTCGTTGTCCCCGAGGACATTACCCAAACGGTGCTGGGCAGCGAGAGACTGTACGAGGGCCGCAGCACCGTGGGCGTATATGAGAAAAAGCAGTTCGTGGTGGGCGTGCCCATGACAGACGCGGACGGCAACACCCTGGGCCTGGTGCTGGCGGTGATGAACAGCGCCGAGCTCATGCAGATGTGGCGCTCATTCATCGCCCTGTTCTTTATGACCAGCGCCATTATCCTGCTGCTGGCGTTCGTGGCCAGCTTTGTCACCTCCATGCGGCAGATACAGCCCCTGACCGAGATGGTCAAGGCGACCCGTGCCTATGCCGGCGGCGATTTCGATGTACGGATGCAGGAGACCGGTGACTGCGGCGAGATCAGTGAGCTGGCGGCGGCCTTCAATGCCATGGCCGACTCCCTGCAGGAGACGGAGCGCCAGCGCCGGGACTTTATCGCCAATGTGTCCCATGAGCTGAAGACCCCCATGACCACCATCGCCGGCTACACCGACGGCATTCTGGACGGCACCATCCCGCCGGAGAAGGAGCGCCAGTATCTTCAGATCATCTCCGACGAGAGCCGCCGTCTCAGCCGCCTGGTGCGGCGTATGCTGGATATCTCCCAGATACAGAACAAGGAGATGAAGAAGGAGGAGTTTGATCTCTGTGAGTCCGCCCGTATTGCCCTGCTGTCCATGGAGAAGAAGATCACGGACCGTGGGCTGGACGTGGACGCGGAGATTCCCGAGGACTCCGTCATGGTCCAGGGCGATCGGGACCTGATCACCCAGGTCATTTACAACCTGCTGGAGAATGCGGCCAAATTCGCCACCCCTGGCTCCCAGCTGTATCTGGGTCTGGCGGTCAACGGCGAGAAGGCCTATGTCACAGTCCGCAACCTGGGGCCCACCATTCCGGCAGAGGAGATACCACTGCTGTTCGAGCGCTTCCACAAGTCCGATAAGTCCCGCAGTGAGGACAAGGACGGTTACGGCCTGGGGCTGTATATCGTCAAGACCATCCTGGCCCAGCACAAGGAGCAGATCACCGTCACCAGTCAGGACGGTGTAACGGCCTTTACCTTTACCATGCAGATGGCGCACGGCGCGCCCCGAGAGGTACTCTGAATATGTATGATGAAAATAAAATGCCGCTGACGCCCGATCCGGCGGCTCCTGCCCCGGAGCAGGAGCCGGACGAGGTCGTCAGTTGGTATGTCCGTCCGGACGAGGGGCAGGAGATCACGGGCTGCTATGTGCAGCCGGGCCCCATGCCCGCTGCCGCGGCGCCCAAAGCTGTCCGGCAGGAGAAGCGCCGCAGCCGCAAGGGCCTGTGGACGTTTCTGGTCATTCTGGCCGTGCTGGTAGGCGTGGTGCTGGGAGTGGCCATCGTCTCCGCCCTGCGGGGCGGCAATACGGACGGCTATGGCGATGACTTCGACGACGGCGATCACGATGCCAGCAGTATCGTGGATATCTTCCAGAGCGATGTGCCCACCATCCCCCGGGCAGACACGGACCCCGATCTGCGCTTTTATTGCGAAAAAGCGGGGGAAGAGAAGCTGACTATCCAGCAGGTCTATCAGCGGGTAAACCCCGCCACGGTGCTGGTGCTCACCGACCTGGGCGAAAAGGCCAGTGTCGGCACCGGGGTCATCCTGACGGCGGACGGCTATATCGTCACCAACGCCCATGTGATCGCCGGCGGGCAGAACGCGCTGGTGGCGCTGTACAACGGCGACCGCTACGAGGCGGAGCTGGTGGGCTTCAGCAGCACGGAGGATCTGGCGCTGCTGAAGGCGGTGAACGCCTCCGGCCTGCCCACTGCGCCCCTGGGCAACAGTGAGGAATGCCAGGTGGGCGATACGGTCTACGCCATCGGCAACCCGCTGGGCGTTGAGCTGCGGGGCACACTGACCCAGGGCATCATCTCCGCCATCGACCGTCCCGTCACCATGGAGGGCCGCGTGATGACGCTGCTCCAGACCACCGCTGCCCTGAACAACGGCAACTCCGGCGGCCCGCTGATCAATGAGTACGGCCAGGTCATCGGCATCAACACACTAAAGATGAGCAATACCCTGTCCGACATCTCTGCCACGGTGGAGGGCCTGGGCTTTGCCGTCCCGTCCAGCCGTGTGGTATCTGTCATCAATGATATCATCGCCACCGGAGGCTTCCGCGGCCTGCCCTCGATCGGCGTCTACGTGCAGGAGACGGAATTTGCCGACGGTACGACCCATCCGGTGATCGATTCCGTCACGGAAAACTTCGGCGCCGAGGAAGCGGGGCTGCAGAAGGGCGACGTAATTCTGGCGGCGGACGGTATAGGCGTCAGCACCAACACCGATCTGCTGGCCGTCCGCCGGACCCACATCGTGGGCGAGAGCGTCGTGCTCACTATCCGGCGTGACGGACAGACCTTTGATGTGACGGTCGTCCTCTACCCGGTGGAGGGATGATCACTTTACAGCGCAGAAACAGGGACAAGGCCATGGCCTTGTCCCTGTTTTACACCGCAAAACGACGGATATTTACAGATAATAAACAAATAGTATACATTTTATTGCCGGAATTTGCGGCTATTTTCGCCTTCGTTCCCGCCATAGCTGCCGCAGACTTCCGGCGGCCGCCAGCAGCAGATACGCCCCGAACAGCCGCCGCAGTATCGCTGTGTCCACCGCCGTCGCCGCCAGTGCACCGGCCGCCGCAGCCGTTGTGCCCCAGGGGATAGCGGATTTCAGCACCTCCGTTTCCAGCAACCCGTTCCGCTTGTGGGCGATGACGCCCATGGCCGCCGTAGGCAGGAAGTACAGCAGATTGACCGCGGCGGCCTGCTGCTGCGGAACACCCAAAATAAGCGTCATCACCAACAGCAGCAGGGTCCCGCCGCCCACGCCCCAGGCGGACAGGATGCCGGCGCCGAACCCCGCAGCCATTGGTATCAGCCAACTTTTCACAGGATATACCTCACGCCGCCGTACAGCAGAAAGGCGGCGAACAGTCCCCGCAGCCATGTGACGCTGACCCGGCGGAACAGCCGTCCGCCCACCAGCCCGCCTGCCAGTCCGCCGATGAGGTACGGTAGCGCGGAGGCCCAGTCGAAGGGCTGCCGCAGCAGGTATACTGCCGCGCTGACGGCGCTTAGGGGCAGTATGGCCGCCACGCAGGTGGCGAAGGCCTGCTTGCCAGCCAGACCGCACCAGCCGTTCAGCAGGGGCACCAGCACCATGCCGCCGCCTCCGCCGAACAGTCCGTTCACCAGCCCTGCCGCCGTGCCGGACAGGGCATATTTTGTCTTTGCCTGCATTGTGCCGCCTCCTTTATGTATGCGCCCATCCGGGCGCGGGGGTTACTGGCACTTCTGGTAGCTCTGGCAGTCGGTGCACTGGTCCATGGTGGGGCGGCTCTCGTGGGTGCCCACCTGAATGGCGGTCAGACCGCAGTTGTCCACGTCCTTGCAGTGGTGGGCACAGTTGGTGACGGTGCACTTGATGGACGCGTTGGGGGTGCAGGCGCACCCGTCGTTGGTACAGGCTCTGTTCATGGTGTTTCCTCCCTGAAAAATAAAAAGTCAAGCCCGAAGGCTTGACTCTATTTTTGCCCGGAGCGCAGGCGGATATGCACATTTTTTATATGCCAAGAAGCGCCGAAGCGAAGCTGAAATAGATCAGCAGACTGGTGGCGTCCACGATGGTGGAGATAAAGGGACTGGCCATCACCGCAGGGTCCAGCCCTACCTTTTCCGCCAGCAGCGGCAGGGAGCAGCCCACGCATTTGGCAAACACCACCACGAACAGAATGGTCAGGCACACCACCAGACACACCAGCGGCGTTACCGCCGCGTTGCCCAGCAGCAGCCGATCTACCAGCAGCATCTTCACGAAGTTGGCGCCGGCCAGGCATACGCCGCACAGCAGCGAGACCCGCAGCTCCTTCCACAGCACCCGGAATACGTCCGAGAAGTCCACCTCGTCCAGGCTCAAGGCGCGGATCACCGCCACGGACGCCTGTGTGCCGGAATTGCCGCCGGTGCCGGACAGCATGGGGATGTAGGCGTTCAGTACCAGGCAGGCTGCCAGCGCGTTTTCGTAGTGGTTCAGGATCATACCTGTGAATGTGGCCGACAGCATCAGCACCATCAGCCAGGGCAGTCGGGCCTTCCAGGTGGCGAAAACGCCGGTACGGAGGTACGGCTTGTCCGAGGGCAGCATAGCCGCCATCTTTTCGAAGTCCTCCGTGGTCTCCTCCTCGATGACGTCCATAGCGTCGTCAACGGTGACGATACCCACCAGCCGTTTTTCCAGATCCACGATGGGCATGGCCAGGAAGTCGTATTTGCTCAGTGCCTGGGCCACGTCCTCCTTATCGTCCGTGGTCTTGGCCCACACCACGTCCGGGTCCATGATCTCCTCGATCAGGTCGTCCTCTTCCGCCAGCAGCAGGTCGCGGACCGACAGCACGCCCAGCAGGTGCCGGGTGGGATCGGTGACGTACAGGATGTTGATGGTCTCCAGCTCACCGCCGATACGGCGGATGCGCTTGAAGGCGTCCTCCACCGTCATGTCCTTTTTCAGGGACAGGAACTCCATGTTCATAATGGAGCCGGCACTGTCCTCCGGGTATTTCAGTATTTCGTTGATGGATTTACGCATCTCCGGCGTGGCCTTGTCCAGGATACGGATGACCACGCTGGCCGGCATCTCCTCCACGATGTCCACCGCGTCGTCCAGATACAGCTCGTCCAGCACCTCGGTCAGCTCCGTGTTGGAAAAGCCGTTGATCAGCATCTCCTGGCTCTCCGGCTCCAGCTCCACGAATACCTCTGCCGCCGTCTCCTTGGGCAGCAGACGGTACAGCAGGGGCATCTGCTCCTGCTTGCCCTCCTCCAGCAGCAGGGCAATATCCGCCGGCTCCATGGGCAGGAACAGGTCTCGCAGTTCGGCGTAGCGCTTTTGCGTAGCCAGCTCATCGATCCGTTCCTTGTATTGCTCCAGCTCCTCCTGATAATCGATCAAGCCTGTTCCCTCCCTTCAGACAAAATAATACGCAGCAGGTAGTAGCCTGCTGCGTGCCGCAAAGTGCGCCAATGCGCCCCGTTCTGCACCGTTACAAGCTTTAGCATCGCGGGGCGGTGAAACTGCATTAGATGCCACCTTGCTTTCGATGGCACCTGCTCAAACCCTCTGATGGTGTCTCCACCACTTCGCGGCAGCAGTCCGTATCCCTCGCGGTAGCCTTACCTACCGGATCCTATTCAACATATCTATGTTATGCCAAAATCATCGGCCTGTCAAGGCGTTTTCTTGTCATTCCCGCCATTTTTCTTTACAGGTACACCTGCACATTGTCCTGCGCCAACAGGTGGCCCTTCAACTCCTGCAAAAATCGCAGGGCCGGCGGCGTCAGTGGTTCGCCCGCCCGCGTCACCAGATAGTTCACCCGGTCCGGCGGCGGACTGGTAAAGCGGCATACCCGTGCGCTCTTTCCGATGCGCGACGCGGCGGCGATGGCCGGCGCCGCTACCCAGCGGCCCTCGGTGGGCGGCAGGAAATCCGCCGCCTGTAGGGTGTCGGCGTACAGCAGGGGCCGCGCACCCGTGCCGAACCACCGGTCGTGCCAGCGGATGAACTCCGGGTCCCAGGTGACCAGCAGCTCCTCGGCTACGTCCAGCGAGGCCGGGTCCACCTCCTCCGGGTAGTGGCTGTCCGGCGGCGACAGCAGCAGAAACGGCTCTCGAAAAGCCGGACGTACCGTCAGACGGTCGTCGAATACCGTGTTGCTGTCGATAAAGGCAAAGTCCAGCTCATGGCTCAGCAGCGCCTGGGTGATATCCACATCCCGCAGGGTGTGGATCCACAGGGATACCGGCAGCCGCAGGGCAAGAAAGCGCTTATACACCGGCGGCAGGATGTATTGGTTAGTGGTGTAGGTGGCGGCGATACGCAGGTAGGCGCGCTGCTCCAGCTCCGCCAGCGTCTCCGTCTCCGAGAGCAGCTGCTGCCAGCGCTGGGCCAGCGTCAGGAATTTCTGGCCCGCCGCCGTCAGCGTGATGTGCCGCTGGCCCTTGCTCCGCACGAACAGCGGCGTGCCAACCCGTTCCTCCAGCGCCCGTATCCGCATGGACAGCGTGGGCTGGGTGATGTACAGCGCCTCCGCCGCGGCGGTCATGGTGCCGTGCTGCACCACTGCCCAGAATGTCTCGATATCCAGGTTGGTCATACTACCGTCTCCTAAAATATAAATTTTCGTTGATATTTTACACAAAAACAATCAATTTTACAAGTGCGGATATCCGTGCTATGATACAGATGTGTTCAGGGAACACCGCTGGTTCCCTAAACCAAACGCTATTTTGATTCTTTCTTTCTTCCTATTTCCCTATTTCTCCCCCCTAATACCCGATAAAAAAGGACAGGTTTTTCCAGCCTGTCCTTTCGGGCTGTTTAGGGGTAGATTTTTCCCTGCGGACGTGGTATGGTAGTGCTGTTGTACACAGGAGGGATAACGATGCCCGGTTTTCAGTTTTATTTTGAATTGATCGGCGCGGTGGCCTTCGCCATTTCCGGCGCAGCCCTGGCGGTGAAGAAGCATATGGACCTGTTCGGCGTGGCCATGATGGGCATGACTACTGCCGTGGGCGGCGGTATCCTGCGGGATCTGCTGCTGGGCATCACGCCGCCCGCCGCGCTGCGCGACCCCTTGCAGGCGTTGGTGGCCATCGCCACGTCCTTACTGGTGTTTCTGGTGTGGAAGCGCTTTCACCCCGAGGGCGATCACCGGAACTGGGAGGCACTGCTGCTGGTGGCGGACTCCATCGGCCTGGGCATTTTCTCCGTCCACGGTGCGGCGGTGGCCATCCGTGCCGGGCTGGGCGGCAATGTATTCCTGACGCTGTTGGTGGGTATGCTTACCGGCGTGGGCGGCGGTGTTCTGCGCGACCTGTGCTGTATGGAGCGCCCCTACATTTTCACCAAGCATATCTACGCCTGCGCGTCCCTGGTCGGCGCGGCGGCGTGTATGCTGCTGTGGAGCGCCGGAGAGAACCTGGCGCTGCTGACAGGCTGTGCGCTGACGGTGGTGCTGCGGCTCTGTGCCGCGGTATTCCGCTGGAGCCTGCCGAAAGCGTAAACACATAAAAAAGACCGCGAAAGCGGTCTTTTTTGCTGTTATGCGGTGAGCTTCAGCCCGACGAGGCCGACAAGCAGCAGCCCCACGAAAATGAGCCGCGGGGTGGTGACGGGCTCCTGAAAAGCCAGAATGCCCACGATGACGGCGCCCAGGGCGCCGATACCCGTCCAGATGCCGTAGGCGGTGCCCATGGGCAGCGTCTTCGTGGCCTGTGACAGGAAAAAGAAGCTGGCGACCATGCCCGCGACTGCCCATACCGACGGCCACAGCTTTGTGAAGCCCTCAGACAGTTTCAGAAACGTAGACCAGAACACCTCCAGTCCGCCTGCGATGAAAAGATATACCCACGCCATACCGATTACCTCCAAAAACAAAAAACGCGCCCACAGGACGCACCTTCTAAGACCTAACGGCGCGCCCGCGAACGCCTGCCCGTCACCCGGTGGCGGCGGACAGCACAGGTACTATACCACGCCACCGCCACAAAGTCAAGCGATCCTGCACCGCAACAAATGTTCGAAAAAACAACTTGTGACACATGGAGATATGTGGTATACTATATTGTCGAGAATTTACGGTTTTAACCGCAGGAGGGGAGAGGGAGACATGGGCTTGCACGACGGGCATCGCCAGCGCAGCAAGCGCCGGTACCTAGCGCTGGGTGCAGGGGGGATGGAGGATCACCAACTGCTGGAGCTGCTGCTGTTCTACGCCATCCCACGGCAGGACACCAACGAAACGGCCCACCGGCTCATCCAGCGCTTCGGCTCGCTGCAGGGAGTGCTCCACGCTGCGCCGGAGGAGCTGACCTCCGTAGAAGGCGTGGGAGAAAACGCCGCCGTGCTGGTGCGGCTGGTCGGCGACATGGCCCTGCGGGCCCGGTGCTCGTCCCTGCCCCAGAAGGTGCTGAACTCCCCTGACCGCACCGGCGCGTACTTCATGGAATTGCTGGCGGGGGAGAAGAAGGAGATGCTCTACCAGGTCTGCCTGGACGCCAAGGGCAAGCTGCTGACCTGCCGCTGCATCAGCAAGGGCAGCGTGGCCGCTTCGTCGGTCAGTGTGCGCCAGGTGGTGGAGAACGCTCTGTACGCCGGCGCCAGCAGCATTATCCTGGCCCACAACCACCCCAGCGGCGTGGCTTTGCCCTCCCAGCAGGATCTGCTGGTGACGCGGCAGATACAGGAGGCGCTCTCGCCGCTGAATATTCGCCTGGCCGACCACGTGGTGGTGGCTGACAGCGATTATGTCTCCATGGCGGAAAGCGGCCTGCTGGCGCGATAAACGGAGGATACCATGCCTGATCTGAAAGTCGTTTCTGAATATCAGCCTGCCGGCGACCAGCCCCAGGCTATCGACAAGCTGGCGCAGGGCCTGGAAAACGGCCTGCGCGCGCAAGTGCTCAAGGGCGTCACCGGCAGCGGCAAGACGTACACCATGGCCAAGGTCATCGAGCGCGTCAACCGGCCCACACTGGTGCTGGCCCATAACAAGACGCTGGCCGCCCAGCTGTGCGAGGAGTTCCGGGAATTTTTCCCCAACAACGCGGTGGAGTATTTCGTCTCCTACTACGACTACTACCAGCCGGAGGCCTACGTGCCCCAGACGGACACCTATATCGAAAAGGACGCCTCCACCAACGAGGAGATCGACCGCCTGCGGCTGTCCGCCACCTGCGCACTGCTGGAGCGGCGGGACGTTATCGTGGTGGCGTCGGTCAGCTGTATCTACGGCCTGGGCGAGCCGGACGATTTCGCCCGCATGATGATCTCCCTGCGGACCGGCATGACACTGGAGCGCGACGAACTGCTGCGGCGGCTGGTGGAGGACCGCTACGAGCGCAACGACGTGGCCTTCCAGCGCAATGTGTTCCGGGTACGGGGCGACACGGTGGAGCTGTACCCCGCCTACTATAAGGACCGGGCCATCCGTGTGGAGTTTTTCGGCGACGAGATCGAGCGTATCACGGAGTTCCATCCGGTCACCGGTGCGGCCCTGAAGCAGCTGACACACGTGGCGGTGTATCCCGCCAGCCACTACGTCACGCCCAAGGACAAGCTGGAGCGCGCCGCCAAAGAGATAGAGCGCGAGCTGGCGGAGCGCAAAAAGTGGTTTGAGGACAACGGCAAGCTCATTGAGGCCCAGCGCATCGACCAGCGCACCCGCTACGACGTGGAGATGATGCGCACGCTGGGCTACTGCTCCGGCATTGAGAACTATTCCCGCGTTATCTCCCAGCGGCCGGTGGGCAGCGCGCCCATGACGCTGCTGGACTTCTTCCCGGAGGATTTCGTGCTGTTCGTGGACGAGAGCCATGTGACCCTGCCCCAGGTGCGGGCCATGTACAACGGCGACCATGCCCGCAAGCAGAGCCTGGTGGACTACGGCTTCCGCCTGCCCTGCGCCTTTGATAACCGCCCCCTGAAGTTCGAGGAGTTCGAGGAGCGCTTTTCTCAGGCGGTGTTCGTCTCCGCCACCCCCGGCGACTTTGAAAAGCAGCAGGCGGACCAGATCGTGGAGCAGGTCATCCGGCCGACCGGCCTGCTGGACCCCAGGGTGGAGGTCCGCCCGGTGCTGGGTCAGATCGACGACCTGGTGGCGGAGATACACGCCCGGGCGGAGAAGAACGAGCGCGTGCTGGTGACCACCCTCACCAAGAAAATGGCCGAGGACCTGACCGCCCACTTCCGCGGGCTGGGTATCAAGGTGCGGTATATGCACGCCGACGTGTCGGCCCTGGAGCGCATGGAGATCATCCGCGACCTGCGTCTGGGCGAGTTCGACGTGCTGGTGGGTATCAACCTGCTGCGTGAGGGCCTGGACCTGCCGGAGGTGTCGTTGGTGGCCATTCTGGACGCCGACAAGGAGGGCTTCCTTCGCAGCGAGACCAGCCTGATACAGACCATCGGCCGCGCCGCCCGCAACGCCGAGGGCCTGGTCATCCTGTACGCCGATACCGTTACCCCCTCCATGCGGGCCGCCATGGACGAGACGGAGCGCCGACGGAAGCTGCAGGACGACTTCAACAAGGCCCACGGCATTATCCCGCAGACCATCCGCAAGAGTGTCCGCGAGATGGTGGAGATCAGCCACAGCGCCGAGGAGGCCTCCAAGCTGTCGAAGAAGAAGCTGTCTGACCGTGAGCGAGCTGAGACCATCGCACGTCTGGAGAAGGAAATGAAAGAGGCCAGCCGTATGCTGGAATTCGAATATGCCGCCCTGCTGCGTGACCAGATCATCGAACTGCGGGGGGAGAAATAAACCGAACCGAGAACGAGTCTATGAAAAAGTACCTTTCCTATATCTACGTGATCCTCAGCGCCGTGTGCTGGGGCTTTATCGGTTTTTCCAACCGTATGCTCACGGAGGTGGGCGTATCGCTGGGCAACCGGGTGTTCATCCGGAACTTCGGCACGCTATTGATCCTGACCATCGTGTTCGCCCTGTTCCACCGTCAGGTGTTCCGCATCAAGCTGAAGCATCTGCCCATTTTCCTGTGCTCCGGACTGCTCAGCATCCTGACGCTGAGCCTGGTCTACTTCCAGTGCCAGACCATGTGCTCCCTGTCGGTGGCGGCGGTGCTGCTGTATCTGGCCCCATCCTTTGTGGTCATTTTCAGCGCCGTGCTGTGGAAGACACCGCTGACGAAGCGCAGACTCATCGCCCTGGTGGTGTCCCTGCTGGGATGCGTGATGGTCAGCGGCATCATCGGCGGCGATATGACCGCTTCCTGGGCGGGTATCGGTCTGGGCGTGCTGTCCGGCCTGTGCTACGCCAGCTATACGGTGTTTGCCCACTACGGTCTGGCCCATTACGAGAGCTATACCATGATCTACTGGACATTTCTGGTGGCGGGGCTTGGCTCGGTATTTTTCGCGGACTTCGAGACGCTGCCGCTGGCCTTTTCCGGCACGCAGGGCATCGTGGGCGTGTGCGGTGTGGTGATCGTGGCCACGGTGCTGCCCTACATCTTCTATACGAAGGGGCTTGAGGGCGTGGAAAGCGGCCGCGCCTCCATCATTACCAACATCGAGCCGGTGGTGGAGACGCTGGTGGGTGTGTTCGTGTTCAAGGAGGCGCTGACCGTCTGGACCGTGTTGGGTATGGCCTGCGTGTTCGGCTGCGTGATCCTGCTGGCCAATGGAGATAAAAAATGCGAAGAAAAACCAGTCAAGTCCTGAACGGCTTTCACCTGAAGCTCATCGCCGCCTGCACCATGTTCATTGACCACATGGGGCACACACTGTTCCCAACGGTTTTGTGGCTGCGCTGCATCGGGCGGCTCGCCTTTCCCATCTTCTGCTTCCTCATCGCCGAGGGCTGCGTCTATACCCGCGATCGGAGGAAATACGCCCTGCGGCTGCTGGTGTTTGCCCTGCTGTCCGAAGTCCCCTTCGACCTGATGGTGGGCGGCACAGTATGGTATCCCTATTCCCAGAATGTCCTGTGGACGCTGTTGGCCGGTGCGCTGATCTGCTGGTGCGTCGATTGGGCGCTGCGAAAGAAAACGCCGGCGGCCTTTTTGCTCGCCGGCGCGGCCGTGGCCGCCGCGTTCTGCCTGCTGGAGCTGGCCGGGACGGACTATCGGGGCTGGGGTATGCTGCTGGTGGTGCTGTTCTACGGTGTCCGCCGCGTGTCCTGCGGCACCGTCGAGAAGCGAACGGCGCAGGCGGTGGGACTGGCGGTGTTCAGCATCGGCATTATGGGCGGCGTGTCCATCGAGCTGTGGTCGCTGGCGGCACTGCTGCCACTCTGGCTCTACAATGGTCGTCTAGGCTATTCCAACCGGGCGGTGCAGTACGGCTTTTACGCCTTTTACCCCGTGCATATCCCGATACTGTCCCTCATCGCCCTGTATGCGTAAACAGATAAGGAGGCTGTCCCTATGGCAAAGAACAAAGAGGAAAAAACCAACGTCATGCGGACGCTGGATCAGAAGAAAATACCCTACACCGCTCACAGCTACGACCCGGACGGCCCCATCGATGGCGTGTCCGTGGCCCAGACGCTGGGCCAGCCGCCGGAGCAGGTGTTCAAGACCCTGGTGACAAAGGGGGCCAGCGGGGCATACTATGTGTTCGACATCCCGGTGGCCGAGAACCTGGACCTGAAAAAGGCCGCCAAGGCGGTGGGGGAGAAGTCCGTGGCCATGCTGCCCCAGAAAGAACTGCTGCACCTGACCGGCTACGTCCACGGCGGATGCAGCCCGGTGGGCATGAAAAAGCAGTTCCCCACGGTGTTCCACGAGACGGCACCGCTGTATGGCACCATCTGCGTCAGCGCGGGCAAGATCGGCCACCAGGTGGAGTGCGATCCCAACGCCCTTATCGCTCTCCTGCGGGCGAAAACGGCTGACGTGATCGTATAAAAATTATTTCGCTGTTGACATTAAAAATTGATTTCACTACACTTATCTGCAACCATATGTTGCAGAAATGAGGCATACCATGCAGACTGAAATTTTCATTAAGGGTGCGCGGGAGAACAACCTGAAAAACATCGATGTCACCATCCCCCGGGATAAGCTGGTGGTGCTGACGGGGCTTTCCGGCTCCGGCAAGAGCTCCCTGGCCTTCGATACCATCTATGCCGAGGGTCAGCGGCGGTATGTGGAGAGCCTGTCCTCCTACGCCCGTATGTTCCTGGGGCAGATGGACAAGCCCGACGTGGATTACATCGAGGGCCTGTCCCCGGCCATCTCCATCGACCAGAAGACCACCAGCAAGAACCCGCGCTCCACGGTGGGCACGGTGACGGAGATCTACGACTACCTGCGCCTGCTGTGGGCCCGGGTGGGCACGCCCCACTGCCCCCACTGCGGCAAGGAGATACGCCGCCAGACGGTGGATCAGATCATCGACCAGATACTGGCCCTGCCCGAGGGCACCCGTATCCAGGTGATGGCCCCGGTGGTGCGGGGCCGCAAGGGCGAGCACGCCAAGGTGCTGGAGGATGCCCGCCGGTCCGGCTTCGTCCGGGCCCGGGTGGACGGCAATATGTACGAACTCTCCGAGGACATCTCTCTGGAGAAGAACCTCAAGCACCGCATCGACATCGTGGTGGATCGACTGATCGTCCGCCCGGACATCGCAGGCCGGCTGACCGACTCAGTGGAGACGGCCTCCAACCTGGCGAATGGCCTCGTCACCGTTAACCTGCTGCGGGAGGAGAGAGATATCACCTTCTCCCAGAACTACGCCTGTGACGACTGCGGTATCTCCATCGAGGAGCTGACGCCCCGTCTGTTCTCCTTCAACAGTCCCTTTGGCGCCTGCCCCACCTGCACCGGCCTGGGCCTGCAATTAAAGGCTGATCCGGCCCTCATCATCCCCGACGGCAGCAAATCCATCCTGGAGGGCGCCATTACTGCCACCGGCTGGGCCTCCATCCGGTCCGACGGCATCAGTCGTATGTACTTCGAGGCCCTCAGTAAGAAGTACCGCTTCTCCCTGACCCAGCCCTACGACAGCCTGAGCGACGAGGTGAAGAACGTTATCCTCTACGGCACCGGCGGCGAAAAGCTGGAGCTCCACTATGACCAGCCCCGGGGCAAGGGTGTGCTGTACCAGGCCTTCGAGGGCATCTGCAACAACCTGGAGCGCCGGTATCAGGAGACCCAGTCCGATGCCAGCAAGAAGGAGATCGAGGGCCTGATGACCCCCTGTCCCTGCCCGGCCTGCCAGGGTAAGCGCCTGCGGCCGGAGGCGCTGGCCGTCACCGTGGGCGGCAAGTCCATCTACGACGCCACTACCCTGCCGGTGGACGACGCCCTGGCCTTTTTCGACCATCTGGACCTGACCGGCAACCAGCAGATCATCGCCGCCCAGATCCTGAAGGAGATCCACGCCCGCCTGGGCTTTCTGCAGTCCGTGGGTCTGAGCTATCTGACCCTCTCCCGCGCCTCCGGCACCCTGTCCGGCGGCGAGAGCCAGCGTATCCGTCTGGCCACCCAGATCGGCAGCAGCCTCATGGGCGTGCTGTATATTCTGGACGAGCCCTCCATCGGCCTGCACCAGCGGGATAACGACAAGCTGCTGGCTACGCTGCAGCGGCTCCGCGATCTGGGCAATACCCTCATCGTGGTGGAGCACGACGAGGACACCATGCGCGCCGCCGACTATCTTATCGACATCGGTCCCGGCGCCGGCGCCCTGGGCGGGCAGGTGGTGGCCTGCGGCACTCCGGAGGAAGTCATGGCGAACCCTGACAGCCTGACGGGCCAGTACCTCAGCGGCAAACGCACCATTCCCCTGCCGGCACAGCGCCGCAGGGGCAATGGCAGGCTGCTGACCGTCCGCGGCGCCCGGGAGAACAACCTGAAGCATATCGACGTGTCCATCCCTCTGGGGACGTTCACCTGTGTCACCGGCGTCAGCGGCAGCGGAAAATCTTCTCTGATCAACGAGGTGCTGTTCAAGGCGCTGGGTGCTCAGCTGAACCGCATGAAGGTGCGCCCCGGCAAGCACGACGCCATCGAGGGCATGGAGCAGCTGGACAAGGTCATCGCCATCGACCAGAGCCCCATCGGCCGGACGCCCCGATCCAATCCGGCCACCTATACCAACCTGTTCAACCTGATCCGCGATTTGTTCGCCTCCACCCCGGACGCCAAGGCCCGGGGCTACGGACCGGGTCGGTTCTCCTTCAACACCAAGGGCGGCCGCTGCGAGGCCTGCGGCGGCGACGGTATGCTGAAGATCGAGATGCACTTCCTGTCGGACGTGTACGTCCCCTGCGAGATCTGCCGCGGCAAGCGCTATAACCGCGAGACGCTGGAGGTCCGCTACAAGGGCAAAAACATCGCCGACGTGCTGGATATGACCGTGGACGAGGCGTGGGAGTTCTTCTCCGCCGTGCCCGCCATCTGTGACAAGCTGACCACCCTGCGGGATGTGGGGCTGGGCTATGTGAAGCTGGGCCAGCCCAGTACCACCCTCTCCGGCGGCGAGGCCCAGCGCGTCAAGCTGGCCACGGAGCTGAGCCGCCGCGCCACAGGGCGGACGGTGTATATTCTGGACGAGCCCACCACCGGCCTCCACGCCGATGACGTGCGGAAGCTGTTGGAGGTGCTCCAGCGGCTCACCGATGGTGGCAATACGGTGCTGGTCATTGAGCACAACCTGGACGTGATCAAGTGTGCCGACTATATCATCGACCTGGGCCCGGAGGGCGGCGTGGGCGGCGGTACGGTGGTGGCCTGCGGCACGCCGGAGGAGATCGCCGCCTGCCCGGCGTCCTACACCGGCCAGTATCTGAAAAAATACCTGAAGTGACCGGCCTTTCCCCTGCCGCATAGGATAGGGCAGGGGGGGTGGCTGCATGGAGCTTTTACAGGACGGCGTGGTCGCCGCGCTGGCGGCCATCGGCGTCACGGCGCTGATATGGCTGGCGGCATCGCTGCTGCTGTGGCGTGAGCGCCCGGTGGACGCGGTGTATCTGGTCCGGGTCTCCGGAGACGGGACGGGACTGGATGTGACGCTGCGCCGTCTGGCCCAGAGCCGCCGTCTGCCGGTGCTGCTGGTGGACTGCGGACTGACCGACGAGGGCCGCCGCGCCGCGGCGCTGCTGTCCGATATGAACACGAAATTGCTGACGCCCCAGGAGCTGGCGGCGTACTATACGGAGGAAGATACCACCGAACAGGGGAGGTGAGCCGATGGGCGAGCGCGTGACCGTGGAGGGCACCGTAGAGAACGTCATCTTTCATAACGAGGAGAACGGCTATACCGTGCTGCTGCTGACCGTGGAGGGCGAGGAGGAGCCTGTCACCGTGGTGGGCTGTATCCCCTGTGCCGCCGCCGGCGAGGGCATGACCGTCACCGGCGTGTGGAGCGTCCATCCCGTCCACGGCAGCCAGCTCACCGCCGAGAGCGTGGAGCGCCGGATGCCGGAGCGTGAGGAGGACATGATCGCCTACCTGTCCTCCGGCATCCTCAAGGGTGTTGGTCCCGCCACCGCACAGCGGCTGGTGGAGCGCTTCGGCACGGACACCCTGCTGGTCATCGAGCGGGAGCCGGAGCGCCTGCGGTGCATCAAGGGCATCACCGCCCAGAGAGCGAAGGAGCTGTCCGACGCTTTCCGGGCGCTGACGGGCCTGCGCCAGCTGATGGAGTTCCTGGCCCGGTATGACCTGCCGGTGTATCTGGCCATGCCCCTCCAGCGCACCTACGGCGATGGGGCCATCCAGGCCCTGCGGGACGATCCGTATATCCTGTCCCGGGCCCAGTACGGGGTGGATTTCTCCACGGTGGACGAGATCGCCATCAGCCTGGGCTTTGACGGGGACGATCCCTGCCGCCTGCGGGCGGCGCTGACCTATGAACTGGAGCACAACGCCGCCAACGGCCATGTGTTCCTGCCCCGCGAGAAGCTGCTCTTCGCCACGTCGCAGCTGCTGGCCGTGACGCCGGACGAGCTGGAGCTGGCGCTGGACAAGCTTATCGAGGGCTTCGGCGTGGTGGAAAAGACCATCGCCGGGGTGCAGGGCTGCTATCTGCCCCGGCTGTACCAGGCGGAGACCTTCGTGGCGGAGCGCCTGCTGTCACTGGTGCGGACGCCGGTGGAGGTGCTGCCCCGGGCGGAGAAGGTCATCGATGACATTGAAAAGGAACAGGGCGTGGCCTATGCGCCTCTGCAGCGGCAGGCGGTGTGCCTGGCGGCCCAGGGCGGTATACTGCTGCTGACCGGCGGCCCCGGTACCGGCAAGACCACGTCTCTGCGGGGCATCGTGGCCCTGTACGAGCATATGGGCCTGGATGTGGCGCTGCTGGCGCCCACCGGCCGCGCCGCCAAGCGCCTGGGCGAGGTGACGGGCCGGGAGGCCCAGACCATCCACCGTGCCCTGGGCATGAGCTACAATGAGCTCACCGGCCAGACGGCCTTTAAGAAGAACGCACAGGATCCGCTGGAGGTCCACGCTGTCATCGTGGACGAGATGAGCATGGTGGATATCGAGCTGATGCGCTCCCTGCTGGAGGCCATGCGGCCGGGAAGCCGCCTGGTGCTGGTGGGCGACCCGGACCAGCTGCCCTCCGTAGGCCCCGGCAGCGTGCTGGGGGATATGCTCCGCAGCGGTGTGGTGCCGGCGGTGTCCCTGACCCAGGTGTTCCGCCAGGCGGAGCAGTCGGCCATCATCCGCGCCGCCCATGCCGTGGACCGCGGCGAGCTGCCGCCGCTGGAGAATAGCGGCAGCGGCGACCTCTTCTTCCTGCGCCGCCGCGCGCCGGATCGCCTGGTGCAGACGGTGGTGGAGCTGTGCCGCGACCGTCTGCCCAAAAACATGGGTATTCCCGCCGAGCAGATACAGGTGCTCTCCCCCACCCGAAAGGGCCCCTGCGGTACGGCGGCGCTGAACCGGGCCCTGCAGGCGGCGCTGAACCCGCCGGAGCGCGGTAAGCGCCAGAAGCAGTGGGGCGACATGACGTTCCGGGTGGGTGACCGGGTCATGCAGACCCGGAACAACTACGATGTGCTGTGGGAGAAGGAGGATGGCTCCGGCGGCAGCGGTATTTTCAACGGCGACGTGGGCGTTATTCAGGACATTGACCCCGGCGGCGAGCTCATCACCCTGCGGTTTGACGACCGCACGGCGGTGTACACCGCTGACCTGCTGAGCCAGCTGGATATGGCCTACGCCGTCACCGTACATAAATCCCAGGGCAGCGAGTATCCGGCGGTGATATTGGCCGCGGCGTCCGCCGCGCCGTCGCTGCTGGTGCGCGGCGTGCTGTACACCGCTATCACCCGTGCCCGCAGGCTGCTTATCCTCGCCGGGGACGATGCCGTTCTGGCCCAGATGGCCGCCAACAACAAGCAGCAGCGCCGGTACAGCGGCCTGCGCCGCCGACTGAAGGAGGGATACCATGAGCAATAACGGTAGTATCAACGACGTGTTGGACAAGGCCCAGCGGGGCTTGCTGGACTTCTTTTTTCCCCGCAAGTGCCCCTTCTGCGGGCGCGTGGCGGGCCGGGAGCTGTTGTGCGAGGCGTGCAAGGCGTCGCTGCCCCGGTGCGATAAGATACGCACCGGCACCTTCGGCGAATGTGCCGCGCCGCTGTATTACGAGGGCCGCGTCCGCGACGCCCTTCTGGCCTTCAAATTCAAGCGGCGTATCGAGGACCTGAACGCCTACGGTGTGCTGATGGCCGAAAAGGCGGCGGAGGTCTACGCCGACCGCTTCGATGCCGTCACCTGGGTGCCGGTGAGCAAACAGCGCCTGAAAAAGCGTGGCTTCGACCAGTCGCGTATGCTGTGCGCCAGCCTGTGCGTGGACTGGCACACGGAACCGCAGGAGACACTGCGTAAGGTGCGGGATAACCCGGCCCAGTCCGGTATCGGTGACCCGGCGGAGCGCCGGGCCAATGTGCTGGGCGCTTACGAGCCGGTGGACCCGGACGCCATCGCCGGAAAGCGCTTCCTGCTCATCGACGACATCATCACCACCGGCGCCACGCTCACCGAGTGCGTCCGGGTGCTGAAGGCCGCCGGGGCGGCGGACGTGGTCTGCCTGACGCTGGCCATGGCCCGTGATAATTGAGGTATGGACTTCGGCGTTTCCGTATAGAATACAGAAAATACCGCGATTTTCATTTCGCAGTTGCAATATTCTCTCTTAATCGGTATAATAGATAAATCAGAGGGTAACGGGCGCACATGCCCGAAACGAAAGACAAGATAGAGGTGCAGTAGTATGTGTTCCATTGCAAAAGATATCGGCATCGACCTGGGCACCGCCTCCGTACTGGTGTACGTAAAGGGCAAGGGCGTCGTATTGAACGAGCCGTCCGTGGTGGCCATTGACAAGAATACCGGCAAGCTGCTGAAGGTAGGCGCCGAGGCCCAGGCTATGCTGGGCCGTACCCCCGGCAATATCGTGGCCATCCGCCCCCTGCGAGAGGGCGTGATCTCCGACTACGACATGACCGAGCGTATGCTCCGCGAGTTCCTGCACAAGGTGGTGGGCGGCTTCCAGCTATTCAAGCCCCGCGTCATCATCTGCGTGCCCTCCGGCATCACCGAGGTCGAGGAGCGTGCCGTGGTGGACGCCGGCATCCAGGCGGGCGCCCGCCGGGTGTATCTGATCGAGGAGCCTGTGGCCGCGGCCATCGGCGCCGGAATCGACATCTCCAAGCCCGACGGCCACATGGTGGTGGATATCGGCGGCGGCACCAGCGACATCGCCGTCATCTCCCTCTCCGGCGTGGTGGAGAGCGCCTCCATCAAGGTGGCCGGCGACCAGTTCAACGAGGCCATCGTCAAGTATATGCGCCGCAAGCACAATGTGCTGGTGGGCGAGCGCACCGCCGAGCTGATGAAAATGCAGATCGGCTGTGTCTTCCCCAAGGAGCAGGAGACGTCCATCGAGATCAAGGGCCGCTGCCTGGTGACGGGCCTGCCCAAGGTCATCAACGTCAGCTCCACCGAGATGCTGGAGGCCTTCGAGGAGCCGGTAGAGCGCATCCTCGAGGCGGTCCACGGAGTGCTGGAGCGCACCCCGCCCGAGCTGGTGGCCGACATCTCCAACAACGGCATCGTTATGACCGGCGGCGGCAGCCTGGTGGACGGCTTTGACAAACTCATCGAGGCCCGCACCGGCATCCACACCGTGGTGGCCGAGGGCGCCATCTCCTGCGTGGCCGAGGGCACCGGCCGCAGCCTGGACTCCCTGAATTCCATGACCGACGGCACCGTGAACCTGAGCCGCCGCAAGCAGATGAACTGAGCACAATGTAAAAGGCCGCCAAAGGGCGGCCTTTTTCTCAAGTTGCTCTTGCAACTTCCACGAAAAAGCGCTACTATTACGATACACGAGAACGAGATAAGGAGGAACCACCATGAAGTTTTCCAGCAAGGTCTTGAAATGCGGCCTGTCCCCCATGCGGAAGTTCCACCCCTACGCGGTGGCGGCGGAGGCCAAGGGCAGGAAGATCTATCATCTGAACATCGGTCAGCCGGATATCGAGACGCCCAAGGCGTACTTCGATGCGGTGAAGCACTTTGACCTGCCGGTGTTGGCCTATGCCCCGTCCCCCGGTATCCCGGAGCTGATCGAGGCCATCCGCAAGTACTACGCCGATCTGGGTATGCACTTCGATGCCGGTGATATCCTCATCACCAACGGCGGCAGCGAGGCGCTGCAGATCACCATGAACTGCATCCTGGATGACGGCGACGAGATCCTCATCCCCGAGCCCTTCTACCCCAACTACAATACCATGGCCTACACCTGCGGCGCGAAGATCCACCCCATCCCCACCTCTCCCCATGACGGCTACCACTACGCCGACCGCGCCAAGGTCGAGGCGGAGATCAACGAGCACACCCGCGCCATCATGGTCACCAACCCCGGCAACCCCACCGGCGCCGTCCTGACGCCGGAGGAGATGCGTATGCTGGTGGACGTGGCCAAGGCCCACGACCTGTTCATCATCGGCGACGAGGCCTACCGCGAGTTCGTCTACGCCGGCGAGCCTCTGCAATCCATGGGCCAGTTTGAGGACGCGGCCGAGAACGTCATCGTCATCGACACCGTCTCCAAGCGGTTCTCCGCCTGCGGCGCCCGCATTGGCTGCATGATCTCCCGCAACAAGGAGCTGATGGCGCAGGCCATGAAGTACGCCCAGTGCCGTCTGTCCGTGCCCACACTGGACCAGGTGGCCGCCGCCGCGCTGTACACCGTCGGCCCCGACTACTTTGCCGCCGTCCGTGAGGAGTACAAGCGCCGCCGCGATACGGTGGTCAATAAGCTGCACGAGATACCCGGCGTGGTCTGCGAGTGCCCCCGCGGCGCCTTCTACATCATGGCCGCCCTGCCTGTGGACGATGCCGATGCCTTCCAGAAGTGGCTGCTGGAGGAGTTCGAGGACAACGGCGACACCGTGATGTTCGCCCCCGGCGAGCCCTTCTACGGTACCCCCGGCAAGGGCAAGAACGAGATCCGCATCGCCTATGTGCTGAAGCAGGCGGACCTGGAGCGCGCCATGGACCTGCTGGCCAAGGGTATCGCCGCCTACAACGCCCGGTAAACGGATATATGCAAAAAAAGAAAGCCCTTTTGGGCTTTCTTTTTTTGCGTAGCTTACCCCTTTAGCGCCATATCGCAGCGTGCGGGCAGGTCAAAGGCGGTGAAATAGGACTCCTCCAGCGGGATCCAGCGATCCCGGAACATCCGGAGCTTCTCCGGGCCGCTGCGGGCTTCAATGCGGCGGAGCTGCTCGGCAGCGTCCACGGTAAGGAATACCCGCAGATCATAGCTGTCCCACAGGGCCGGATGGCAGGCGTAGGCGCCCTCCACGATGGTCAGGCGCGCCGCCGGGACCGTCACCGGCTCGTCCAGCGCCTGCCGCGCACAGCGGAAGGGGCGGTAGACGACAGCCTCACCGCGCTGTGCCGGCTGCAGTACCTCCGATAGGAAGCGCTCGTGGTCCACGTTTTCGCCCGGCTGTGCCAGCCGTGCAGCGGTGCGCTGCTCCGGGCGCAGAAAGAAGTCGTCCATGTGGAACACCCGGCAGGACAGCTGCGCCTGCAGCTGTGCCGCCAGCGTGCTTTTCCCGGCGCCGCAGCGGCCGTCGATGGCCGCGATGACCCGCGTCTGCCGGTCCAGCAGCGCCCGGATAACCGTCAGCAGGCGGTCGTAGTCAGCAGGGGTCATTTCGCCCTCCGGGCGGCGCGGCGCTGGATGAGCTTCACCAGCTCCACCACCGGAAGGACCAGGAAGGCCAGGGCCAGGGCCACGCCGTACTCCGTCCAGCTGACGGGGGTGAAGCCGAAAGCGTTGGCGATGACGGGCACCTCCAGCACCAGTGTTGTCAGAGCCAGCGAGCCGATCATCGCGCCCCACAGTACCTTGTTGTGGCTGGGCAGCGAGAATACGCTCTTGCGCTGGGAGCGCATATTGAAGCTGTGGAAGATCTCGCACATACTCATGGTCAGGAAGGCCATGGTCATACCGTCGTCGGACACGCCCTTGGGCATCTCAAAATAGCCCACCTCCATGCAGTGTCCGATGATGTAGGAGGTCATAGTGATGATCGTGATCAGCACGCCCTGATACAGGATGTCAAAGCCCAGGCCACCGGCGAAGATGCCGTCCTTGCTGTCCCGGGGCGGGCGGGTCATGGTATCCGGCTCACCCTTCTCCAGACCAAGGGCCAGGGCGGGGAAGCAGTCGGTGATCAGGTTGATAAACAGCAGGTGCACCGGGTTCAGCAGTGTGAAGCCCAGCAGCGTGGCGAAGAACACGCCCAGCACCTCGCTCATGTTGCTGGCCAGCAGGAACTGGATGGCCTTGCGGATGTTGTCATAGATCCGGCGGCCCTCCTCCACGGCGGTGACGATGGTGGCGAAGTTGTCGTCGCTGAGCACCATGTCCGCCACGTTTTTCGTCACGTCCGTGCCGGTGATGCCCATGCCCACGCCGATATCCGCGGACTTGATGGAGGGCGCATCGTTGACGCCGTCGCCGGTCATGGCGGTGATGGCGCCCTTGCGCCGCCAAGCGTTGACAATGCGGACCTTATGCTCCGGCTGCACCCGGGCATAGACGCTGTACTTCTCCACCGCCTTGTCCAGTTCCTCATCGGTGAGGCTGTCCAGCGCACTGCCGGTAACGGCCTGGCTGGCGTCGGTGATGATGCCCAGCTCCTTGCCGATGGCCACGGCGGTATCCTTGTGGTCGCCGGTGATCATCACCGGGCGGATGCCCGCGGCGCGGCACTCGGCCACGGCGGCCTTGACCTCCGGGCGGATGGGGTCGATCATGCCCGCCAGACCGATGAAGCAGAGGTCCTGCTCCAGGTCCTCCGGCTCCTGCCGGTCGGGCAGTGCGTCGTACAGGCGCTCCGCCGCCGCAAGGACCCGCAGGGCCTTGTCGGCCATGGCCTTGTTCTCCGCCAGAATGGCGGTGCGCTTTTCCTCAGTCAGGGGCAGGATCTGCCCGCTTTCCGTATAGCTGGTGCACCGGCGCAGCACCTCGTCCGGCGCGCCCTTGGTGTACTGGATAAAGCCGTTGTCTGTGCGGTGGATGGTGGACATCATCTTCCGGCCGGAGTCAAAGGGGGCCTCGCCGCAGCGGGGCTGGCGGCTCTCCAGCACAGGCTTCTTCAGCCCCTGGGCAGCGGCAAAGTTCACCAGCGCCGCCTCCGTGGGCTCGCCGATGGCGCCGTTCTCCTCCAGCGCGGCGTCGTTGCACAGCGCCATGGCTGTGGCCAGCAGCTCCGTGGGGCCGGTGTGCTCCACCACGGTCATCTTGTTCTGTGTCAGGGTGCCGGTCTTGTCGGAGCAGATGACCTGGGTGCAGCCCAGCGTCTCCACCGCCGTTAGCCGCCGGATCACGGCGTGCTGCTTGCTCATGTTGGTCACGCCGATGCTCAGCACCACCGTCACCACCGTGGCCAGTCCCTCCGGGATGGCCGCCACCGCCAGGGAAACGGCCACCATAAACGTGCTCAGCACGGTGTCCAGCGTGAACTCGCCGGCCACCACCAGGTCAAAGATAAAGATGAACACGCAGATGCCCAGCACCAGCTTGCTCATGGTCTTGCCCAGCTCATTCAGCTTGCGCTGCAGGGGCGTCTGCTCCTGCTCCGTCTGGGCCAGCACACCGGCGATCTTGCCCATCTCCGTGTCCATGCCGGTGGCGGTGATGACCGCCTTGCCGCGGCCGTAGACCACCGTGCTGCCCATATAGCACATATTTTTCCGGTCGCCCAGGGGAACATTGTCTCCGGTCAGCAGCCCCACCGCCTTGGTGACGGGGACGCTCTCGCCGGTCAGCGCCGCCTCCTCGATCTTCATGGAGGCGCTCTCCAGCAGCCGTCCGTCGGCGGGCACGGCGTCGCCGGCCTCCAGCAGTACCACGTCGCCGGGCACCAGCTGGCTGCTCTCAATGACCACCTGGTGGCCGTCCCGCAGCACCTTGCACTTGGCGGCGGTCATGGTCTGCAGGGCCTCGATGGCCGCCTCGGCCTTGCTCTCCTGCACCACGCCCAGCACCGCGTTCAGCAGCACCACCACCAGGATGATGAACACCTCGGTGAAGCTCTCGCCGCTGAGTGCGTTGGTCACGGCGGACACCGCCGCCGCTGCCATCAGGATCAGCAGCATGGGATCCTTCAGCTGTGTCAGGAACCGCTGCAGCAGGGAGGGCTTCTCCGCTTCCTTCAGCTTGTTGGGGCCGTGCTTGGCCAGACGTTCAGCCGCCTCCGCCTCTGTCAGACCGGTGGGACAGGAGCCCAGCTCCTCCAGCACCTCCTGCGGACTGCGGTTGTATTCCTTTTCCATCGTCTATTACTCCTTTATATCATGGTTTTATAATTTGAAGCAAAAAAGCAGAACAAAAAGCGAAACAGAAAATAAACCAAAGGACAACAAAAAACTCATGCACGGACAGGCTATGTCTGTGCATGAGTCTCATTCTTTCAGGACACATCGGGCGCTGCCGCGCCGGGATGACGGTGTGCCACGCCGCGCCAAAACCGGCGCTGCGGAATTACTCCCTCATTCATTATGGGGTATTTTACCCGCTTTTTTGCCCGCTGTCAACCCCAAAAAGGGCGGTTTTTTACACCATTTCCGCGGCGCACAGACCATCGAAATACTTGTACAGCGGCATCAGTGTCCGGAAGCCCTCAATGATATCCTGTGCCAGTTCCGGCGAGAACATACGCTCGTCCGGCGCGGCGTCGTGCTGTAAATTGATAGACTTCTTGTTGTACCACGCCGCCAGCAGGGGAGAGGGGGCAGTCTTTTTCCTGGCATATTCCGGGCCTGAAAGCGTGAATTGCGCCTGTTTATTGAACCTTTTGACCAGCTTTTCCAGCACCTCGGGATGCTCGTCGACGGCCTTGCGGTACGCCTCCATCAGCGCCGCCTTCGGCGCCCAGAAGCCCATGCCGTAGCTGTAATAGTCCGGCCCGATCTCAAAGTAAAACGTGGGCCGCCCCGTCCAGTCCTCGCCGCCGGCGCGGACGCAGAACCACAGGTGGTCCTTGTACGGTCCATTCCCGTGCAGCCGTCGGGCATCCCGATAGATGCGGGAGAGCTTCAGCAGAAACGGCTCCTTGGGGAATGCCGCGTGCAGGGCTTCATACACCTGCTCGCCCAGCGCACGGGTGGGGGCCAGGAGATGTGCCTCATAGTCCTGCTTATGCGCCAGAAACCAGGAGCGTTCGTTGTTGAACCGAATGCCCCACAGAAAGTCCAGTGTCTCCTGTGTATAGCCTTCAAAAGCCATGCTATGTACTCCTTTTAATTAAAGCGCTCACATGAATTTGCACAGCAGAACGGGCAGCAGCAGCGCCGGCGTCATGTTCAGGATACGCAGCTTGGTGACGCCCAGCACGTTCAGGGTGATGCCGATGATCATCAGTGACCCGGTGACGGAGATCTCGGTGATGACCGCGTCGGTCAGCACCCCTGTCAGCAGGGAGGCCAGCAGCGTCATCACACCTTCCACCGCCAGCACCGACAATCCGGAAAAGACGATCCCGATGCCCATGGAGCTGGCAAAGGCCACGGATCCGGCAAAGTCGATGACAGACTTGGCCAGCAGGATGCCGTGGTCGTTCTTCAGACCACTGTCCAGCGAACCCATCACCGCCATAGCGCCCACGGCGAACACCAGCGAGCCGCTGACGAAGCCGTCGGTGATGGGACCCATTTTCCTGAATTTCTTTTGCAGCCAGTCGCCCGCCCGGGTGACGCCGTCCTCAATGTGCAGCAGCTCGCCGATGACGGCACCGATGACCAGCGACAGTATGGGGATGAGCTGGTTGCTGCTGCCGATGGCGCCGGAGATACCGATGCCCATGGACACCAGCGCCGTAGCGCCAAGCACCGTCTGCCGCATTTTTTCCGGCATGAGCTTGCCGCCGAAGGTGCCCAGCAGGCCGCCGACAACAATGGCTCCACCGTTGACCAGCGCGCCTGTTAATATCATGGTACAAGACCTCCATCTTCGATAATATCCTGCACCACCGTGCCGCCCATCATCAGGCCGGCCACAGAGGGTACCCACGCCACGCTGGCGGGAACGCTGCGCCGTCCGGGTGACGGCGCTTCCAGTTGCTGTGTCTCGTGGGGCAGCTCCGGGCTGAACACCACCTTCAGGTGGTGGATCCCCCGGGCGCGCAGCTCCTTCCGCATGACCCGGGCCAGCGGGCAGCCGCTGGTCTTGGAGATATCCGTGACCCGCAGCAGCTCGGGCTCCAGCTTGTTGCCGGTGCCCAGGGCCGACAGGATGGGAATTCCCCGCAGGCGGGCCTGTTGGATCAGGTCCAGCTTGCAGCTGACCAGGTCGATGCAGTCCACGATATAGTCGAATTTCCGGGAGAAAAATTCCTCCCGATGGGCGGCGTCATAGGTGGCGCAGATCGGGTATACCACCGTGTCCGGGTCGATGTCCCGCACACGTGCCGCCGCGACCTCCGCCTTATACTGCCCCACGGTGGAGGTCAGCGCGCACAGCTGGCGGTTGATGTTGGATACGGATACCGTGTCCTGGTCCACCAGTGTCAACGTGCCAACGCCGCTGCGTGCCAGGCACTCAGCGGCGTAGCTGCCCACACCGCCCAGACCAAACACCGCCACATGGCTGCGGCGGAGTTTGTCCAAAGCGGGTGCGCCCAATATCATTTCTGTTCTGAGAAAACGCTCGTTCATAGACTCGAAGAAGGGGCGGTCATCAGCCCACGTGCTTCATGCCGTTCTCCTGCACCACCTCGGCGCTGTCCAGCAGACCGTCCAGCCAGGCCTCGGTGTCGGTGTTGCGCAGAGCGTTCTCGGCCTGTACCTGCCAGTAGGGCACATCGTCGCCCACAAAGTATATCACATGATAGCCCTTGTAGTTAGAGCTCTCGCCGTATACGATGCCGGTGTCGCCGGCCTGACGGCTCGCATCGAAGCACCAGTCGTTGAACTCGGTGACCATCTGGTTTTTGTAGATCTTGGTGTACAGACCGCCGTTGGTGTTGCTGCCGTCATCCGCACTGAGCTCGTTGGCCAGGGCCGCGAAGCTGTCCTCGGTGGCCTCGCCGGCCTTCCACTGGGCCAGCGCGTCCTCGGCTGCGGTCTTGGCCGCGTCCTTAGCCGCCTGCAGGTCGGCCTCATAGGTCTCGGCCTCGCTGTCCAGTGCGCTCTCGTCTACCTTGAACAGGATGTGGCGCACGTCCTTGGTGGCGTATTCCTGACGGCCCACGCTGCGGAACACGACCACATAGCAGTTGGAATCGCTGGCCACAACGGCGCTGTCGCCGGCCTTGCGCGCACTGTCAAATACCCAGTTGGCCACGTCGCTGCCGTTGTTGCTGCCGGCATCGGTGCTGGTGTAACTGGCGGACTCATAATCCTTGGCCACATCCTCCAGCGCCTCGCCGCCCCGCACGCGCGCCAGCACAGCGGCGGCATCACTCTCAGCCTTGGCCTTGGCGGCGGCGTTCTCCTCATCGGTGGGCTCCACGGTGTTGCCGTCGTCGTCCTTGGTGCTGTCGGCGGTACCCTTGAAGTACAGGGACTCATAGCTGGCCACGTCAAAGCTGCTCTTGTTGCCCTGATAGTAGGTCTCCAGGTCGCTGACGGTGTAGGTCAGCTCCTCGGCGTAGTGGCTCTGGTAATGGGTGGCTACGTCCACCAGCTGTACCATCTCCTTGAAGGTATCCACGGTCATGTTCTTGCCGTAGATCAGCTTCAGATACGTCTTCGTGGAGTAGCCGTTCTGCTTGGCGGCGGCGTTGAGCTCCTCCATAGTGGCATCCAGCTCCTCCTGAGTGTGCTCATCGGCGCCCATGCCGTTGGCCTCAGCCTCCTGGGCGGTCAGCACGTACATGGCCAGCTGCTTCACCGCGGTGTCGCGGACATACTGCTCCCATGTGACATCACCCTCGTCCTCGATACCCAGCGCGGTCTTCATGGTGTCGCTCACCACCTGCTGGTCCAGGGATTTGGACGTATCGATGCCGTAAAAGCTGGCATAGCTGCTCTTCAACAGACTGCTCTTCACGTTGGCGTAGAAATACTCCACCTGCCCGGCGGTATATTTCTCACCGTTGATGGTCACGGCGGTGGCGCTGCGCTGCAGCACGCCGGAGTTATACACCAGCAGCACCGCGGCCACGATCACGAACACGCCGGCGATCACGCCGTACAGGATATTGTTCTTGCGTGCCTTGGCCTTCTCCTCCGCCTCGCGGATCTTCTTGGGGTCGGTGACGCCCTGGGCCGTCAGATCCTGCCGGATCTTCTTTTCTCTTGATGCGCTCATTGAAATTCATTCCTCTCGATTTTGGGCGCAATACGCCCTTGTTTGGTAACATACTCGGTCATTATATCGTATACCGCACCTTTTCGCAAGAGGGAAACGCCTGGAATTTGTGAACATTTTACCGCGCTCACTGAGCACAAGACCCCCATTCCGTTTCGGAATGGGGGTCTTGTGCTCAGCGACAGGCAGCGGCCATGTTATAACCTGCACAACTCGCAGGTGGGTCGTCTCCGGCTGACTTTACTGCTTCCAGCATCCGCCCGCATACGGCAGGCGGGAGGCCTGCAAACCATCTGCCGATCCGACGTCCCGTATAACTAATGTCAGGATAAATAGAACCGCTGCCCATCGCTCAATTTTCCGCCCTGCCTTCGTCAAATCGGCTCGACGTACAGAAAGTACGCCATCGCCGCTTTGCCATCGGCAGGACGAAAAATCCTGCCGAAGGAGTGGCGTGTATCTTTTTCGCTGCACCGCCGCGCCTCGTCTTGGCGAAAAATCCAGCCATTTTCCGGCGCAGCCGGCGGCGTCTCGCCATCGGCAGGACGAAAAATCCTGTCGAAAGATCACTCGTCCTCGTCGGCCAATATCTGCTCCATGAACAGGTCGTAGACCTTCTCCAGCTCCTCGTCGCTGTCCAGGGTACTCAGCAGCTCCTCGCCGTTCTCCATAACGGACTTCAGGATCACCAGGCCGTACTCCTCGGCGGCTTCCTCGTCGGCATCATCCTCCACCACGGGGAAGAACGCCATGTAGGTCTGGCCGTCCAGCTCCAGCGCGTCCACGTATTCCAGTTCAATGTCGTTGCCGTCCTCGTCGGTCAGGGTGATGAAGTTGGGGCCGAATTCCTCGCTCATGGGAGAGTCCTCCTTTGTCTTTATATCCATAGTATACCCGAAAGCTGGAGAAAACGCAAGTGGAAGCATTCGGCAGTTTCTGCCATCTGTCGGACTGAAAATCGGTGGAATGGGGGAAAATAACGGGAATTGAGCAGCCAAACGGGCGGATTTCTGCAAAAAATCCTCTTTTTTGCATTTGACAAGTATGGTAGAATGTTCCTTATAGTGGATTGGTATGTGAATTTTGACCCCGGAACGAAAAGAATACACAGGAACATCAATAAAGAAAGGAAGGTGCCCTGTCTTGAGTGAGAACAAGCGCAGACGGTCGTCGTCCACCGGCTTTTGGGGACGCATCCGGCAGAGCGCCCGGCACATAGAAAACGAGGCAAAGGAGGGTGCGCGCCGGGTAGAGCACAGTGCCGCCGAGGGTGCGCGGCGCGTGCAGCATGACGCGCAGGAGCGTGTGCGGAACATGACCCCTAAGCAGAAGAACGGCTGGAAGAAGGCCGGACGCATCATCGGTACGCTGCTGCTGGTGTTCGTGCTTACGGCGTCCATCTTCGCCGGTATCTTCATGGCGTACATCAACAGCGCCATGCGCGGCAAGGTGGAGGTCTATCTGGACGAATTCGAGACCCAGGTCTCCACCGAGCTGTATTACCAGGACCCCGACACCCAGGAGTGGGTCATGTACCAGACGCTGTACATGGACGAAAACCGCATCTGGGTGGACCTGGAGAACATTCCCAAGTATTTGCAGGAGGCCGCCATCGCCATCGAGGACAAGCGGTTTGAGAAGCACCACGGCGTGGACTGGAAGGGTACCACCCGCGCCATTCTGTACACCCTGTTCGGCAAGAACGTGCAGGGCGGCTCCACCATCACCCAGCAGTTGGTGAAGAACGTCACCGGCGACAATCAGGTGACGGTCAAGCGCAAGATCACGGAGATCTACCGCGCTCTGGAGCTGGAAAAGCGCTACGAGAAGGACGAGATCCTTGAAGCCTACCTGAACGAGGTCTACTTCGGCCAGCGCTGCTCCGGCGTGATGACCGCGGCGCGGGTGTATTTTGGCAAGGATGTGTCCGAGCTGACGCTGGCCGAGTGCGCCAGCATGATGGGCATCACCAACAACCCCTCCATGTACGATCCCTTCATCAGCTCCTGGACCCGCGAGAACAACCGGGAGCGCCAGCTGACCATCCTCAGCGAGATGCTCTCTCAGGGCAAGATCGACCAGGAAGAGTATGACGCCGCCGTGGCCGAGGATATCCAGTTTGCCAACGGCTTTACCATCTCCGGCAAGTATGTGGGCAGCGACGGTACCGGCACCGAGCCGGACACGGAGGATACCCCCGATACCAGCGACGATACCGCCTCCCCGGCGGATGACAGCACCCCCACCATCAAGGGCAGCAACTCCTGGTTCACCGATGCCATGATCACCGATGTGGCCGAGGCACTGGTGGAGAAGCTGGGCATCACCGAAAAGGTCAACAGCGAGGGCAAGAAGGTCTCCGCCTACGACCAGGCCATCAACATGGTCTACAGCAAGGGCTACAAGATCTACACCACCCAGAATCCCAAGTATCAGAAGATCGCGGAGGATGTGTGCTATAATCTGGAGAATATCCCCTATACCAGCAGCTATACCAACGCCGCCGGTGAGCAGGTGGAGGATCAGCTGCAGATCGCCCTGACCATCGTGGATCCCACCAACGGCTATGTGGTGGCTATGATCGGCGGTGCCGGTGAAAAGGTGGTGGACCGCGGCTGGAACTGGGCGGTGAACGCCCGGCAGTGCGGTTCTGCCATCAAGCCTGTGTCCACCTACGCCCCGGCACTGGATGACGGCACCATCAACGGCGCGTCGGTCATCGACGACTATCCCATGCTGCTCAACGGCGAGGTCTGGCCCCGCAACGCCAACTGGCGCTATCAGGGCCTGACGGCGCTGCACACCGCCATCGCCCAGTCCCTGAATACCTGTGCCGTGCGGACGAACCTGGCCTACGGCGTCAGCAATTCCTACGACTTCCTGGTGGACAAGCTGGGCTTCGAGAACCTGACCTACACCGACTCCCAGCAGGTGGGCAACATGGCTCTGGGCGGCTTTGAAAAGGGCGTCACCACCGAGGAGATGTCCGCGGCCTTCGCGACCTTCGTCAACGAGGGCGTGTACACCAAGCCCCGTACCTTCATCCGTGTGGAGGACGCCAACGGCAACGTGGTGCTGGAGAACGAGGCCCAGTCCACCGTGGCCATGAAGAACACCACGGCGGCTATCATCAACCATCTGCTGCAGGAGGCCGCCCTGAACGGTACCGGCTACGAGGCACAGTTCAGCGGTATGCACATCGCCGGTAAGACCGGTTCTACCAACAGCAATAAAGACCGTTACTTCGTGGGCTACACGCCCTATTACAGCTGCGCCGTCTGGGCGGGCTACGAGCACAACCAGCGGATCGTGGCCAGCGGCAACCCCTGCTCCGCTGTGTTCCGCAAGGTCATGAGCGCCATCCACGAGGACCTGCCCAACAAGGACTTCTTCTCCTGCTCCGGCCTGACCAGCGTATCGGTCTGTGCTGACAGCGGAATGCTGGCATCGGAGAACTGCGCCCTGGACGTTCGCGGCAGCCGCGTCTACACGGCCCTGGTGGCGGCGGATAACGCCCCCACCGCCGTCTGCACCATGCACACCGCCCCCACCTACACCGTCAACATGGCGGACAGCGACGGCAATGTGACCACCGTTACCGGCTCCGTGCTGAACTACCAGCGTGAGCTGATCGAGGGCCACGACGAGATCGTGGTGGAGGACGCCTTTATGATGCTGGGCGGCTGGAATGGCTTTTTTGGCGACGAGGCGGACGACGACTTCAATATGCCGGACGGCGACCACGATGATACCACAGATCCGAATAACAGACCGGAAACGGATCCCAACGCCGGAATAGGCGGGTTCCTCGGCGGTTGATCGCGTACAAACAAAAAAGGAGACGGCCTTTGCCGTCTCCTTTTTTGTCCCGGAGTGGGTGCCATGTCAAGGGCCGCCGCTGGCGGCCTTGGTTTTCGCGCAGCAAAATCGCCGCACCAAAAGAAAAGAGACATCCGAAAGGATGTCTCTTTTCTTTTGGTGCGCGAGGCGGGACTTGAACCCGCACGCCCGTAGTGAGCACTAGAACCTGAATCTAGCGAGTCTGCCAATTCCACCACTCGCGCGTCGAACAAGTGAGATTATAGTATGTACCGGCTGAATTGTCAACCCCTTTTTTCAAAATTTCCAAACTTATTGTTTTCCGGCGTTTTCATGCCTTGACCTGCCGCCCAAAACTTGTTATGATAGAAAAAACCATTCACCGAAGGAGTGCGTATATCTCTATGAAAAAAGAGCTTACCCCCCGGAAAAAACAGGCCCTGGAAATGCGTAGTCGTATCCAGAACGTAGCGCTGGAGCTGTTCGACAAAGAGGGCTTTGAGAATGTCTCTGTGGAGCAGATCGCCCAGGCGGTGGGCTGCTCTGTGGGCAACATCTACCACTATTTCAAGAGCAAGGACGAGCTGGTCATCCAGGTGACCAGCAGCGTGGACGCCCAGTACAGCGTGCTGGAGGAGAGCTACCTGGCCGACGAGGCCAACTCCTGGCACGATAAGCTGCTGGACTTTGTGGGTCAGACCCTGGTCATCAGCGCCGAGGACCCGTCCCTCTACCGCAGCTTTATCCACGGCATCCGCTATCCCCAGCAGGGCATCCTGCGGGACAACGAGAAGCGCGTGTATTTCCGCGTTCTGCGTGAGTTGGTGGACGGCTGCAAGCAGGAGGGCACGATCCACCCCGACCGCGACCGCGAGGAGCTGGTGGCGGACCTGGTGGCCCTGCACCGCGGTATGCTGCTGGAGTGGCGTATCTACGAAGGTGCTTTCGACCTGCCCCGCCGCGGCCGCCGTATGGCCGCCGCGCTGCTGGAGGGTTGGCGGCACGAGGAGGAGTAAAGGCATACACAGAAAAGGAGGAGCGGATGGATAAGCGTGAAGAGAGGCGGCCGCCGGAGAGTGGGCGGGAGCCGGGCGAAAACACAGCTGTTGCGGGCTTGATAATGGGCATTGCCGCCGTGGTATTCTGGTTTTTCGGCTACTCTGCCGTGGCATCTGTTGTACTGGGCATCCTCGGCTTGGTATGGACTGACAAGGCAAAGAAAGAGGGCTATACCGGAGACAAGCGAACGATAGCCTTCGTGCTGTCGCTGGTGGGTCTTATCGGCGGGCTGGTTGTACTTATCGTTACGGTGATCCTCATCAATGTGCTGGCAGTACCGGGGATAACGGCCTTGAGGGATATGCTGGGAATGATAGGCGAAATGGCAAATGATATCTGAGCGGACAGCCCTGCGGCACGAGGAATAAGTTAAACACCGTGAACGTTGTTTTCAACAGCGCTCGCGGTCTTTTTTTGTGCGAAATGCTGACTTTTCGAAAAAGCGCAAAAGGCCGTTGACATCCCGGATCGGCGGTGCCATAATAAAGTATAATCACCGAGTGGTTCGGTGAAAAGTTTAACGAAAACCGCCCGCCGGGCGTGACAGAAAAGGAGAGAGACTATGAAGCTGTTGATCATCAACCCCGGCGCAACCTCCACCAAGATCGCGGTGTTCGAGGACGAGGAACAGCTCTTCAAAGTGACCATCGACCACTCCGCCGAGGAGCTGGACCGCTTCCCCCGGGTCATCGACCAGGCGGACTACCGTAAGGAGGCCATTCTCAAGGCCGTCACCGAGGCTGGCTATAAGCTGTCCGACTTTGCCGCCGTCTGCGGCCGCGGCGGTCTGTACCGGGCCATTCCCTCCGGCACCTACGCCGTCAACGACAAGGTCATGGCCGACGTAGAGGCCGCACCCTATGGCGAGCATCCCTCCAACCTGGGCGCTTACCTGGCCCGTAAGCTGGGCAACATGGTGGGCATTCCCGCCTTCTTTGTGGACCCGGTCTGCGTGGACGAGATGACCGAGGTGGCGCACTACACCGGCTTTGCCGAGTTCCGCCGTCTGTGCCAGTTCCACGCCCTGAACCACAAGGCCGTGGGCCGCAAGGCTGCCGAGAAGCTGGGCAAAAAGTATGAGGACGTGAACCTCATCGTCTGCCACCTGGGCGGCGGCGTCAGCGTGGGCGCGCATCAGCACGGCCGCGTGGTGGACGTGTGCAACGTCAAGGACGAGGGTGCCATGGGCATGGACCGCGCCGGCGGCCTGCCGGTGAACCAGCTGATCAGCTACTGCTTCAGCGGCAAGACCAAGGAGGAGGTCAAGCGTACCTTCGGCCGCCGCGCCGGTATGTTCTCCTACCTGGGCACCACCGATTTCCGCGTGGTCTGCGCCAAGGTGGTGGAGGGCGACCCCAAGGCCGTGGAGGCCTATCAGGCCCTGGTCTACCAGCTGGCCAAGGACATCGGTGCCATGGCCGCCGTGCTGCACTTTGACGTGGACGCCATCGTCTACACCGCTGGCATGGCCTATGAGGACTTCTTCTGCGACGACATCACCGCCTATGTGGGCAAGATCGCGCCCATCATCCGCCTGCCCGGCGAGGAGGAGATGCGCTCCCTGGCGGAGGGTGCCCTCCGGGTCCTCCGCGGCCAGCAGGAGGCCGGCCAGTATTGATCTGATATTCCGGCAGGAATATAGGGCAACACCGCACAATTAAAGCTGCGGCGCTTTGCGGAAATTTTACGCCCTGATTTCGTTGCGATTTCTTGCAATACATCAAGTATTGCTTCAAAACCGCGCCTTATCAGTACGCAAAATTAACTCGCAAATCGCTCTTGTCCAATTATGCGGTATTGCCATAGATAAACCGTTTTTGATTTGCAAGTGGAAATAAGAGGAAAAAAGACAAGAAAGGTGGAAACTGCTATGAAACATCTGATGTCCGGTAACGAGGCCACCGCCCGCGGCGTCTACGAAGCCGGTATCAAGGTCTGTTCCGCGTACCCCGGAACCCCCAGCACCGAGATCCTGGAGAACCTGCCCCAGTACGGTAAGGACGTGTACTGCGAGTGGGCCCCCAACGAGAAGGTCGCCACCGAGGTGGCCTACGGCGCGTCCGTGGCCGGCTCCCGTTCCTTCTGCACCATGAAGATGGTGGGCCTGAACGTGGCCGCCGACCCCCTGTTCACCGCCGGCTACATGGGCGTCAACGGCGCCTACGTGGTCGTCACCGCCGACGATCCCTCCTGCCACTCCTCCCAGAACGAGCAGGACAACCGTCACTACGCCCGCGCCGCCAAGATCGCCATGGTGGAGCCCAGCGACGCCCAGGAGTGCAAGGACTTTGTCCGCATGGCCTGCGAGATCTCCGAGGAGTTCGACACCCCCGTTCTGTACCGCACCACCACCCGCGTCTGTCACAGCAAGGGCCTGGTGGAGTTCGGCGAGCGTGTGGAACACGTGGCCCCCGCCTATGCCCGCAACACCCGCAAGTACGTCTGCGCCCCCGCCAACGCCTACCTGAACCACCCCATCGTGGAGGAGCGCCTGGTGAAGCTGGCCGAGTACGGCTGTACCCGCGCCCTGGAGAACGGCCTGAACAAGGTGGAGCTGGGCGACGGCAAGGTGGGCGTCATCACCGCCTCCATCAGCTACCAGTACGCCAAGGAGGTGTTCCCCGAGGGCACGTCCTTCCTGAAGCTGGGCCTGACCTATCCGCTGCCCATGGACCTGATCCGCGACTTCGCCAAGAAGATGGAGAAGCTCTACATCATCGAGGAGCTGGATCCCTTCATGGAGGACGAGATCAAGGCCGCCGGCATCGACTGCGTCGGCAAGGAACTGACCGGCAAGCTGTATGAGCTGAACACCGAGCTGGTGCGTGAGCGCGTGCTGGGCATCAAGCCCGCGTACAAGACCGTGGACGAGGTCAAGGTCGCCAAGCGTCCCCCCGCCCTGTGTCCCGGCTGCCCCCACCGCGGCTTCTTCTACACCCTGTCCAAGAACAAGAACTACGTGGTCACCGGCGATATCGGCTGCTACACCCTGGGCTTCGCGCCTCCGCTGAACTGTATGGACGTGTGTATCTGCATGGGCGGCGGCTTCTCCGCCGGCATGGGCATGGCCAAGTCCTTCCAGCGCGAGGGCGTCACCGATAAGGTGGTCTTCGGCGTCATGGGCGACTCCACGTTCTTCCACTCCGGCATGACCGGCGCGGCCGAGATCATCTACAACAACGGCCGCATGATCCCCTGCGTGCTGGATAACCGCATCACCGGCATGACCGGCCACCAGGACAACCCCGGCTCCGGCTTCACCCTGATGGGCGAGCCCGCCCCCATGATCAGTGTGGAGAAGGTGCTGGAGGCCTATGGCTTCGCCCCTGTCTTCACCGTGGATCCCCAGGACCTGACCGCCATGAAGAAGACCGTGGACGACGCCGTGGCCGCCCTGAACGAGGGCAAGCACCCCGCCATCGTCACCCGCCGTCCCTGCCTGCTGATCAAGCGCGTGAAGCACGACACCGGTATGTGCGTCGTCAACGCCGACAAGTGCAAGAGCTGCAAGAGCTGCCTGAAGGTGGGCTGCCCCGCCATCTCCATGGAGAACGGCAAGGCGTTCATCGACCGTACCCAGTGCGTGGGCTGTACCGTCTGCGCCCAGGCCTGCCCCTTTGGTGCTATTGAAAAGGAGGAGAAGTAACATGAACGATGTGAAAAGCTGCCTGTTGGTCGGCGTTGGCGGTCAGGGCGCCATCCTAATCTCTAAGATCATGTCCAACGGCTTTATGAAGGCCGGTTACGATGTCAAGCAGAGCGAGGTCCACGGCATGGCCCAGCGCGGCGGCTCCGTGTCCACCCAGGTCCGCTGGGGCAAGAAGGTCTACGGCCCCGTGTTCGGCAAGGGCGAGGCCGATATCATGGTGGCGCTGGAGAAGATGGAGGCTGTCCGCTACGCGGAGTTCCTGAACCCCAACGGCGTGGCCGTCATCAATGACTACGCCATCAAGTCCACCACCATCGCCTCCGGTGCCGAGGCGTATCCCGAGGGCTGCATCGAGGCCATGCAGAAGAACTTTAAAACCATCGCCGTCCCCGCCAGCGATATCGCCATTGAGCTGGGCAATCCCAAGTGCATGAACGTGGTGCTTTTCGGCGCCATGTGTGACTCCCTGGGCTGCCCCGAGATCGACTGGGAGCAGGTCGTGGCCGAGACGGTCCCCGCCAAGGTCAAGGAGCTGAACCTCAAGGCCTTCCGCGCCGGCCGTGAAGCCGCCAAGGCCGCCAAGTAAACCGATACCGCAAAAAGGACCGCCTTTCCGGCGGTCCTTTTTTGCACCTGCCCCAAGCCTTCATCTGAGGATCAGCGGGGAAGACAGGCACCCCTGAAGGACGCCCCCATTTGCCTTCCCCTTGGGGGGTCCGCGGTGTTGAATGACACGCCGGTGGCGTGTCAGACCCGCGGACCGACCGACCCGCAGGGAGACAGGTGGCGCGCAGCGCCGGTTGAGGGGGCCCTCGTCCTCACCGCGGCGGCGAAACTCCCGCCGCGGGAATTTATTTGTTGCACTCCGTCTCGCGCTGCATTATAATGGACAAAAAATCAGGAACGAGGTGTATCACCATGACCTATGGCTTTATCGGCACCGGCAACATGGGTGGGGCGCTGGCCCGCGCCCTGGTCAGGACAGTCTCTCCCTCAGATGTGTATCTCAACAACCGCACTCCCGCCAAGGCGGAGGCCCTGGCAGCAGAGCTGGGGGCCCGGGCGGACACCGCTGCCCACATCGCCGCTGCCTGTGACTATATCTTCCTGGGCGTCAAGCCCAACCTCATCGCCGGCGTGCTGGCCCAGCTGGCCCCCACGCTGGCGCAGCGGACGGACAAGCCCGTGCTGGTGTCCATGGCCGCCGGCGTCACCATCGCCGCGCTGGAGCAGGCTGCTCCCGGCTGCCCCCTCCTGCGTATCATGCCCAACACCGCCTGCGCCGTGGGGGCGGGGCTGACGCTGTACGATGCCAACGCCCTGCTGACAAAACCACAGCTGGACGCCTTCCTGGCGGACATGGCCGCCTCCGGGCGGCTGGAGGCGTTGCCGGAGCACCTGATCGACGCGGGCAGCGCCGTGGCCGGCTGCGGCGGCGCCTTTGCCTGCCTGTTTATGGAGGGCCTGGCCGACGGTGCCGTCACCTGCGGCCTGCCCCGTGACAAGGCCAATACCTTTGCGGCCCAGATGCTGCTGGGCGCGGCCCGGCTGGCCCTGGAGAGCGGCAAGCCCTTCGGGCAGATGAAGGATGAGATCTGCTCCCCCGGTGGCACCACCATTGCCGGTGTCCGCGCGCTGGAGGAGGGCGGCCTCCGCGCCGCCGCCATGAACGCCGTCATCGCCGCCTACGAAAAGACCCTTCAGCTGAAGAAGTGAACCACGCCGCCCCCGGCTCAGCCGGGGGCGGCGTATCGTGTAAAGAAAGGCCCTCCCCACCGGGGAGGGCCTTTGACCTTATTTTCCGTACAGACAGTAGATGAGCCAGTTCAAAAACCGTGCCGGCAGCACCTTGGCCAGGAAGGTGAAGAACTTGTAGTCGAAGCGTATGGCGTACAGCGGGTGGTGGTGTCCCTCCCGCATGGCCACACTGGCGATGTACGCCCCGGCCTTGGCCGGGTCCATGCCCGTCTCCTCGTCGTGCTCCATGCGCTTCACGGACCGGGAGATGCGTCCCTGATAGATAGCGTCCCCGGCGCTGACCTTCCGCCGCGCGGCGGTGAAGCCCGTGTGGATATCCCCCGGCATCACGGCGCATACTGTCACGCCGAAGGGCCGCAGCTCGTTGGCCAGCGCCATGGTGTAGGCGTTGACAGCCGCCTTGGTGGCGGAGTAATAGGCCTGGAAGGGGATGGGCACCGGTGCGGCCACGGAGCTCAGGTTCACGATCCTTCCCCGGCCCGCCTGCCGCATCAGGGGCACCACGGCCCGGTTCATGTTCACCATGCCGAAGAAGTTGACATCGAACAGCGCCTTGGCCTCCGCCGTCTCCGTAAACTCGATAGCCCCGGAGATGCCGAAGCCCGCGTTGTTCACCAGCACGTCGATGTGCCCCTCCGCTTCCATGATCTGCGCCACGGCGTTGTTGACGGCCTGCTGGTCCGTCACGTCGGCGGCGATGTGGTGCAGACCCTCCACGCTCTCCGCCCGGCGGGACAGCTCATACACGGTATAGCCCGCGTCCTTCAGCGCCAGGGCGGTAGCCCGCCCGATGCCGGAGGTGCCGCCGGTGACGACAGCGACCTTACTCACGGGCCATCACCTCCCCGATGATGTCCATGGCCTCGTCCAGCAGGGCCTCCGTGTGGGTGGCCATATAGCTGGTCCGCAGCAGCGCCTCACCCTCCGGTGTGGCCGGCGGCAGCGTGGGGTTCACATACACGCCCCGGTCGTAGATCTCCGCCGCTACCCGCAGCGTCCGGTACGTCTCATAGGTGTAGATGGGGATGATAGGCGTGGGTGCCTCCAGCGCCGAGGGCCGGATGGTCAGTCCCCGGTCCGTCAGCCCCTTCCGGGCATACAGGCTCAGGGCGCGCAGGCGCTCCGGCAGCTCCGGATGCGCCTCCAGTTTCCGCAGGGCCGTCAGCGCCGTGGCGCAGTTGGCCGGCGGGATGGACGCCGAGAAGATGAATGGCCGCGACGCGTGCCGCACGAAATCTGCCACCTCCGCGCTGGCGGCCATATAGCCGCCCAGGGACGCCAGCGACTTGGAGAAGGTCCCCATGTACACGTCCACCTGGTTCTCCAGGCCGAAGTAGCTGGCCGTGCCCCGGCCGCCCTCGCCCAGCACGCCCAGGCCATGGGCGTCGTCCACCATGACCCGCGCGCCGTACTGCTTCGCCAGGGCGCAGATCTCCGGCAGCTTGGCGATGTCGCCGCCCATGGAGAACACACCGTCGGTGACGATCAGCGCTCCGGCCGTCTCCGGCACCTTCTGCAGGCACTTTTCCAGCTCCGCCATGTCGCTGTGGCGATAGCGCAGCATTTTCCCATAGGACAGCTGGCACCCGGCGTAGATGCTGGCGTGGTTCTCCCGGTCACAGATCACGTAGTCGTGCCGTCCCACCAGCGCGGAGATAATGCCCACGTTGGACTGGAACCCGGTGCCGAAGGTCACCACCCCCGGCTTCCGCAGGAACCTCGCCAGCTCCGCCTCCAGCTCCAGATGCATCTCCAGCGTGCCGTTGAGGAACCGCGACCCGGAGCACCCGGTGCCGTACTGCTCCAGCGCCCGGATGCCGGCCTCGATGACCTCCGGGTCCGTAGTCAGTCCCAGATAGTTGTTGGAGCCCAGCATGATGCGGCGCTTGCCCTCCATCTGCACCTCCACATCCTGCCGGGATTGCAGGGCGTGAAAGTAGGGGTACACGCCCTTTTCCTTCAACTCCCCCGCCAGGGACGGCGCAAAGCACTTCTCAAAGATATCCATACAAGACCTCTCTATCTGATATAGAATATTAGCATAAACAAAAAGTTAGCGAGATGATATCGCCTTTTTTGGGTGAAAATATTATATAGGCAGATAGAAAACTTGTCAACGTCTACTTGCGTCAGCGCGCCTGTCCGTCGATAACGTCCAGCAGCCGCAGTATGCCCCGGCTCAGCGCCGCCGCCCCGCACACCGTGCAGATCATCGTGATGGCTGTCATAAAAACGTCCTCCTTGCTGTGTTTTCCCCATCATAGCAAGGCTGCTGTCCAAAAAAACGGACAGAAAAATTCTTTCAAAAGCCATGGAACCTTTTTTGCCCTGCGCGCATCTAAGAGGTGTACAAAGAAAAGGACACTGTGTCCCACCCGGAGACACAGCCCGCCAAAAGAAAAGCGCAAAAAAAGAGACTGCGGAAGCAGTCTCTTTTTATGTGCTTTTCAGCAGGTCACATGGCCTTGATAATGTCCACGATCTCCGCGCCGATGCGCTTCTGGGCCTCGTTGGTGGCAGCGCCGATGTGAGGCGTGCAGGACACCATGGGGTGGCTGTACAGCGCCTTGTTGGTGGCGGGCTCGTCGGCATACACATCCAGACCGGCGGCGCGCACCTTGCCGGACTCCAGGGCGGCCAGCAGGGCGGCCTCGTCCACGTTGGTGCCGCGGGAGGTGTTGATGATGACGACGCCGTCCTTCATCTTGGCGATGTTCTCGGCGGAGATCAGAGCGCCGCCGTCCACAGCGGGGGCGTGCACGGACACGAAGTCGGACATGGCCAGCAGCTCATCCATCTCCACATAGGGGATGCCCAACTGCTCCTCGATGCCGGGGATGTGGAAGATGTCGAACGCCACGACCTTCATGCCGATGGCCTTGGCCATCACGCCCAGGTGCTGGCCGATGCGGCCGAAGCCCACGATACCCAGGGTCTTGCCCTGCAGCTCGATGCCCTTGCCGTAGGCCTTCTTCTCCCACTTGTCCTCACGCATGGTGTGGCCGGCGATGGAGATGTAGCGGGCGCAGGAGAACATATGGCCCATAGCCAGCTCCGCCACGGACTGGGAGGAGGCCTTGGGGGTGTTCTTCACGTCGATGCCGTTGGCCTTGGCGTAGTCCACGTCGATGTTGTCCACGCCCACGCCGCCGCGGATGATCAGCTTCAGCTGGCTGCCCTTGGCCTCGTCGATGTGGTTGGCGCGGACCTTGGTCTTGGAACGGACCACCACCACGTCGAAATCACGCAGCGCCTTGCCCAGCTGATCGGGCTCATAGAACTGCTCCACGACCTCGTGACCCATCTCACGCAGCTCCGCCATCGCGGTCTTATCCATACCGTCAGTAACCAGAATACGCATGGTAATACTCTCCTTCTAAAATACGTTTTGTTGTCGGAAACTGTCGTTAAAGGGGGAACTTTCTCCCCCTTTAACGGTTGTGGCTTACTTGGTGTGCTCGGCCTCAAACTTCTTCAGGAACTCCACCAGCGCCTGGGCGCCCTCGATGGGCATGGCGTTGTACACGCTGGCGCGCAGGCCGCCCACGGACTTGTGGCCCTTCAGGTTGTCGTAGCCGGCGGCCTTGGTGGCGGCCACCACCTCGGCGTCCAGCTCGGCGCTTTCGGTGACGAAGGGGATATTCATCAGGCTGCGGAACTCCGGCTCCACGGTGCCCTTGAACATCTTGGACTGATCCAGGAAGTCATAGATGACCTTGGCCTTGGCGATGTTGCGCTTGTGCATCTCCTCCAGGCCGCCGATGCTCTTGAGATACTTGAACACCTTGCCGCAGCAGTAGATCGCCCAGCAGTTGGGGGTGTTGTACATGGAGCCGTTGTCGGCATGGGTCTTGTAGCTCATGTAGACGGGCATCTTGGGGTCGATGTCCTCGCGGATCAGATCCTCGCGGATGATGACCACCACCATGCCGGCGGGGCCCACGTTCTTCTGCACGCCGGCGTAGATCATGCCGTAGTCGGACACGTTGCAGGGCTTGCTCAGGAACATGGAGGACTGGTCGGACACCAGCACATGGCCCTTGGTGTTGGGCAGCTTGTTCCAGGTCACGCCGTGGATGGTCTCGTTCTCGCAGATGTACACGTAGTCGGTGTCCTCGGGGATGTCCAGATCGGAGCAGTCGGGGATATAGCTGTAATTCTTATCCTTGGAGGAGGCGGCTACGATGACCTCGCCGTACTTCTTAGCCTCGGCAATGGCCTTCTTGGACCATGCGCCGGTCTCGATGTACACGGCCTTGCCGTTCTTCATCAGGTTCCACGCCACAGCGGCGAACTGCAGGGTAGCGCCGCCCTGGATGAACAGCACCTTGTAGTTGTCGGGGATGTTCATCAGCTCGCGCAGATCGGCCTCGGCCTCGTCGATGATCTGCTGGAACACCTTGGAGCGATGGCTCATCTCCATGACGCACATACCGCTGCCGCGGTAGTTCATCATCTCGTCGCGGATCTCCTCCAGCACGGGCTCCGGCATCATGGCGGGACCGGCGGAGAAATTAAAAGTACGACCGTATTTCATGTGGTTTTCCTCCTATTTGTATATTGTTGGGTCTTCCTTGTGCCTTTTGCGTTTGGTAATATATAGTATACGGCAACACCGCGGCATAATCAACAGGAAAAATGAAAAAAAGTCAGATAAACTGAAAATTTTTCAGCCCTGCTGAAAGTTTATCCGACAGGGTTTGACACACTCCCGCATAGATGGTAAAATAATCGTCTGCAAAGAGAACGTTACAGGAGGCGGCACGGCCATGGAGAAGGTAAAGGAGCGCATCACACACTACAGTCTGTACGTCACTGCCCTGCTGAAATGGCTGGCGGTGGGCGCACTGGTGGGCGGCGTGGGCGGCTTCGTGGGCGCGCTGTTCCACCTGGGCGTCGACTGTGCCACCAACGTCCGCCTGGCCCACCCTTGGATTTTGTACCTGCTGCCCCTGGGCGGCGTGGTCATCGCCCTGCTGTACAGGCTGTGCCGGCTGGAGGGCGCGGGCACCAACGCCGTCATCGAGTCCGTCCACTTCGGTAAAAAAATACCCACCCTTCTGGTGCCGCTGATCTTCGTCTCCACGGTCATCACCCACCTGTGCGGCGGCAGCGCCGGCCGTGAGGGCGCGGCGCTCCAGATCGGCGGCGGCATCGGCTACCGCACCGGCACGCTGCTGCGCCTGGGGGAGAAGGACCTGCCCCTGGCCACCCTCTGCGGCATGGCGGGCGTGTTCTCCGCCCTCTTCGGCACACCCCTGACGGCCACTATCTTCGCTCTGGAGGTCATCAGCGTGGGCGTGCTGTACTACGCCGGGCTGCTGCCCTGCATCACCGCCTCTCTGACCGGCTACTACATCGCCCTCCTCATGGGCGTGGAGCCCACCCGCTTCACCGTGGCCATGCCGGCGCTGGCCTGGCCCACTCTGGGCCTTGTGGCGGTGCTGGCTGTGGGCTGCGCTCTGGTGAGTATCCTCTTCTGCCGCGGCCTGCACATCACCGAGCACCTGGCCGCCCGTGTCCTGAAGGATCCCTTCCTCCGTGCCGCCGCGGGCGGCTGCGTGATCGTAGCCGCCACGCTGCTGCTGGGTACTACGGACTATAACGGCGCGGGCATGGATGTGGTGGCGTGCGCCCTGTCCGGCCAGGCGGACCCCTGGGCCTGGCTGCTGAAGCTGGCCTTCACCGCCGTCACCATCGGCTGCGGCTTCAAGGGCGGCGAGGTGGTGCCGTCGTTCTTCGTGGGCGCGACCTTCGGCTGCGTGTTCGGCGGACTGCTGGGCCTGCCGCCCGCCTTTGCCGCCGCCATCGGCCTGGTGTCCGTGTTCTGCGGCGCGGTGAACTGCCCCATCGCCTCCGTCATCCTCAGCATTGAGCTCTTCGGCTCCGGCGGTCTGGTCTATTTCGCCGCCGCCTGCGCCCTCAGCTATCTGCTCTCCGGCTATTGCGGGCTCTACAGCAGCCAGACCATCCTCTACTCCAAGCTGAAGGCGGAGTTTATCAATGTGCATACTCATGAGTAAAATGCAGCCCCCGGGAACCCGGGGGCTGACATTTTTATAAGCAAATCTTAACGTTTCGTTCACATGATTTTCCGAAAATCGTGGTATCCTGCGGGTAGTACAAGAAAAAGAGGTATCGCCCGTGAAGCGCACGCTGACCGAACAACAGAAAAAAACGCTGTCCGTACTGGCCATCGTCATATTCGTCCTGCTGTCGGCGGCGCTGGCCTGGTTCGTGGGGCGGCCCATGGTCCGCTTTGCCCGCCAGCCGGAGCAGTTCCGCGCCTGGGTAGACGGCCACGGCGCCTGGGGGCCGCTGGCCTACGCGGCCATGGTGTTTCTGCAGGTGCTGGTGGCCATTATCCCCGGCGAGCCGCTGGAGATCGCCGGGGGCTACGCCTTCGGCGCCTGGGCGGGCACGGCCCTGTGCCTGCTCGGTGCCGTGCTGGGCAGCGTGACCGTCTTTGCCCTGGTCCGCCGCTGGGGCCGCGGTCTGGTGGAGGTGTTCTTCCCGGCGGACAAGCTGGAAAAGCTCCATTTTCTCCTCCATACCTCCCCCAAGCGTACCGCCCTGTTCTGGCTGATCTTCACCGTTCCCGGTACGCCCAAGGACCTGCTGTGCTACTTCGCGGGCCTGACGGACCTGCCGTGGGGGACCTGGCTGCTGATCGCCACAGTGGGCCGCCTGCCCTCCATCGTCACCTCCACCGTGGGCGGCAGCGCCCTGGGGGAGCAGAACTACCGGGCGGCGGTCATTGCCTTCGCTCTCGCCCTCGCTGTGGCGGGTGTGGGCTATGTGATCTACCGCGCCGTCTGCCGTCGGCACGGACAAAAACCGGATAACACAAAGACCGACGGCTGATGAGCCGTCGGTCTTGTATCTTTTTCAGCCTCAGAACGCGCCCAGCGCCTTGAACAGCACCGACCAGGCGAACATGGTCACGATGCACAGCGCGCTGCTGGACACCACGATGTCCCCGGCCAGCTCCGCGTCGCCGCCCATCTGCTGTGTCATGGTGAAGGAGGCGATGGCCGTGGCACTGGCGAACACGCTGATCAGTCCCGCGAAGCCCACGCCCCGTATGCCGATCAGGAACGCCGCCGTCAGCAGCAGCGCCGGCATCAGGAACAGCCGCACCACACACACCTCGATCAGGTCTCTCCGGTACCGGCGCAGGCCGCTGAACCGGAAGAAGGCCCCCAGCAGGAACAGCATGAACGGGCTGGTCATGGTGGCCACCTGGTGCACCGCCGACTCCAGCGCCGTAGGCAGCCTCCAGCCGGTACCCAGGAACACCAGCCCCACGGCGGAACCCAGGATCAGCGGATTGGTGGCCACCATTTTGATGAGCCTTCCGGCGGGCAGTCTTTCGCCCCGGAACGCCGTCAGGGTGATGACCGCCAGCACGTTGAACAGCGGTACGATGATGGCCGCCAGCATGGCCACCGGCCCCATGTCCGCCCCGGGCACCAGCACCGTGGCCAGCGGCAGGCCGATAATGGCCAGGTTGCTGCGGTACATGCCCTGTATCTTTGCTGATGTTTGATAAAGAAGTAATAGAAGTGCAAAAAATTTTGCCGTTCCTATCCGGCACTTAGCTCTTGTGTCGGATAGGTCGGGCGGTTATTCGGGCAAGTCCACCTTGCCAACAAAAGAATAATAAATCTCAATGTCCTGTCTGCGGGTCTTGTTCTCGTCATAGCTGCACTCATGCACAACGATTTTCTCTACAAACTCCCGCAGCAGAGTAGGGGTAAGTTCTTCAAAGCTGGTATGCCGCCGGACAACATTCATAAACTTTTCTGCGTTCACGGTGGCTTCCTGTGCTTTGGAAAGCTCCGCTTGGATAGCGGCGGCTTTTTCTTTCAGTTCCCGTTGCTCTGCTTCATAGTCTGCCGACAGCTCTGTGAAACGCTCGTCTGATATGCGCCCGGTCACGCTGTCCTCATACAGCCGCTTGAAGATAGCGGATAACTCGGCTATGCGTTTCTCGGCGGCTTCCAGTTCCTTTTTCTTGGCGGCGTTCCTGCGCTTGCCCCCGTCCTCGTTCTGCTCAATCAAGAGCTTCATAAACCGGGCTTCATGCTTTGCCGCATAGCTTGTCACTTTCCGCAGATTGGAGAGTACACCAGCGGTCAAGAGGTCGGTGCGGATAAAGTGCGCCGTACAGTCATGGGTGCGTTTCTTGTAGTTGCCGCAGATATAACAGTCCTGCTTGCGCTTGTCCGTCTGGTATCGCTGCTGATACATCACACTGCCGCAGTCTGCACAGAACAGTATGCCGGAGAACAAGCCCACTTCATCATAGCGGTTGGGGCGTTTGCGCTGCTTGCGAAGTTCCTGCACCCGTTCCCATGTCTGGGTGTCTATGATAGGCTCGTGGTGGTTCTCGAATATCGCTTGCTTTTCCTCCGGGTTTTCTACGCTGTGCTTGACTTTGTAAGAGAGTTTTTCCGTCTTGAAGTTTACCAGACAGCCCGTGTATTCCCGGTTTTCAAGGATATGCACAACGGTATTGGTCGCCCACTTGCACTCATAGCCGGGGTGGTAGCGGCGGGTGCTGC
>ERZ839823.193-NODE-193-length-98232-cov-6.231134_pt1 | contig 98232 bp, 77 predicted proteins | sample MGYA00519862_ERZ839823 | MGnify/ENA primary metagenome ERZ839823 (study PRJEB31850, sample SAMEA3708853) | human gut metagenome | biome: human gut; feature: human-associated habitat; material: faeces | place: China | collected 2014 ...
AGCTGCGGAAACGCGGGGTCCGTTCAGGCTGTTGCGTTGAGATTGAAAATCAACCTATTTGTTTAAACGTCTTGATTTGTTACAACCTGATTACTATCTAGCATTTTGGCTGATTTACTGCTGAGGATTGATAACTGATCTATTTACATGACCGAATTGAGCACGCTGTTCATTATTGCCGGTTTTAAACAGACACAAATGTGCTCGGGTTGAGGCTATTTCGTTTAAACAGATGGTGCTTGACTAATGGTAAGAAATATGCTCTAGCAAAGTAGTCGTTGGGGACGTTCTTTTTCGACTAGTCGTTTAAGAACGTCCCCAAAGACTAAGTTAGGCGATGTGGAGGGGGTTGGCGGCGTCGACGGCGTCGGGGGCATCGGAGAGGCCGTCGGGGGCAGCGTCTGTCGGGTCCTCGTCGGGGGTCTCGATCTGCTTGATCATGACCTCCTGGCCCTGCAGCAGATAGGTCTCGCCGCTACCGCAATGGGGGCAGGTCTTGCCGTGCTCGACCGTCGCGTAGTCGCAGCCGCACGCCTCGCAATGCGTCACGGCCTCGACAGGCTCCACAATAAGCTCCGCGCCCTGCGTGATAGGCTTTTTATCTGCCGCCCAGCGCCAAGCGTCAAGCAGCAGATCGGGAACGACGCCCGAGACCTCGCCCAGGAGCAGTGTCACGCTCGAAACGCGACTCACGCCATTGGCGCGCGCCACATTCTCGACATCGCGAATGATGTGATAGACGATTCCTAATTCATGCACTTTTTCTTCCGCCGTTCTAACGAACGGCGGTCGACTTGACGCTGCGCGAGCCCCAGACGGACGATCTGCCTTTCAATCGTCGGGCATGGGCAAAAGCCCTATGCCCTCCTCTTTCAAGGCACCTCGCCACGCCTGGGACTCGCTCGCTGTCCAACCGTTCTCTACGCCGTTCTCTTGTTTGTTGCGTTTTTTATTTCTTCCCAAATTTGATTTTGATCGCACGCTTCAAAGCGTACTTGCCGAGGCTGGGGAGCTTTTGCTCGTATTTGACCATCGTGGAGCACTCGGGGCGGTCGCGATCCAGATGGATGGCGTCAAACGCGCACTTGGTGGTGCACAGGCCGCAGCCGATGCACTTGTTGGGGTCGACGATCGAGGCACCGCAGCCCAAGCAGCGAGCGGTCTCGGCGCGCACCTGCTCCTCGGTAAAGGTCTCGACGTACTCGCTAAAGGGCGCAGCCTTCTCGCGCTCGCGGTCGACACGTGCCACCTCGCGGCTTGCGTTGTCATAGCTCTCAATCACAACATCGTCGCGGTCAAGCGCGGTGTAGCGGCGCTGGTTGCGGCCGATGGTGAGCGTGGAGCCCGGCTGCACAAAGCGATGGATGGACACGGCGGCCTCGTGACCGGCGGCGATGGCGTCGATAGCAAAGCTGGGACCGGTGTAGACGTCGCCGCCCACAAAGATGTCGGGCTCGGCGGTCTGGTACGTCTGCGGATCGGCAAGGGCACCCTGGCTGCGGCCGAGCTCCACCTTGGAGCCAGCCAGCAGGTCGCCCCACACAATGGACTGGCCAATCGACATGACGACACGGTCGGCATCGACACGGCGCAAGTCGTTCTCGTCATACTCGGGCGCAAAACGGCCCTCGTCGTCAAAGACACGCGTGCAGCGCTTAAAGGTGATACCGCACACACGACCGGCCTCGTCCAGGTGAATCTCCTTGGGGCCCCAGCCGCAGCTAATGTGCGCGCCGTCCTCAATGGCCTCGCGACGCTCCTCCTCGCTGGCAGGCATCTTGACCTCGCTCTCCAGGCAGAACATCTCAACGTGCTCGGAACCCAGACGGCAGGCGTTGCGCGCGACATCGATGGCCACGTTGCCGCCGCCCACCACGATGGTGCGCCCGGGCAGCGCGTCGATCTTGCCGCTGTTGACCTCGCGCAAAAAGTCGACGGCCACGGTCACGTCCTCGGCATCCTCGCCCGGAATACCGGCAAGGCGGCCACCCTGGCAGCCAATGGCCACGTAAAAGGCTTTAAAGCCCTGCGCGCGAAGCTCGTCGAGCGTCACATCGCGACCGACCTCCACGCCATAGCGGAACTCGGCGCCCATCAGGCGAATAACCTCGACCTCGGCCTCAATAACGTCCTTCTGCAGCTTAAAGCTGGGAATACCGTAAGTGAGCATGCCGCCCGGGCGCTCGTTCTTCTCGAACACGACGGGCTTGTAGCCCTTCTCGGCCAGGTAGAAAGCGCAAGACAGGCCGGCCGGACCGGCACCGATGATGGCGATCTTCTGGTCGAAGCCGCCGGCACGCGTCGGGGTCACCACAGGTGGGACATAGCGGGTCGCGGCATCCAGATCGCGCTGGGCGATAAACTTCTTGACCTCGTCGATAGCCACGGCGGCGTCCACACGGCCGCGGGTGCAGGCATCCTCACAGCGGCGGTTGCACACACGGCCGCAGATAGCGGGCAGCGGGTTCTCACGCTTGATGAGCGCCAGCGCCTCGTCATAGCGACCCTGAGCCGCGAGCTTCAAATAGCCCTGAACGGCAACATGCGCGGGGCAAGCTGTCTTGCAGGGCGCGGTGCCGGACTCATGCGTCTCGATGCGGTTGTCGTTGCGGTAGTTGGGCGACCACTTGGTGTGGTCCCACTTGGTGGCATCGGGCAACTCTTGGCGCGGATACTCGGGCACCTGTCCGCCCGCCTTTTTGCTGCAGAGCTTCTGGCCCAGCTTGGCGGCACCGGCGGGGCACACCTCAACGCAGCGACCGCAGGCCACGCACTTGTCCTTCTCGACCTTGGCGACATAGGCCGAGCGCGACAGGTTGGGCGTGTTGAACAGCTGCGAGGTGCGCAGGGCGTAGCACACGTTAACGTTGCAGTTGCAGATGGCGAAAATCTTGTTCTCGCCATCGATGTTGGTGATCTGGTGCACAAAGCCGTTGTCCTCGGCCTGGCGCAGGATGTCGTAAACCTCGTCGCGGGTCACGTAATGGCCACGATCGGTCTCGACCACGTAGTCGGCCATATCGCCCACGGCGATGCACCAATCGGCCGGGTCGTCGGCGCAGCCCTCACCCATCACGCGACGGCTCGCGCGGCAGCTGCAGGTGCTAGCGGCATACTTACCCTCGTATTTGTCGAGCCAGTGCTCGATGTGCTCAATCGGCACCGAGGTGCTCGCGGCATCGATGGCCTTCTCGACCGGAATCACGTGCATGCCGATACCGGCGCCTCCGGGCGGCACCATCGGCGTAGCCTTGGACAGCGGGCCCTTGGACGCCTGTTCAAAGAACTTGGCATAGACCGGATGCTCCTCGAGCTGACCCATGCGCATGTTGAGGAACTCGGCAGAACCCGGCACCAGCATGGGCAGCACCCACTGCTTGGCGCGCTCGGGGTTTTCCCAGTTGTACTCGAGCAGACCCGTGTAGCTCATGTCATCGAGCATTTTTTCGATCTGGGCCTCGGGCATGCCGGTGAGCTTGACCATCTCGGGCAGCGTATAGGGACGGCGCATCTTCATCTTGCAGAGCACTTCGGCCTGCTCGTCGGTTGCGGCCTCGGCAAACGACCAGTACTCGTAGCCCAGCAGCTCGTCGCGGTGCAACAGGCGGTTGGTGCAGTGCTCACACAGTTTGACGATGGCCTCGCGCGGATGCTCCGGTATCGGCGGCACGAACTCCGCGCCGATATCGGGCTCGGTATAGCTAATCCCCGGTCCGTTGAGAATCATGGTTATCCCTTCTCTTGCCGCAGCCCGGCGAGACCGCAGCGCCCCTCTTTTTTGCAGGCCGGGCATGCCCCCATGCCGTTCACCCGCCATTGTTGACATTGTGTCAAAAATAGTATTGACGAACCGTCAACAATATTCAAGACTGTTAGGCGAACGGTCAGGCAAAAGAGGATGAAAGGCGGCAAAACATGGGCAACAACACAGCGGATATCTCTGTGGTCGATGCCGTCCCCGCATCCGATAGCGCGGCAAAGCGCCTGACGGGCGACGAACGCCGTCGCGAGATCCTCGATGCCGTGCGCACCGTAAGCTCCGAGCTGGGCGTGTCCCACCTATCGGTATCGGCCGTGACCAAGCGAGCCGGCTGCACGCGCTCGCTGTTCTACCACTACTTCGCCGACATGGACGCCGCCGTCACCGCCGTCATGGACGAGGCAATCGACGGTTTTATCTCCGAGCTCGAGACGTGGAATGCCAGCCGCACCGTTGGTGATATCGAGGGCGCGCTCGACACCGTCGCCCCGCTCTTTAAACGCCTGGTCGCCAGCGGCCACGAGCTGCCGAGCACGCTCACCTCGAGCAGCGGCGCGCTATACGGCGGCTTTTTGCACAACGTGGTCCAGCGCGTGGCGCAGTATATCTGCGATACCACCGTGGTGGACTTTGTCGCCCATCACGAGCTGCGCATCGACCATGTCTACGAGACGTTCTACACCCTCATCATGGGGTTATTGATGTATATCCGCACGCACCCCGATGTGCCCGACGAGACAGTCAAGGAAATCATCGCCTCGACACTCCACATCGAGGGCTATACCGCCAAGTATCCGGAGCGCAAGCCCCAGAACTGACGACATTTGGCCAAACTGCCCGCGATCGGAAGAGGGGCCGCGGGCGTGTGAAAGGAGAGCAGCATGCTGTTCGATGTTTGGGGTAGCAATACCCTTATCCACTGGGTCGGCTGGGCCATGGTCTTTATCGGCCTGATCGTGCTCAACGAGGTCGGCCGCCGCACCAAGCTCGGCGCGGCCATCATCTTTGGCGTGGCTCCGCTGGCCATGACCATCTACTGCGTCGCCATTGCCATCGGCGTCTCACAGGGCGCCGAGTGGGCGCTCACCAACCCCACCCATGTGTACCAGAACAGCTGGTTCCACTACGCCAAGGTATACGCGGCGCTGGCCGGTTGCTGGGGCTTCATTGCCATTAAGTACCAGTGGGGCAAGATCGGCAAGGCGCACTGGTTCCGCGCGTGGCCGTTTGTGATCGTCGCCATCAACATCATGATTGCCGTCGTGTCCGACTTTGAGAGCGCCTATCACTTCTTTGTCCTGGGCGAGTCCACCTGGGTCACCTCCGAGGGCGCCACGCAGCTCGCCGGTTGGAACAACGTGTTCAACGGCATCGCCGGTATCATCAACATCTTCTGCATGACCGGTTGGTGGAGCGTCTACGCCTCCGAGGATCAGACCGACATGCTGTGGCCCGATATGACCTGGGTCTACATTATCGCCTACGATATCTGGAACTTCTGCTACACCTACAACTGCCTGCCCACCCACTCCTGGTTCTGCGGCTTTGCGCTGCTGCTGGCGCCCACCGTCGCCGCCTTTATCTGGAACAAGGGCGGCTGGATCCAGAACCGCGCCTTTACGCTGGCCATTTGGTGCATGTTTGCCCAGGTGTTCCCGTACTTCCAGGAGGAGTCCATCTTTGTGACCCACTCCACGCTCGACCCCGGCGCCGCCACCGCGGTCTCGATCGCTGCACTAATCGCCAACGTCGCCGCAATCATCTACATCGCCTACCGTGCCAAGAAGCTCGGCCGCAATCCCTACAAGCAGGATGTCTTTGAGGGCACCAGCGATTGGGAGAAGGCTACCGCTCGCCGCGCCAAGGTTGATTACGCGCACGCCGAGTAACATGTTTATTCCGTCCACATTTGAATGTAGGCAAACTTAGCCGATACCGCAATCGCGCGTCATGCGCAGCCCCGGAAAGCGATTCGCCCGCTTTCCGAGGCTTTTTGTTGTTGCGCGCATTCACGCACATATTCCATTCGCACACACATTCAAAACCTCTCGCACAGATAAAATCAGATTTCCGATCGCCTGACAGCTCTATATGACCTTGTTTTTGGGTACATTGTTGTCCCGATATTGAGCTTGGGGGATATATGAAAGATGAGACGATGGGCCAAGAGGATGCGACCCAAGATGCAGAAGCTTGCGCTGAGGCCTTGGAGAGCTTAGACCGGATTTCACTCGATGAGATTGCGTTTGACGATTCGGGCGTTGGTGTGCAGGATGAGCCGGAAGCCGAGGCGCAGTCCGATGATCAGGATGCAGACGACGTTGAGCCTGCCAAAGATGAGGCAGGTCACGAAGACACCGAAAGCGAGGCCGGCAATCAGCTCGAATCCGACACGGGCGAGGAAACCGTCTTGCTCGACAGCTTGCCGGCCGAAGATTCGCTGACCCGCGAGCTCCCTGGCTTAGGCTCCGCGCCTGCCGTGGACGAGACCATCGCCATGGGCGATATTCCTCTACCGTCCGTTCCTTCGGCACATGAGGCCGAGGTCCGCCATCGCAAGATGTCGCCCAAGCGCCGCAATCTAATGGTCGCCGGCGCTGTGGCCGTTGCGCTCGTCGCCGGCGGCGCAGGCTATGCCGCCTGGAACGGATACCGGCAAGAGCAGGCTGCCATCGCCGCCGCCAATGCCCACACGATGATGTCGGTGCAGATTGGTGTATATGCCGCGGGGCTCGACTGTTCCACCGGCTCCAAGATTCCCGTACAGGTGAGCGGCCAGGATTCTGACGGCTCCTCCGTAAGCGAAACACTCTATGTTGACGAGCACGGCCGTGGCATCAAACTGCTACCCGGTGACTACACGCTCTCCATTGCCGCCTCCCCCATCGCGGCCGACGGCACCATCTATACCGTCCCGACCACCAAGACGCAGGTCACGATCAAGAGCGACGGACAGGACCTAAACAGCCAGGCCGCCTTTAAGCTCAAGGTGCCTTCGGCCGACACGGTAACCGACGACCAGATCGATGCCGCCGCCAAATATGCCGAGGAGGGAGGCGCGAGCTCCGCCGCCACCGCCAAGGTGCTCCAGCAGGCGGCAACCGCGCGGCGCGACGCCGCCGTCAATGCCGTGAGCGCGCAAAAGGCACAGGCGGCCCGTGATGCCGACGCCCGTCACAAGGCAACCGACCTCTACCAGCTCGATATCCCCGTCGAGTGGTACGGCAAGGTCGAGACTTGGCAAAATGGCAGCACGCTATGCATCTATCTTGCCGGCGACAGCGATACGCCGATTGTGACGCTCGTCGCGGTGCGCGAGGGCGAGAGCTTTACGCCCGATGAGGGCGATACGGTTTTGGGTGCGGCCAATCTAGGCAACGGTTATACCGTCTACGCCAGCGGCCCCGTCTATCCGTACGTGGTGCCCCAGACCATCAACGGACGGACGCAGAATCCCGTGTCGACCTACCCCATGGACACGGCCATTGAGCTTGTCGAGCTTACGACCGGCAACCGCTACACCTATAGCCAGATCAAGAACGTACTGGTCGGCAAAGACGGCAAAGCCGACGCCGCGACCAAACTCGAGACCGACTACCTCGCCCAGATTCTCCTGCCGAGCATCAAGGCCCAGGACTAGCCGGCCCGAAGACAGCCGCCCAACACCCACATCCCTAACGCAGTTGCGGTGAAATAGGGATTGTTTTTGCTGGTCAAACCGCAAAACAGTCCCTATTTCACCGCAACTTATTGGTGGCCTTTTGGGTGGCACTCAGCGCCAGGGGTCGGCTTCGAAGAGGAGCTCGCGCTCGGGGCGACGATCGCTATAAGGATCGTAGCCGTCGTCATCCTCGTTCTCGGCACGGATGTAGGGGTCGCGCGGCTTGGGCACAGGCTTGGGTGCAGGCTTGGGTGCGGCCGGCGCGGCGTTGGCGACCGGCGCATTCGTCTTGTTCTTGTCTATCATCTGCATATCTCCTTGCCATGCAATCGTGTTCAACATTATCGATTGTCGCACGAAAAAGGGCGGCGGACCCAATTGGATCCGCCGCCCTTGGCGTTTAGAGACGGCTGGCAGATTTTAAGGCATGTCCCATAAATCTACTCGGCGTCGGGGACCTCGTAGGTAGCAGACGGCGTGTTGTCGCACACGACGGTAAAGCCGCCGTCCTTGTCGGCATCGACCGTCACCTGATCGCCCTCGCACACCGTACCGTCGATGATGGCGGCGGCGATGGCGTCCACGACCTCGCGCTGGACCAGGCGCTTGAGCGGACGGGCACCGAACACGGGGTCCAGGCCACCCACGGCGAGCATCTGCTTGGCCGCCGGGGTGATGGCAAGCGTCATGCGCTCCTTGGCCAGACGCGCGCGGACGTCGGCAAGCTGGATGTCGACGATCTTCTCGATCTGCGCCATGCCGAGCGGATGGAACACCACGATATCGTCGATACGGTTGAGGAACTCGGGGCGGAAGGTCTGAGCCATGGCGGCGTCGACCTGATGGCGCATCTCCTCCTCGTCCTTACCGGACAGATCGGCGATGGCCTTGGAGCCCACGTTAGATGTCATGATGATGATCGTGTTCTTGAAGGACACCTGACGACCCTGGCCGTCGGTCAGACGACCGTCGTCGAGCACCTGCAGCAGCACGTTGAAGACATCCGGATGAGCCTTCTCCATCTCGTCGAGCAAGATCACGGAGTACGGACGACGGCGCACAGCCTCGGTGAGCTGACCACCCTCGTCGTAACCCACGTATCCCGGGGGCGCACCGATCAGACGCTGGACGCTGAACTTCTCCATGTACTCGGACATGTCGATACGCACAAGTGCGCGCTCGTCGTCGAACAGGCACTCGGCCAGCGCCTTGGCGAGCTCGGTCTTGCCCACGCCGGTGGGGCCCAGGAAGAAGAAGCTGCCGATGGGCTTGTCCGGATCGGAGAGGCCCGCGCGGCTGCGGCGCACAGCTGCGGCGACGGCGGAGACGGCCTCGTCCTGACCGATGACGCGCTTATGCAGCTCACCCTCCAAGCCCTTGAGCTTGTCGAGCTCGCCCTGCATCATCTTGGACACGGGCACGCCGGTCCAGGCGCTCACGACCTCGGCGATCTCGTCGGAGGTCACCTGCTCGTTGAGACCCTCGCCATCCTGCTGCTTTTGTGCCTCGAGCGCAGCCTCGGACTCCTGAATCTGCTGCTGCAGGCCCGGAATCACGGAGAAGCGCAGCTCGGACGCACGACCCAGGTCGCCGTTGCGCGTCGCGCGCTCCTCTTCGCTCTTGGCCTCGTCAAGCTGGCCCTTAAGCTCCTGCACGTGGTCGATGGCGTTCTTTTGGTTGAGCCAGCCGGCCTTTTGCACGTTGAGCTTTTCCTGGACCTCGGCAATCTCCTGGCGCAGGGCTTCCAGACGCTCCTTGGAGGCGTCATCGGTCTCCTTCATGAGCGCCTGCTCCTCGATCTGCAGCTGGGTGAGCTGACGCGTGGTGGCGTCGATCTCGACCGGCATGCTGTCGAGCTCCATGCGCAGGCGGCTTGCGGCCTCATCGACCAGGTCGATGGCCTTGTCGGGCAGGAAGCGGTCGGCGATGTAGCGATCGGAGAGGTCGGCGGCGGCCACGAGCGCGCTATCGGTGATATGCACGCCGTGGAAGATCTCGTACTTCTCCTTGAGGCCACGCAGGATCGAGATGGTGTCCTCGACGGTAGGCTCGCTCACCATAACGGTCTGGAAACGACGGGCGAGCGCCGCGTCCTTCTCGATGTACTTGCGGTATTCGTCGAGCGTGGTCGCGCCGATCGCATGCAGGTCGCCACGGGCGAGCGCAGGCTTGAGGATGTTGCCGGCATCCATGGAGCCCTCGGTGGCACCCGCGCCCACGATGGTGTGGAGCTCATCGATGAACAGGATGACCTTGCCTTCGGACTTTTGGACTTCCTTGAGCACGGCCTTCAAGCGGTCCTCGAACTCGCCGCGGTACTTGGCGCCGGCGACCAGCGCGCTCATGTCGAGCTCGATGAGGTCGCGGTCGCGCAGGGTGCTCGGTACGTCGCCGGCCACGATTCGCTGAGCAATGCCCTCGACGATGGCCGTCTTGCCGACGCCCGGCTCGCCGATAAGCACGGGGTTGTTCTTGGTGCGGCGGGACAGAACCTGAATAGTACGACGGATCTCGTCGGTACGGCCGATGACCGGGTCGAGCTTGCCGGCGCGAGCCAGATCGCAGATGTTGCGACCGTACTGCTCCAACGCCTCAAACTGCGTCTTGTCCTCGGCAGACGTCACGCGGTCATCGCCGCGCAGTTCCTCGTAGACTTGCTCGATGCGCTCCTTGGTCACGCCGGCGCCACGCAGCACGCGACCCGCCTCACCCTTGTCCTCGGCAAGTGCCATCAGCAGATGCTCGGTCACCACAAAGCTGTCGCCCATCTTGGTGGCCTTTTTCTCGGCCTTCTCGATCACGCGAACGAGCTCGTTGGACAGGCCCATCTGCTGACCCTCGCCCGACACCTTGGGCGCATGGTCGATGGCATCTTGTGTGGAGCGTGCGAGCTGAGCCGGGTCGGCACCGATGCGCTCGATGATCACGGAGATATTGCGCTCGCCGGCACCGAGCAGGGCAGACAGCAGGTGGATCGGCTCCACCGCGCCGGCCTGTGCATCGGCAGCCGTGCTCATGGCGGTCTGCAGCGCCTCGCGCGACGTCATTGCTAGCTTATCGATTCTCATGGAATCACCTCTCTTGGGGCGGCCGCCCTACGGGGCGGCTTCACGTTGTTCGAGAAGTATTGTTGCCAGCTTTACGCGATCTTATACACAAATCTAAGTCTCTATATATAAGATTTTCTGAGTGAATTACGGATAGGGTACTGAGATGTCAGCCCGCCGCTGCCCAGGCGCGCTACCGTCTCGATCTGTAACATCTAGCAGCCATTTTTGATCCTAGATGTTACAGATCGAGACAGACCGAAAACCACCACAAAGAGGACAGGCACCTTTGTGGTGGTCGCGGTCTCTACTCCTTCGCCGAACCCGTACTTCCCGATTCGACGGTCCAGGGCATCTCATCCTCGAACAGCCATGTACGGGCAGACCCACTATCGCGTGCAGTCTGCGGGTCGGGCAAGCAGGTCTGTTCATAGGCATCCTGAATGCACTGACCCATAAAATCGTTGAGCTCGATCTGGTTGCCCTCCATGACATAGGCGACATCGCCGTCCAAGATGTAGATACCCGGCCCCTCATTGCCCTCGTAGCCGGGATCATACGAAACATCACATAATTTGGCGCCATTCGCGGTGTCCAACTCGATGGACGAGCGGCATCCGCCAACCATGTCGTTCGCTTTTGCCCGATAGGACGCATATCCATACCAGCGCTTAAAGGTTTTGCCCCTGAGCAGCTCGGACGCCCTGTCGATCAGACTAGAATCCGTGGTATAGCGCATAGCCCCAAGCTGAATATGTGGATAATTACTAATGCCCAGCGCAGCCGGTTGCCCATCAAAATCAACGGTAATGGTCTCAGGCTTGTCGTCGCCGGTCAGAAGTTCGACAGATTGAGTCACAGGCTTGACCACCGGCTCCGTCACCACAGCAGGCAGAAACGCCATGCCGACAGCGCCCATGCCAACCACGGTGATCGCAAGCGCCAAAACAATCAATCCAATACGGGCAGGACTTCTCACAGCAAAGCACCTCGCAACGCAAACCTTCGCTACCTGCACTAATGATATCGCCAGCCAGCACTATTACCAAAAGAAGCCGCGCGCTCCTCACCACCACAAAGGGGACAGGCACCTTTGTGGTGGTTTTCGACGCTAACGGTCGACCATCTCGCGCCATGAGATTAAACTTGAATTGTTCTCTGAACATATCCATTTCTGCCTATCCTCAACAGATCTTTGTCTCGAGGAGCGCATATGAAGCCGTCTCATTCCACCGGTCGCAACGTCATCGCCATTCTCGCCATACCCATCGTGATGCTCTTCCTTATCGTCGCCACGCCCTTTTCCCTTGGCATCGCCTCGCCCTTCGATTTATGCGGAATGGTCGACGCCGGCTCGCGTGCCACCTCGCTCTCCTTTATCTGTCGCGGCGTGTTCTACGAAGATGGAATTCCCACCGGAATTTGGCGGTCAAAGTTACCGCTGCTCGGTCAGATCGACGGATGCTCCCCCTATTTCTGCCTTGGACCTCAGGCGCTAAACTATCTAATCGACGACCAGCCACTCGACTCCATCACCCTCGCCTACGACTACGCACCAAACACCGATGAGCGCCACATGAACCAAGTCCTCGACAAGATGCTTGGACAGTGCGGGCTCACCGAGGAGGCCGGTCGAACCATCTATAGCAACCAGAAATTAAAGCGAACAGAACTCCGCCGTGTCGGAAAAATCAAAGGGCGAAACGGGGCCGCCTACTGGGATGCCTGGGCAACACGCGACAAGGGCGAATTCGGACACAGCACCTATATGGTCACTGTCTACACCAAAGACGGAATTAAGGACAATGTTGACGATTTCGCGTCCTCCAAACTCGGCATCCCCAAAACAACCAAGCCCGCCAGCCCAGATGAAATCCTGTAGAGACGCTCATTAGAATGTCGCTCAACGTGCACACCGACATTGAGCTCACCCCCACCACCACAAAGGTGCCTGACCCCAATGTGGTGGGTTTCGACAAAAAGAAGCCGCCCCAATAAAAGAGGCGGCATCAAGCAAGTCTATTTATTAGCATCCCTCAAGACCCAACGAGAACGTCGCGGTAGCCCCGGCCACACCTTTCCCTCGGGCGACCCTCGCGAAGCGCGTGAGCACGAGGGAAAGGTGTGGCAGGGGCGTACAGCAGAGTTACTCGGCAGCGGCCTTGAACTTGTTGTAGTTGATCAGGCAGCCGGCCTTGACGATGGCACGCTCCTCTGCCGTCATATCGGCAATGTAGAGCTCAATCTGCTCGACCGCACCATCGGCGCGCACCACGTAGGCGGCGATGTCCTTTAGGTCGCCATCGAGCGCGGCACGGATACCCGGCACAAAGACGTAATCGCCCACCTCAAAGCTGGGCTCGGCCTCCATCTGGAAGGGCACCATACCCCAGTTCATGACGTTGGAGCGATAGCGCTTGGTGGCGTACTCGTGGACGATGTTGGCCAGGCCGCCGATGACGCGCTGGCAGCTCGCGGCCTGCTCGCGGGCGCTGCCGTCGCCGGGCTTCTTGGCGTAAATCATGGAACCGAACTCGGTCGCCTTGGCATCGGCCGCGACACCCGCGCCGGTCAGCGCCTCAAACACACCGGCAAGCTCGGCATCGAGCGCCGCCAAGTCGCCCGCGGCCTCGCCGGCCACGCGGCGCTTCTCCACGGCGTCGACCTCCTTGGAACGACCCACGTAGGCAGGGTCGCGGCGGCTGAGCGTAAACTCGGCCAGGCCCAGCGGGTTGGAGCGGAAGGAGCTCGTCTCGCCCGAGGGAATGAGCTCGTCGGTCGTGGTGACCGGGTCCATGATCTTGGAGCAAACCTTGAGCAGGATGTCGTCGCCGAGCGGCTCCATCGCGGGCCACGGCTTGATGTTGGGGCCTTCGACCAGCTCGTCGGCAGGCTCCGCCTTGCCAAAGCCCCAGTACACGCGCTTCTTGTACGGCGCGTCGTCAAAGGTGTACTCGCAGGCCTCGTCCCAAGTGTCCTCGGGCAGGTCGGTCGCCGGCGTCAGGACGCCGCCGTTGGCAGCCGTTGCCGCAATGGAGCGGGCGTCCATCAGGGCCACGGCGCTCAGCTGGCCATTACCCGGCTTGGAACCCTCGCGGTTGGGGAAGTTGCGCGTGGTGTGACGGATCGAAAGGCCGTTGTTGGCGGGCGTGTCGCCGGCGCCGAAGCACGGGCCGCAGAATGCCGTGCGCACGATTGCGCCGGCCTCCATGAGGTCGTAGATGTAGCCGCGGCGTGTAAGTTCGAGCGCCACGGGCTGGCTCATGGGATAGACCGACAGCGAGAACTCGCCGCAGCCGGTATTGGCGCCCTTGAGCACGCGGGCAGCCTGGACCACGGAGTCATAGTTGCCGCCCGAGCAGCCGGCGATAACGCCCTGCTGCACGTGCAGCTTGCCGTCGACGATCTTGTCGAGCAGGCTAAAGTGCGTCTTGCCCTCGCCGATCTTGGCGGCCTCGAGCTCCACCTCGTGCAGGATGTCCTCGAGGTTCTCGTTGAGCTCGTCGATCTCAAAGCCGTTGGAAGGATGGAACGGCAGTGCGATCATGGGCTTGATGCTCGACAAGTCGACCTCGACGCAGCCGTCGTAGTAGGCGACATCGGCGGGCTTGAGCTCGCGGTAGTCGTCGCCGCGGCCGTGCATGGTCAGGAATGCGTGCGTGTCCTCGTCGGTGGCCCAGATGCTCGACAGGCAGGTGGTCTCGGTGGTCATGACGTCGACGCCGTTGCGGTAGTCGGTCGTCATGCTCGAGATGCCGGGGCCCACGAACTCCATGACCTTGTTCTTAACGTAGCCCTTGGCAAAGACGGCGCGGATGATGGCGAGCGCCACGTCGTGCGGGCCGACGCCGGGGCGCGGGGCACCCGTGAGGTAGATGGCAACGACGCCGGGATAGGCGACATCGTAGGTGTCGCGCAGCAACTGCTTGGCCAGCTCGCCGCCGCCCTCACCCACGGCCATGGTGCCCAGGGCGCCGTAGCGGGTGTGCGAGTCGGAACCCAGGATCATCTTGCCGCAACCGGCAAAGTTCTCACGCATAAAGGAGTGGATAACGGCGATGTGCGGCGGGACGAAGATGCCGCCGTACTTCTTGGCCGCGGAGAGGCCAAAGACGTGGTCGTCCTCGTTGATGGTGCCGCCCACGGCGCACAGCGAGTTATGGCAGTTGGTGAGCACGTAGGGCAGCGGGAACTGCTCCATGCCCGAGGCACGCGCCGTCTGGATGATGCCGACAAAGGTGATGTCGTGGCTCGCCATGGCGTCGAAGCGAATCTTGAGCGCCTCGGGGTCGCCGGACGTATTGTGTGCCTGGAGGATCGAATACGCGATGGTTCCGCGTTTGGCATCCTCGGGCGCCTGCGTAATGCCGCGCTCGGCAGCCTCGGCCGCAGGCACGACCTCGCTGCCGCCGCGCAGGTAGATGCCGTCCTCGTACAGCTTGACCATACTGTCTCCCACTCTGCCCAAAACGATTTGGGCGCATAGCATACATTCGTTCAATATCGTGCCATAGAACGGTTGCGAGTGGGTTACGAATCTGCACGTTCACTTTATCTCAGTAAAGCAAAGAACGAGTTGGGTGCCGGGGGCAGACTTAGACGCCGAAATGACGAGAGTGGATAATCTCCCACTTTGAGCCTGCAAACAGGCCAAAAACGGGAGATTATCCACTCTCATTCTGCGGGCACTCATTTAAGTCTGTCCCCAATGAGTGCCCGGCAGCGTCGGCGGAGCTATAGGTCGCTACCCGTACCTAGCAGCTTGCGCATGACTTGCTCGGGGTTGACCGAGCCGTCGCGCGGGGCCAGGGCGGTGATCTTCTTCTGCATCTTGTACTCGTGCAGCTCGTCCTCGAGCTGGCGCACGCGAGCGCGGAGCTTCTCGTTCTCGCGCTCGCGCTCCTCGGCACGCTCCTTCATATCGAGAATGCGCACCACGCCGGCAAGGTTGATACCCTCGTCAGTCAGCTGGTTGATGAGCTCCAGACGCTCGATATCGGCACGCGAATACAGGCGCGTGTTACCGCCCGAGCGCTGGGGGTTCACCAGGCCCTTAGACTCGTAGACGCGCAGAGTCTGCGGATGCATGCCGGTCAACTCGGCCGCCACGCTGATCATGTACAGCGGTTTGTTCCTATTGTCCTCGGCCATGCTACCTGACCCCTTTCCGTCTCGTTATCGTCCATCATAAGCCCGCGGGCGCGGGCGTGCGCCACGACCGCCCTAGTACGTCGCCTTGTAACGGTTGACCTTCTCGCGATAGTCGCGCGTGTCGGCCTCACGCAGCTTGGTCATGGCATCGCGTTCGTCATCAGACAGGTTTGTGGGGACCTGCACCTTAATCTCGACAAGCAGCGCGCCTGTGCGGCCACGGTGCTTAACGTCGGGCGCCCCCATCTCCTTAAAGCGGAACTTCTTGCCCGTCTGGGTACCCGCGGGCACTTTCAAACGGACCGTCGCACCGCCGGGCGTAGGCACGTCCACCGTGCAGCCAAGCGCCGCCTCGTAGACCGAGACCGGCACCTCCATGGTCACGTCGGCGCCTTTGCGCTTGAACAGCGGGTGCTCCTCCACATGCGTGGTCACGACCAGGTCGCCGCGCTCGCCACCCGCAACGCCATACTCGCCGCGACGCTTGTAGCGTAGCTTGCCGCCATCGACCGCGCCCGCGGGCACCGAGACCGTGATGGTCTGCTGCTCGCCTGTCGAGGGAATGCGATAGGTGACCTTGTGCGTCACGCCGCGAAACGCGTCCTCGGCCGTCACATCGACGGTCAGCGATAGGTCGCCGCCCTTGCGAGCGCGGCTGCGACCCGCGCCGGCACCGGCAGCGCCCGCAGCCCCGGCAAAGCCCGAGCCCCAATCGCTACCCCAGGCGCCATTGCCGCTGAAGATGCTGTCGAAGATATCGCCCCAGCCGCTGGCGCCCGCGCCGGCACCGTAGCCGCCGCCATACGCGCCGCCCGCGCCCGGCATGCCGCCGAACATGAGCATCTGGTCGTACTCTTTGCGCTTCTTCTCGTCCGAAAGCGTCTCGTAGGCCTCGCTGATCTCCTTAAACTTGGCCTCGTCGCCGCCGGCATCGGGGTGATATTTTTGCGCGAGCTTGCGAAACGCGCTCTTGATCTCTTTGTCGGAGGCGCTCTTGGATACGCCCAGGATGTCATAGAAGGTTTTGCCTGCAGCCATCGTAGCTCCTCTCCTGTTACGTCCGCCGCCCATGCAGACGACGGCTCATGCTTTCATATGGCACTAGGCCAGAAAGGGCCCCGGGTGTTGCCCCGGGGCCCTTCTCAATTACTCCTCGGTGCTCTCGGCCGTATCGGCCGAAGCATCCTCGGGCGCCGCTTCGGGCTCCGGTGCGGGGCGCTTCTCGCCACCGTAGGTCACCGTCACCATCGCGGAACGCAGGATGCGATCCGCCATGCGGTAGCCCTTCTGGTACACGTCGTTGACGGTCTCGTCGTACTGCGATGCGTCCTCGACGCGACCCACAGCCTGGTGCTCGAGCGGATCGAACGCCTCGCCCTTGGGGTCGATGGGCTCAACGCCCTCGTGCGCAAACACATCGAGCAGCTTGGCATGCACCGCGTCGACGCCATCGACGAACTGCTTAAAATCGTCGGAAAGCTCCTGGCTACGGGCATGGTCGATCGCGCGCTCGATATCGTCAATCACCGGCAGCAGCGCAGTGACAAGCTTCTCGGTCGCGCGCTCGCGCTCAGCGATGCGCTCGTTGGCGGTGCGGCGACGAAAGTTCTCCCAGTCGGCCTGTAGACGGGCAGTGCGCTCGGTGGCGTCCTTTGCCTTGTCCTCGGCGGCCTTCTGAGCCTCTGCCGCAGCATCGAGCTCATTGCGCACGTCAGCAAGCTCTTTCTGAGCCTGCTCGAACTTGAGCTTAAAGTCGTTGTCGGCGGCTTCTTCACCGGCGCGGATAGCGGCTTCCACCATCTCGTCCTCGGTCATCGTCGCCTCCTTGTTGGAATCCTCTACCTGGTTCTCGGCAGCCTCGGCGGCCGGGGCCTCGTTGGCCTCGGTATCGTCAACGGCCTCTACGGGAATCTTCACGTCCTTCTCCTCAGAGTCAACGGGGGCGGCGCCAGCGGCGGCCGCCTCCGTGTGAGCTTTACGGGCGGACATGATTATTTGTCCTCGTCGTCCACAACCTCGTAGTCGGCGTCGACCACGTCATCGTCGGCAGGCTGGGCGCCGGCGGCACCGTCGGTCTGCTGCTGAGCGTCGGCGTAGACAACCTGGGCCAGCTCGTAGGCCACGGACTGCAGGGACTCGCCAGCGGCCTTGATGGCCTCGACGTCAGAGCCCTCGAGCGCCTTCTTGGCGTCGGCGATAGCGGTCTCGGCCTTGGACTTCACATCGGCGGAAACCTTGTCGCCCAGCTCGTTGAGGGTCTGCTCGGTGGAGTAGCACAGGCTATCGGTCTGGTTGCGGACCTCGACCTCCTCCTTCTGCTTCTTGTCCTCCTCGGCATGGGCCTCGGCGTCCTTGACCATGCGATCGACTTCGTCGTCGGACAGAGCGGTGGAGCCGGAGATGGTGATCTGCTGCTCCTTGCCGGTGCCCTTGTCCTTAGCAGAGACCTTGACGATGCCGTTGGCGTCGATGTCGAAGGTAACCTCGATCTGCGGCACGCCGCGGCGGGCAGCCGGGATGCCGGTCAGCTGGAACTTACCGAGCGACTTGTTGTCGCGGGCAAGCTCGCGCTCGCCCTGGAGCACGTTGATCTCGACGCTGGTCTGGTTGTCGGCAGCGGTGGAGTAGACCTCGGTCTTGGAGGTCGGGATCGTGGTGTTGCGGTCGATCATCTTGGTCATGATGCCGCCCATGGTCTCGACGCCCAGCGACAGCGGGGTAACGTCGAGCAGCAGGATGCCCTCGACGTCGCCGGTGAGCACGCCGCCCTGGACGGCAGCGCCGTCGGCAACGACCTCGTCGGGATTCACGGACATGTTGGGCTGCTTGCCGGTCATGGTCTTGACCAGATCCTGGACGGCGGGCATACGGGTGGAGCCGCCGACGAGGATGACCTCGGTCAGATCGGAGAGCTTGAGCTTAGCGTCGCGCAGGGCGTTGGTGACAGGCTGCTTGCAGCGCTCGAGCAGGTCGCGGGTGATCTTCTCGAACTCGGCGCGGGTCAGCGTGTAGTTGAGGTGCAGCGGGCCAGACTGGTTCATGGTGATGAACGGCAGGTTGATGGTGGACTGCTGGGCTGCGGAGAGCTCCTTCTTGGCGTTCTCGGCGGCCTCCTTCAGACGCTGCAGGGCCATGGGGTCCTGACGCAGGTCGACACCGTTCTCCTGCTGGAACTTATCGGCCATCCAATCGATGACGCGCTGATCCCAGTCGTCGCCGCCCAGGTGGTTGTCGCCCGAGGTGGACAGAACCTCAAACACGCCGTCGGCGAGGTCGAGGATGGAGACGTCGAAGGTGCCGCCGCCCAGGTCGAAGACCAGAATGCGCTGGTCGGTGCCCTGCTTGTCCAGGCCATAGGCCAGAGCAGCAGCGGTCGGCTCGTTGACGATACGCTTGACGTTGAGGCCGGCGATCTTACCGGCATCCTTGGTGGCCTGACGCTGGGCGTCGTTGAAGTAGGCCGGGACGGTGATGACGGCGTCGGTGACGGTCTCGCCCAGATACTTCTCGGCGTCGGCCTTCATCTTTGCGAGCGTCATGGCGCTCACCTGCTCGGCGGTGTAATCCTTGCCCTCGATATCGACGACGGCACGGCCACCCTGGCCCTCCTTGACCTCATACGGCACGGTCTTGATCTCGGAGGTGCACTCGGAGTACTTGCGGCCCATGAAGCGCTTGATGGAGAACACGGTGTTCTTGGGGTTGGTGACCGCCTGGTTCTTAGCGGCCTTACCCACGACGCGGTCGCCGTCTGCACGGAAGCCAACAACAGACGGGGTGGTGCGGTCGCCCTCGGCGTTCACGATAATGGTCGGAGAACCGCCCTCGAGGACGGCCATGGCGGAGTTAGTAGTACCAAGGTCGATACCAAGAATCTTACTCATTAGAAATTCCCTCTCTCTTTTGCGTTCGCGCCGCCTCGACGATCTGTCGCGCGGCGCTTCGGCTTGTCTTTCAGGATGTAGTGTATCCCCTTATGGGCCGGAATATACAAAATCTAAGTCAATTCATATAAGATTTCTTATTGCTGAGAGTTTAGGTTCTTAAATGCGCAGGTAGATGCGCTGAATGAGTTCTCGGCAAATCTATTGAGATCTATGTAGAGATGGCTGAGGTTTGCGTCCGGGGGTGCCTGGGGGCCGTCTTGCGGCAAGCGCATCCCGGTTTGAGCGTGGATTCCGGGTCGCAGTTTCCGTCTGAAGGCTCAACCGGAAACCGTATCCCGTTTTGAGAGCTGATACCGGGTCGCAGTTTCCGCTAGCGGGCCCAACCGGAAACTGCGACCCGGTTTTCGGCCAAATAACGGGATGCCCTTTCCGCAGGCGCGCTCAATAGGTCAATATTACAAGTCACCTATAGCTAACATTTGCGCAGCTCAACGGCCCCACCTGCGCGTTTTTTAGTAAACCTTGGCATACTCGGCGAACGGTATGAAGATGCCGGCCAGAGGGTATTGCAAACGGTCGCTCCCGTGGTATGTTTTTGCCCGAATCAAACCGGCGCGCATCGCCTGTAGCGTCGGTCAACAGAGAGGAAACTACCATGGCTCATCCCGTAATTGATGCCGACGAGTGCATCGCTTGTGGCGTTTGCGTCGACTCCTGCCCCGCTGGCGTTCTGGAGCTCCAGGACGTCGCTACCGTCGCTGACGAGGATTCCTGCGTCGCCTGTGGCGCTTGCCAGGACGCTTGCCCCGCTGGCGCGATCACCGAGATCGTCGAGGAGTAACAACTCCCCCACTTGCACACTCAAGAGTACACCGTGCACAAAAAAGGAGGCTTCCGCATCGCCGCGGAGGCCTCCTTTTGTTTGTACAGGCAGCTAATTGGGGACGGGGCTACCTTGGCAGTTGCGGTGGAATAGTTCCTGGCTCATTGCTTAGGTGCCGATTGTAGGAACTATTTCACCGCAACTTATAAAGACAGTATCGGGTTAGGACAAATCATCCTCGTAGGGCATTAAATCGGCAAGGTAGCCCTTCTCCTTGAGTATGGCCTCGATCTCGTCGAGGGTCTGCTCGTCCTCCGCCGCGATGCGATGGAAGTGGTAGCCGCTCGTCACCGTTAGTAGTGGAAAGCTCTTGCCGCTCTCGATATCGTGCAGGTAGCGCTCAACATCGCGACGATTGCGAATGTCCAGGTCGGCCGTGATCTTACCGTACACGCGGTGATTGACGATCACGTTGAGCACGGCGCCGCCGGCGTCGACGATACTCGTGAGCTCATCGCCTGCCTGCTCCACGCTGTGGCGAACCTTGACCAAGCGCGTGGGCACGGCGGGGCTGCTGGGGGCCTCCTGCAGCACGTAGCCGCGGTTGGTTGCCACGACATCGTGCCCATCGGCGCGCAACAGGGCAATATCCTGAACCACGACCTGGCGGCTCACGCCAACCTCGCGGGCAAGTGCGCTGCCCGAAACGGGCTCCCTGGCTCCCTCGAGCACGCCCATGATGGCACGACGGCGCTCGCGGGCGTTCATTATTTACCGTCCAGCAGACGCAGGTGCTTAAGCGAGAGGTCGAGGATCGGGGCGGAGTGTGTCAGCGCGCCCGAGCTAATAAAGTCGACGCCCAGATCGGCCAGGGCGCGAATATTGCTGGCGTCCACATTGCCCGAACACTCAGTCTTGGCGCGACCGGCGATAAGCTCGATAGCGGCGGCCATGTCGTCGTGGGTCATGTTGTCGAACATGATGATGTCGGCGCCGGCTTCCACGGCCTCGCGCACCATGTCCAGGTTCTCGCACTCGATCTCGACCGTCGTGGTAAACGATGCATGGGCGCGCGCCATCTCAATCGCGCGCGCCACGCCACCGGCGGCGTCGATGTGGTTGTCCTTGAGCATGACGGCCGTCGACAGGTTGTAGCGATGGTTGCTGCCGCCGCCGATCTCAACCGCCGCCTTCTCGAAAACGCGCATGCCCGGCGTGGTCTTGCGTGTGTCGACAAGCACGGTCTTGGTACCCTCGAGCGCCGCTGCCATTCTGTGCGTATAGGTAGCGATACCGCTCATGCGCTGCAGGTAGTTGAGCGCCACGCGCTCGCCCGAAAGCAGCACGCGCGCATCGCCGCGCACCTGGCCCACGTGGTCGCCGGCGTGCACCTCGTCACCGTCGGCAACATCAAACAGCACCGAGCTCTGCGAATCCAGCAGCTCAAAGGTGCGGGCGAACACATCCAAGCCCGCGATGATGCCATCGGCCTTGGCGATGAGCTCCACCGTGGCGGGGCGCGCCGTGGGGCACACGCTCGCCGTGCTCACGTCCTCAAACGTAATGTCCTCGCGTAGAGCCTGCAGAATCAGATCATCGACGACGAGCTTCATGGTAATGGGATTCATGGTCTACTCCTCCACGGCCTGCGTGCCGGCGGCACGGGCCAAATCATCGATTGCCAGGGAGTCGGCGCTCAGGGCGCGATGACGCCCGTCGAGCGCGGGCTCGCCCGCCTGCTCCACGGCGAGCGACTCGCCGGTGCGCATGTACCACGCGGCGCGACGACCCCAGACCAGCGCCTCGAGCAGGCTGTTGGAAGCCAGGCGATTCTTGCCGTGCACGCCGTTGCAGGCCGTCTCACCGGCTGCGTAGAGCTCGGGCATCGAGGTGCGGCCGTCCTTGTCGACCCACACGCCGCCCATAAAGTAGTGCTGCGTAGGCGTAACGGGGATGGGCTCGTCCAAGATGTCGCGGCCGTCCTCCAAGCAGCGTGCGCGAATGTTGGCAAAGTGCCCGGTCACTACATCGCGCTCGACGGGGGCAAAGCTCAGCCACTCGTGCTCGGTACCGTCCCGCTTCATCTGCTCGCGAATAGCGGCAGCGACCACATCGCGCGGCTGAAGCTCGTCGGTAAAGCGCTCACCGGCGGCGTTGAGCAAAATCGCGCCCTCGCCGCGGCAGCTCTCGCTGATCAGGAAGGTGCGGCCTGGCTGCGGCGAGAACAGTCCCGTGGGGTGGATCTGCACGTAGTCCAGGTGCTCCATCTTAATGCCATGCTCCTGAGCGATGTAGCAGGCATCGCCCGTGAGCTGCGGATAGTTGGTCGAGTGGTCGTATATGCCGCCGATGCCGCCCGTTGCCCACAGCGTGTGACGGGCATGGATCTTAAACGGCTCGCCGGCATGCGCGCCCTCGGCGGCATTTACCAGCTCGTCGGCGGGACGAACCGAGTTGTCCTCGTCCACGGGAACGGCGACGGCGCCGGTGCACACCGTGGTACCATCGCGCTCGGCGGTCAGGATGTCGGTCATGGCCACGTGTTCCAGAATCTGCACGTTGTCCAGTTTGCGGACGGCCTGAAGCAGCTTGGTCGTAATCTCCTTGCCGGTGATATCGGCATGGAAGGCGATGCGCGGACGGCTGTGCGCGCCCTCGCGGGTAAAGTCGAGGCTGCCGTCGGCCTTGCGCTCAAAGTCCACGCCCATCGCCAGCAGGTCATTGATGACCGAGCGGCTCGAGCGGATCACGATGTCGACGCTCTCGCGGCGGTTCTCGTAGTGGCCGGCGTGCATGGTGTCCTCAAAGAAGGCATCGTAGTCAGAGCCTTCGGGCAGCACGCAGATGCCGCCCTGCGCGAGCATCGAATCGCACTCGTCGACCGCGCCCTTGGAGAGCATGATCACGCGCGTGCTCGTCGGCAGGTTGAGCGCCGCGTACAGGCCCGCTACGCCGCAGCCGGCAATGACGACGTCGCACTCCATATCGGGGTATTGCTTGGTTTCCACAGGAATCCTCTCCCTTGAATGTGACATAAGAAACCGTCCCTCATGCCACATTGTTCTAGCGTGCTGCGTACTCGAGCATACGATCGAGCGTGAGCTTGGCCTGGTCGGCAGCCTCGTCCGACACGCCGATCTGCACTTCGCCCTCGCCCGTCTCCAGGCAGCGCACGAGCTTTTCGAGCGTGATGAGGTCCATGTTGACGCAGGTGGGCTGCACCGCGGGGAAATAGAACTTTTTGCCGGTGCCTTGGCAACGGCGCTCGAGCTCGTAGAGCACGCCGCGAACCGTCACGATGATGAACTCGCTCGCGTCCGACTCCTCGGCATACTTGATGATGCCGGCGGTGGAGCCGATGTAGTCGGCCTCGGCAAGGACGTCGGCCTTGCACTCGGGGTGCGCCAGCACGAGCGCGTCGGGATGCGCCTCCTGCGCATCGACGATCTGCTCGACGGTGATGATGTGATGGCGTGGGCAATAGCCATTGTTGAGGATGACGTGCTTTTGCGGCACCTGCTCGGCTACAAAGCGGCCCAGGTTTTGATCGGGGATGAACAGGACGTGCTGCTGCGGCAGCTCGGACACGATCTTGACGGCGTTGGAGCTGGTGACGCACACATCACTCCAGCTCTTGATCTCGACCGTCGAGTTGACGTAGCAGACCACGGCAAGGTCGTCGCCGTACTCGGCGCGCGCCGCGTCGACCGTCTCACGCTTGACCATGTGAGCCATGGGGCAATCCGCGCCCGGCTCGGGCAGCAGCACGGTCTTGGTGGGGTTGAGCAGCTTGGCGCTCTCGCCCATAAACTCCACGCCGCACAGCACGATGGTCTGCTGCGGCAAGCTTTTGGCGAGCTTTGCCAGGTAGAAGCTGTCGCCGACGTAATCGGCAACGGCTTGGACCTCGGGCGCCACATAGTAGTGCGCCAAAATCACCGCGTCACGTTGGGTTTTTAGTTGCTGAATGGCCTCGACGAGCTCTGCGGGCACCAATGCCGCGCGCTCCGTTGCCGTCGTTGCCGATGCTAGGCCGGCCGCGATATCGCGTGCAAGCTCCGACGCATCCATGTTCGCGCTCTGTGCCATCAAGGCCCCTCTCTTTTGGCGAATCTTGGGGCTTTAGTATGACACCTGGCTTTACAGCTGACAAGACAGCTGTAAAGCCAGGTGTAAAGTTGGAATAAAGATTCAATCTTGGAGCGGGTCCATTTTCGAACTGGCGAGCTGAGGACAGCCGAAAATGGACCCGCCCCATGATTCGAGCAGCCTGTTTTGTCCTGGACCAAGGGGCAGTGGTCAAAAAGGGCCAAATATGAGTACTGTCACCAAATTAGTAGCAGCGATTTTCCAGTCCAGAGCAGCAAAATCGCCTTGTTTGGAGCCCGATCGCGACTCTGGAGAACGAAAATCGATGCACTTTTGGCCTCTGGCACCGATTTTTGAGGCCATTTGGCTGCCACTAAACTGGTAACAGTACTCATATTTGGCCTTTTTTGACCACTGGGTTTCCGGCAGGCCCCAAAAGCGGTCCCGAATCGCTCGATCCGGGCCCGCTGGGGGTAGCGCGCACAATCGAGGTGCAAGAAGCAAGAGAGGGCCATCGCCTAGAATCGTCAGCGCCTAGATATTCGACGAGAGGAAAGACGATGGCCCGCAGCGACATGCTATCCCAGCCGGACCGGGGGCTCGGCCTCGACCGGCCCCAGACCGAGGCATTTCACTGACGAGTTCAAGAGGAAGATAGTCGATCTCCACAACGCCGGAAAGCCCAGGCGCGAGGCCATGGACGAGTGCGGCCTCGGCAAGAGCACCGTGGAGAGGCGGGTCAAGCCGATAAACGCGACCGGCTCGCCGCGCGCCGCCGACAACCGCACGCCCGAGTAGAACCGGATCCTGGAGCCCAAGCGCGAGAACCGCAGGCTCCGGATGGAGGTCGACGTCTTTAGACGAGCGGCGCCGGTATACGCTCGGAAGTGAGGGCCATGGCGGCCAACGGGGGCCGCTGCCCCGTGTCGGCGCAGCGCGGGCATCGAGGTATTCCACACGGACCGCGGCAGCGAGTTCGACAACGCCGAGATCGACCTGATGCTCGAGGCCCTCGGCATAGAGAGGTCGCTGTCGGCCGAGGGCTGCCCCCACGACAACGCCGTCGACGAGTCGGCCGACGGGATACCGAGGGCCGAGCTCGTCCACCGCGAGACGTTCGGCACGACGCGCGAGCTCCGGGCCAAGCTCTCGGACTACGTGCACCGGTACGACAACTTCAGGATCCACTCGACGCTGGGCTACATGTCGCCGGTCGAGTTCAGGAAGGCGGGGCTGTCCCTCCCGGAATCGTCCAAATAGGTGTTGCCAATCCAAAGTCCCAGTCGAAGTCCGCCAGCCCCTTGACGTAGGGGAACCCCGACGACCGTATGCGCTGGCTGGTGATCCTGACCTCCCGGGCGGCGACCTCGACGCGCGTCATCTCCTCGAGGGCGGAGGCGGGCGCCGACTCGGCTATGCGCGGAAGGGTGTTCGGCCTGGCGAGCACCATCTATGCCGGCTGCCTTCCCGTCGGCATGCTGTTGATCGGCCCCGCATCCGACCTCGTCCCGCTGCGCGCCATCATGTCGGCGACGGCCTCCTCGCCTATGCGCCAGCCCTCCACGCGACCACGAATCTCGACGAACCGGCGATACGTCCCTTCCTGACCGAGTAGCTCCTCGTGCGTGCCGCGCTGCACGATCCTGCCGCCCTCGACGACGAGGATCTGGTCGGCGCTCTCTATGGTTGCGAGGCGGTGGGCAATGACGACCACTGTCTTCCCCCGCGTGAGCTCGGAAAACGCTCCCTGTATGAGGGACTCGTTCTCTGGGTCGATGCTCGCCGTCGCCTCGTCGAGAATCACGATCGGGGCGTCCTTGAGCAGCGCCCTGGCGATGGAGATACGCTGCTTTTGGCCACCGGAGAGGGCGCCCCCGGCCTCGCCCACCAAGGTTTCGTAACCATCCGGAAGCTCGCGGACGAACTCGTCGACTCGCGCCCTGCGCGCCGCCTCGACGACCTCTTCGTGCGTAGCGCCCGGGCGCCCGAAGCGAATGTTGTTCTCGATGGTGTCGTTGAACAGGTAGACGTTCTGGAAAACCGCCGAGAAGTTCCTCAGAAGGCTATCGCAGGTCAACTCTCGCACGTCATGCTCCCCGACAAGGATCGAGCCCTCGTCGACATCCCAGAAGCGCATCATGAGGTTGGCGAACGTCGTCTTGCCCGATCCGCTCGGGCCCACGATGGCGCACGTCGTCTTCTCCGGAATGTTGCACGACACGTCCGACAGTACCTTCGTGCCCGATTCGCAACCGTACGAGAACGAGACGCCTCGCAGCTCGATACCATGCTCAGTAAGGGAGACGTCTCGGCCGTCGGAATCGATGTAGGGGGCGTTCTCTATGGCGTCGATACGGTTCATGATGTCATCGAGATCGCCAAGCATGTGGGCGGAATCGTTCACGCGCTCGACGCCGGAGAACACGGTGAACGAGAATGCGCAGAGGGCAAGGAGCATCCAAAGCTCGATGCCGCCGTTCGCATATCCCCACACGGCAGACGCCACGACACCGACGCTCGCCAACTTGAACGCAACAAGGTGGATGAGATTGCGAGGCGTGAAGCCGAACTCGATCGCGATGCGTGCCTCCTTCAGCCTCCTTATCGTTGCCAGGAGGGGCCGCATCGCGGCCCCTCCATGGCCGTACGACTTCGCCGTTCCGAGCCCCCGGACGTACTCGACGATATCCCCAGCGAGTTGTTCGGTCTCCGCATGCGCCCTCGGCGCCAGGCGCTTCGAGACCCTATTCATCGCCGTGAGTGCGAGGCAGGATACGACGGTGCCGGCGAGGGCGGCAAATCCGGCCATCGGCTCGAGAATGAAGAGGAACGCCACAACTGCGGCAAGGTTTACGTAGCCGTTGATCACTGCGTCGACCATCTTCATGCCCTGAAGCTCCAAGATGCCCAGTTCCGTGGTCGCCGTCACCAGTATGTCGCCCGTCTTGACCTCATCGAAATAGCCGAGTGGGACGCGCTTCAAGACGTTACCGATTTTGATACGATCCTCAAGCGCCACCTCGTATCCGATTGACTCCTGCAACCGGTTCTTCCCGTATGTCAGGATGAAGCGCAAGCCTATGCAGGCGATGAGCGCCAGAAGCGACCACCAGACCCACGACGGGTCAAGCTCCTGGATGCCGCGCGCATCCTCCGCAACACGGGCGAGCAGCCAGGCCGCGAGCATCACGGGCGTGGCCGTTGCCCACGTCATGAAGAACGAGCAGACGCAGCCCAGGATGAGTCTTTTCTTGTAAGGGCCGGTCCAGCGGACGATTCTCATGAGAGCCTTGATCATCGGGAACCCCCTTTCTGGTCATTCGATCCAGCCGCCCAGTCCCTCGCTCCGATGTGCGCCCTCCACATGCGCTCGTAGAGCGGGCATTTTGCGAGAAGGTCGTCATGGGTCCCTTGGTCGACGATCGAGCCCTTGTCGATAACGATGATGTTGTCTGCAGCCGTGATCGTCGAGAGCCGATGGGCTATGACCACAAGCGTCTTTCCGGCCGAGAGTCTCGCGATGGAGCGCTGGATCTTGTCCTCGTTCTCTGGATCGGTGAACGCGGTGGCCTCGTCGAGCAGGACGATCGGCGCGTCTTTGAGGATCGCGCGGGCTATCGAGATACGCTGGCGCTCCCCACCGGAAAGGGCGCCGCCAGCCGCACCGGCTTGCGCGTCATAGCCTTGCGGGAGCTTCGACACGAACTCGTCGCAGCAAGCAGCCCTGGCGGCCTCGGCGACCTCCTCGTCCGTCGCCTGCGGTCGACCGAGACGGATGTTCTCCCGGATCGTGGCATCGAAGAGGTAGTTGTCTTGGGCGACGAAGCTCACGAGTTCGGACAGCTGGTCGAGGGGCATCTCGCGGACATCCACGCCGCCCACGGAGACCGATCCGCCGCAGACGTCCCAATGGCGCGCGACAAGACGGGCGATGGTCGACTTGCCCGAGCCAGAAGGGCCCACCAGAGCGGTGAACGAGCCCTGCGGGATCGCGAGGGACACCCCATGGAGAACATCGTCGCCCTCGTCGTAGGCAAACCTCACATCTTTCATCTCGATCGACGCATCGAGCGGTAGCGCCCGCTCGGCGGGATCGGAGAGCTCGGGCAGGTCGAGGAACTCTTTCGTGTCCGCGACGGCATACTCCATGGACTTCACCCCGTTGACGAACGAGGTGAACCTCATAATCGGGTCAACGACGGCAAGCGCCAAAATCACGCACATCGCGAATTGCGACGGACCGAGCGCTCCCGCGAAGTACATCCAAAGACCGACGGGCAGCACGCCCAGGAGCGTCGTCGGCATGATGCTTGCCATGAGGTTCATTCCGACCCACGTAGATCGGAACCAACCCATTGTGTAGTCCTTGAAGCTGCGGACCGCGTCCGCGTACTTCTGATACGAGTCGCTCGCCTGGTTGAATGCCTTGACTACCTGGATGCCCTCGATGTACTCGACGATCACGCCGTTCACGTGGTTGCTCTCGGCCATGTACGCCGCGTACCTGGCGTTGAACTCCTTCAGGCTCGACGCGAATATGCCAAGCCCTATGGGCACGGACGCGAGGCAGACCGCCGCCATGCGCCAGTCGATGGCCACGAGCCACGCCGCGAGCCCCAGGGCGAGGAGCGTCGACCCGGAAAGCTCGGGGATCATATGGGCGAGCGGGACCTCGATCCCCTCGATTCTGTCGAGAAAAACGTTCTTTATCTGACCGATGTTTTTTTCCTGAACGGTGCCGAGCGACGCCCTCATCAGCTTTTCGATGAAGTCCCGGCGTAGCGTCTCAAGGATGGTGTAGGCGGAGACGTGGGACAGGAGCGTCGAAATGCCGAAGAGAGCCTTGCTTGCGACATACGATCCCGCGGCCAGGCAGAGCCATGGGGCTGCGATCTCGAACGTGAGCCGCCCCTCCATGGCCGCCTCTACGATGCGGAACACCGCATAGAAGGGGACGAATCCCGTCCCGACGCTCGCTATCGACGCGGCGAGCGAAAGCGCCATCTTTCCTTTGCATCTCCCGGAGTACGAGAGGAGCGTCCCCAGCCAGGAACGTCCCCCTTCGCCCCTGTGTCTGCCGGTTCCAGCCATAGCATCACATCCCCGTCCTGCCCGTATGACCGGGCAATAGAAGTTAACTTAGGCTTATTATTGGGCAGAGGGGGAGGGGTTCAGCTCCATCTGGGCGACGCTCGCCCAGATGGTCGGAAACGGCGGCGCCTACCGCAATGAGCGGCGATAGCCGGCGGGAGAGACGCCCCACGTCGACTTGAAGGCGGCGGAGAACTTGGACGGGCTGTCGTAGCCCACCGCGACCCCGATGTCTGCCACCTTCATCTCGGACTCCCTGAGGAGTTGAGCCGCGAGATCCATCTTGAGGCGCCGAAAGTACGCGGCGGGAGAGGATCCGTACACGCCCTTGAAGCACGCCTTGAACGTCGTGAGCGGCATATGCGCGAGGCTTGCCGCCTCCTCGACGGTCACCGTCGAGGATAGGTCGCGCGCGATGTTGTCCCTCACTTGCTTGACCCGAGCAACCTGCGATTTCGGGAAGTACGCCATGCCGTTTGCCGGGAGCGGGTCGAGCACGTGGAGCAGCAGCAGGAACTCGAGCGCCTTGATCTGGCAGTAGCTCTTCCGGATTCTTTCCGGGGTCACGCTGAGCTCCGAGAATATGTGCGCGGCTCCTTCGCAGCGGTGGAGCAGGAACGGGGTCCCGTCGAAGCAGTATCTGCGACGAAGTCTGCGCAGGTCGACGGGAAACCCCTCGAACGCCCGGAGGATTGACCTCTGGGCACGCTCGACCTCGTAGGTGACCGTGACGCCTCGGTATCTTCCCGTGGGAAGCAGGAACTCCCCGGAATGGTTCGATCTGTCGTCGACCTTGATGTCCCCGGCTGCGACGTAGGTGCACGACCCACCCGCCATGGGCTGCTCGAGGCGCCCCTCCTCGCACCAGTCGACGCAAAGGACCTCTGCCGAGGTGGAGAACCCTGAGACACAGCGCTCCATATGGAAGTCGTTGAACGAGATCATTATCCCGGGAAGCGGCTCGGCGAGCGTCATCGAGCCGGCACCCGACTCGGTCTCGATCTCGAGCAGGCCCGAGTCCCCGTTGATGTCGATCCGAACCTCGCCCTCGATGGCGCGCTCCGGCGCATCCCCGAGCACCCTCGCAGGCAGCAGCCCCCTGCTAGAAAAAATGTCCGACGAAATGTCCACGATCTACCTCCTCACACCATCCTACCCGGCGCGCGTGAGCTCCAGCGCGCTGTCACAGCAGCGGTTCAGGAATTCTCGGTCGTGGGTGACGAGGACTACGGTTGCCCCCCTAGCCGACAGGTCGCGAACCAGCTTTGCTACCTGTTTCATGTGGTCGAGGTCGAGCCCGCTCGTTGGCTCGTCCAAAAGGATCAGCCTTCTCTCAGAAAGGAGCGCGCACGCCACGGCGAGCCGCTGCTTCTGCCCGCCGGACAGGGCCATGGGGTGCACACCCCGCGCACCGAGAAGGTCGAGCGAGGCAAGCGTCGCCTCTGCCCTCTCCTTGGCTTCCCCCTCCTCTCTGCCGCCCAGCGAGAGCATGCACTCGTTCCAGACGCTGTCGCTGAAGAGCTGGTTGTTGACGTCCTGCATCACGAGCGAGATGAGACGCCTCCGGGCGCGGCGCGCGACCTGCTTCCCTCCGACGAGGACGCGGCCCGCGTCCTTGCGCTCGAGGCCGGCGATCCCCCGGAGCAGCGTGCTCTTCCCCGTGCCGTTCTCGCCCAGGACGCCCAGCACACCGCCGGCAGGAACCGTCACGCTCAGCGGGGCGAACACCGCCCCGTCCCCCCGAACCACGGTGTAGTCGTCCAGCGCGAGGCCAGCCTCCATCCGATTGTCCATTGCCGCGCGCGGCACGCGCACGTCGAGAGCATCGCCCGCGCCGACGGCGCGGAGCCCCATCCCCTCCCGCTCCTCCGAGGAGAGCCCCAGAAGCTCTTCCGGCGAGAACTCGCGGACTATGCGGCCGCCCTCGACGAGAATGGCGCGGTCGATGAGGTCCGAGGCGAAATAGAGCCGGTGCTCGGCGATGATGACGGTCCTGCCCTCCGCGATGACGGAGCGCACCTCGTCATGCAGCCTCTGCACGGCGGTCGTGTCGAGGTTCGCGGTGGGCTCGTCGAGCACGTACACGTCGGGCCTCGCCACGTCGACGGAGGCGAAGACGAGGCTCTGGCGCTCTCCGCCGCTCATCTCGGTGACGTTGCGCCCCAGCAACCTGCGGGCGTCCAGGGCTTCCACGGTGGTTCTTATCCGTGCCTCGATCTCCGATACGGGGGCCCCGCGCGACTCGAGACCGAAGGCGAGCTCGTCGTTGGACGTGAGGTTGAAGAACTGGCTCTTCGGGTTCTGAAACACGCTCCCGACGCGTTCGGCGAGCTCGTACATCTCGCAGCGGCTGGGATCGAGCCCGCAGACGGAGACCGAGCCGGTCATCTCGATGCCCGGCTCGAACGACGGGATCAGGCCGTTGATGCATTTCGTGATGGTCGTCTTGCCCGATCCCGAGCGTCCGACGAGCATCAGGCATTCGCCCCTTCGGACCTCAAGGTCGATTCCGTCCAGAATCTTCTTGTCCCCTGCCGCCTCGCAGGAGACGGCCTCGAGCCTCACGACGGGCTCGCCGAGCGGTCTTCGGGGCGCATGCGAAACCCTCTCCATCAGACAGCACCTCCCCACAAGGCAACCGCGGCCACCGCCGCCGCTGCCGCCGAGAGGATCGCCCAGTCCGATGCGCGCATGGAAAGCCTCTCCGTGTCCGTGGACGGGGAGGGGTTCTCGATCCCCCGGCACGTTGCGGCGCGAGAGAGCTCCTCGGCCGTGGAGGTCGCGGACATGACGAGGGGCACCACGAAGCATTCGAGGCGACTTGCCGCCGGGATGTCGCGGAGCGCCATGGCATCCCAGATGTGCACAGCCTCCTCCTTAAGCGTTGGGAAGTAGCGCATGGTGACGGTCAGGGGGATGAGGACCGCCTGGGGCACGCGCAGTTTCGCGAGCGCCGAGGCGATGCGGTGTACGGTGTTGTCCCTCACAAGCAGGGTGCCCACCATGAGGCAAAGGTAGATCTTGCGCGCGAACGTGAGGCTGATGGTGAACATCGTCGCCGCCACCCCGCCGACGCCGGGAAGCACAACGTTGAGCACTGCCCACAGCGCGGCATATAGGACCGCGAAGCCGACCGCCATGCGAACATGGCCGCAGAGCACCTGCAGGACGGAGACCATGAGGACGAGCAGGAGCTCGGATTCGATGGATTTACCCATGAAGGCCGTTACCGACACGGCGACGAGCACCCCCATGAGCGTGCGCGGGTCTGGATCTATGAGACCCCTCCCCTTGCGAACACCGAGGATGCGATGGGCATCAGTTTCGGACGTCCGCATTACGCCAGGCCAGCTTTCACGAAGTGCTTCTTGAACATCCCGCGGGCGATGTGGGCGCCGATGAGTCCCGCGACGAAAGTCGCTGCGAACATGGCAACGAGCATGCCTGGGTTTGCCGCCGTCTCGAGCGTCGCGAGGTAATCGGCCCCCATGCCCTGCCCGGCGATTTGCGCGACGAACGAGTCGTGGAAGACCCACAGGGGCAGCGGGCTTCCGCACATGCCGAAACCGAACACGGCGTAGGCGACGGCGTTGCCCGCGAAGCTCTCATAGCGCGTCGCGGCACGGATGATCTCGGCGACGACGCACGAAGCGAGCATGAGGCCGAGGATGAGGGGCGTGAACGTCCCGGTGATGAAGTAGACGAGCGAGGGGACCATTCCGATGATGAGGACGGTCCCGAACTTTGGCGCCTTCGCGCAGGCGAGCATGAACGGGATGCCGGCGAACAGGGCGTCGATGGCGGGCATGAATACCCAAAGGTAGGGATGCAGGCCGCCGAGCAGCATGAAGAGGAAGTTGATGACGAAGTAGAGCGCGGTGAAGATGCCGACGGTGATGAGGTCTCGTCCTTTGAGACCACGGGAGGCGGAAGGGGTTCCTGACATAGCTCGCTCCTTAGTTAGAGTTGGTTTACTCTTTGCGAGTATGATGTGCTTCTCGGCTACTCTCTAGCCCATTTGGTCGGGTATGTCCCGTTTGGTCAAGAAAAGATAGAGTTGACTAACTTTTGGAAGGCTATGGTCGCAGCGAGAGTTTTGGCAGGATCCGCAGTGCGCTCCAGTACAGCGCCCCGCTCCTGAGTTTCGACGCGCCACCAGTTCCGCAGCCCCCCGGAGCAGCCGGGCAGGGACCTGTATCATCGTTTCGGACACGCATGCCAGAGGGCAAATCATCTAGAATGCAACGCGACGACGAGAGACAGCAGACATGGCCGATCCGGCCGCCAGGTACATCGACGAATTCGAGCGCAAGACCGCCGGCTACGTGATCTCGACAGGAAGGCCGATCTCGGGATGCCGCAGGGAAGTGGGCCTCGATTCCAAGACGGTCAACCGATGGGCAATAAAGCGCGGGCGGGGGCTTTCCGGCCAGCCCGACCCGAAGGTCGAGGACCGCCATCGGCCACCAGGGACCGGCGCAGGCCATGGAGTCGTTCTTCGGACGGACCAGGCCGGCCGAAGGGGGCCTTCCCATGGTCGCGTAGTTCCTCGAGCTTCCGTGTCCGAAAACTTGACACAGATCATTGCGCTCTCGTCGCTTTCCGCGGACATCAACGCGCACGGCATCACCGCCGACCTGCGCGCCGTAATGTAGGGGCTGCCGCCAGCCTCGCTACAGCGGTGCAGCCGCCGGGGTCAGCTGCTTAATGTAGGCCCACATGCGCTGCTTGGCGGCCTTGTCGGTGAGCGCCGCCTCAAAACCGTCGAGCGCCAGCACGCGGCGTCCCTGCACATGGGCGACCAGGCCGGGCTTGAGCATGGCGGTGTCAAAGTCATCAATTGCCACAAGCATATCGGCATAGGTCTCGCGCATGACATCGGCCGCACTGTTGTCCAGCAGCAGCACCGCCTCGGGGTCCAAGGTCTCCAGCGCCTCGCGGAACAGGTCGCACGTCAGGGCCTCGCCCGCCGCGACCGCTCCGTCGCCCGCGCCGGCGACGCTTGCCAGCACGCAAAAATCCTCGGGGGCATATCCGATGGCGCCGAGCGCCTTGCGCAACGCAGCGCCATCCGCGCCGGCAGCCAGCTCGCCGCCCGCACGCTCGGCATCATCCAAATCACCTTTGACCAGCACAATCGGCGAGCATGCGTTGCCCGCGATACGCACGCCGCGGCCCGCGAGCGATGCGAGCTCCTGCTCGGTCGCCTGGGCGATGGCTTCTTTTTTCTGGCTTTGTGACGTGGGCATGCGCTCTCCTATCGTTTGCGTGCCCACCATTATATAAAAGAGCCGCCTGCGAGTGGTTGCATTGCGGGCCGTTGGGTATAAGCACGGTCGTACTGAGTTTTACGCGGCCGAGCCGCGTCACACTATGGAGGTCACTATGGCTGACATTAAGCAGATTACCCCCGAGAACTTCGATTCCGTCGTTAACGGCAGCCTTCCCGTGCTGGTCGATTTTTGGGCACCGTGGTGCGGTCCCTGCCGCTCGCTCTCGCCCATCGTAGACGAGCTTGCCGACGAGCTGGCCGGCAAGCTGGCTGTGGCCAAGTGCAACGTCGACGACAACCAGGATCTGGCCATGAAGTTTGGCGTCATGAGCATCCCCACGCTGATCGTCTTTAAGAACGGCGAGGAGGTCGACCGCTCGGTCGGCGCCTTACCCAAGGCAAGACTTCAGGCACTGCTGAAGAAACATCTGTAATACGCTTGTTACTTGTCTGCCGTCCATGAGCGGTTTCGCACCGCTCACCGGAGTGCCAAACGCAAGGCATGCAACCACGGATAGTATGGTAGACACAAACAGCCCCCAGTGAACGGGTGCGGGTCAGACGGACTCGCGCCCGTTTTCTTATGCGGCGGCGACCAAGGTAGGCGTAGTAGAATCTGAACCACCATATCGCCCCGCACAAAAGGAGATTCCCATGCATGACGTCGGAATGAACATGAGCCAGCTTGCCATGAGCGTCAAGCAGGTCGACGACACCATCGAGCTCGCCCACGAGTGGAGCCATCAGCTGCTGCATGCGACCGAGAACTTTGACATGGAGCGCATTGGCGCCAAGCTCGAGGCCGTCATGTCCGCGCTGCACGAGGCGCACGATGCGCTCGAGGGCTACGAGGAGGCCATCGAGGCCGACCATAACTCCGTTGGCTCCGTAAAGCTGGTATAGCGTGGCCGAGCACGAGCACGCCTGCGAACACGAGCACGGGCACCCTCACGGACCGACCGGCGACGCAGGGTGCCGTTGCAGCGGATCCACCTCCGAGCTGGTCCGTTTTTCGGTCACCGCGCCCGACGACCTGCTGCGCCGCTTTGACGAGCAGATCGCGCGCCGCGGTGACGTGGCCAACCGCTCCGAGGCCGTACGCGATCTGATTCGCGCCTCGATCGCCAAGGAGCAGATGCGCACGCCCGACGAGCAGGTCATCGGTTCGCTCACCATGATTTACGACCACCATACCGGCGACCTGACGCGCCGTCTGGACGAGGTGCAGCACGACTACACCGACGAGATTGTCTCGACCATGCACGTGCATCTGGACCACCACAACTGCCTGGAGATCCTGGCGCTCAAGGGTCGCGGCGAGCGCGTCTACGAACTAGCCGACCGCCTGCTGGGCCTGCGCGGCGTTAAGCACGGCGAGCTCACCTGCGCCGCCACCAAGCAAAGCCTGGGGCTGTAACGGGATTTCCCGCAGCGCACCTGCCAAAAAAGGACAGGTTTGTTTTGGCAGGTTCAGAAATTTTACCGGCCAAAATAAACCTGTCCCTTTTTGGCAGGTTTCAACGAAAGAGGGTCGCATGCGACATGTGTATATCCATGTAACGGGCATTGTGCAGGGTGTTGGCATGCGGCCATTTGTGTATCGCGAGGCTATGGCGCATGGCATTTGCGGCTGGGTGCTCAACGCGGGCGATGGCGTGCACATCGAGGCGCATGCTTCGGTCGAGGCACTCGACGGCTTTGTCGCCGCGTTGTCGGAGCACGCGCCTGCCGCGGCCCGCGTTGAGCATGTCGAGCTTATGGACCTGGCACCCGGCGACTGGGACGCCGCCAGCGAGCAGGGCTTTCGCATTGTGGCGTCGCAGGATCAAACCGCCCACACGACGCTCGTCTCGCCCGACATCGCCACGTGCGACGACTGTCTGCGCGAACTGTTCGACCCCGCCGACCGACGCTTTCACTACCCCTTTATCAACTGCACCAATTGCGGACCGCGCTTTACCATCATTCGCTCGCTGCCCTATGACCGAGCGGCCACGTCGATGGATTGCTTTCCCATGTGCCCCGAGTGCGCCGCAGAGTATGGCGACCCGCTTGACCGGCGCTTTCATGCGCAGCCCGATGCCTGCTTTGAATGCGGGCCGCACATTACGTGGCGCGAGGCGGATCGCGGTGTTGTGCCAACGGCGGTCGACGCAACACCAGCCGTCGGCTCTACGCGCGAGGCCAGCGATGCCATCATCGGACGCTGCGTCGAGCTGCTGGCAGGCGGCGGCATCGTCGCCATCAAGGGACTGGGCGGATTTCACTTGGCATGCGACGCCTCCAACGAGCAGGCGGTAGCCGAGTTGCGCCGCCGCAAGCACCGCAGCAACAAGCCGCTTGCCGTTATGGTGCGCAGCCTTGCCGATACTGAACGCCTGTGCCATGTCAACGACGCTGAGCGCGGCTTGCTGGCCAGCAGTATTCGCCCCATCGTGCTGTTGCGCCGGCATGCTGTTGGCGAGGGAGATTCCCCCGACGCCCTCGCGCTCGCGCCATCCGTCGCGCACGATCTACCCGAGCTCGGTGTTATGCTCCCCTACACCCCGCTTCAGCATCTGTTGCTTGCCGCAGCCGCGTCGCATGACATGCACGCGCTGGTCATGACCAGCGGAAACCTGAGCGAGGAACCTATCGAAACTTATGACAGCCTTGCCTGGGAACACCTCGTTGCCGCCGGCATTACCGACGCGCTACTCGGTAATGACCGCGCGATCCTCTCGCGCTACGACGACTCCGTGGTACGTGTGGTCGACGGCACCGGCATGCCCGTGCGTCGCGCACGCGGATATGCGCCGCAGCCGCTGTCGTTGCCGGCGCTCGACAGCACCACGCCCTGCGTGCTCGCCTGCGGGCCGCAGCAAAAAGCCACAGTGGCACTCACGCGCGAGGACGCCGACGGCCATGCAACCTGTTTTGTGTCGCAGCATATCGGCGATGTCGAAAATGGTGCGACTTTCGATGCCTGGAACGCCGCACGCATACGCCTGGAAGATCTTTTTGACTTGACGCCCGCCGCGCTGGCCTGCGACTTGCACCCCAGCTACCTATCGAGTCAGTGGGCACGCGAACAGGCGCAGGAACAGGACATGCCGCTTGTTGAGGTTCAGCATCATCATGCGCATATCGCGAGCGTGATGGCCGAGGCCATCGCCGCGGGCAAGCTTACAACCGACGCACGTGTCCTTGGCATCGCCTTTGACGGCACCGGCGCCGGCACCGATGGGACCATTTGGGGCGGCGAGTTCCTTGTCGCCGGCCTTGCCGATTTTGAACGCGCCGCGCACCTACGCGCTTGGGCGCTGCCAGGCGGTGCCGCATCCGTGCGCGACGCCCGGCGCAATGCCTTTGCCCTGCTGAGCGAGCTCGGCCTGCTCGAGCACCCAGGTGCCGCTCGGCTTTTGGACGGCCTCGACGAGCAGACGCGCAGCATCACGGCCACGATGATCGAGCGGAACATCAACAGCCCACGCACGAGCAGTATGGGGCGTCTCTTTGACGCCGCCGCTGCAGCTTTGGGCATTTGCGGGCAGGCAACCTACGAAGGCGAGCCCGCCATCGAACTCGAAGCCGCCGCCTGGCGCGCGCTTGACGTCGAAATCAGCTGTTTCGCTGGCAATCAGGTGGGCGTATCCGCATCCGTCTCAACGTCGCTGGACAGTTTGTTCAGATACGTATTAACTAATAACCCTCTCTCTGGCATTTTTGCCTCAGATTTGCCCAAAAAAGGCTCTCCAGACACCCTATTTGCGGCGAGCGTGCCCGGCACAGGCTCCAAATCGACCCATTTGGAATCCTCACAGACGACTTTTTCCACCCAAAGCCGCTCTAAAGAATACGAATCTGAACTAACTGTCCAGACGACCTCTAACAATCCCCTTGTTCTAGACCAAAAACCGCTTTTTAAGGCACTTTTGGGTGGAATCGAGGCCGGCATTTCCGTCAACAGGCTCGCGCTCGACTTCCATATCGCCATCGCGCGCTCTTCGGCACGAATCGCACGCGAAATCTGCGCGCGCGAAGACGTCGATACCGTCGCGCTCTCGGGCGGCGTGTTCATGAACCGACTTTTGCTTCAGCTCCTCACCCGCAAGCTTAAAGACGCAGGCCTTACGGTCTTAATTCCCCAAACCGTGCCCGTTAACGACGGCTGCATCGCCTACGGTCAGGCCGCCATCGCTCGCGTTCGCCTCGCGCAGACAGCATCGCGATAGGCTGTTTTGCCAGCCTGCGCGCCGCCGTCTCACAGGTGTAACGCGTTTGCTCGTGACTCCCGCGAGCGCTACCATCAACTGATGGGTAATTAGGCGCCTATCCAGCGCAAAACGTATAAAAGGGGAACATTATGTGCCTTGCCGTTCCCGGTAAAGTGGTCAAACGCGACGATGACCTTAAGGCGACCGTCGACATGATGGGCATCGAGCGTCCCGTTTCGCTGCGCCTCGTGCCGACGGCACGGGTAGGCGACTATATTCTCGTGCACGCTGGCTTTGGCATTCAGATTGTCGACGAGCAGGAAGCCCAAGAGACACTCGAGCTCGTCAATACCATGACCGAGCTGGCCGAAGAGGACCAGCTCACCACCAACCCGGCCGAGGCATACTAGTGGCGGCGGCGCAGCCGGTTCGCCCCGGTATCGACTTTTCGGCATTTCGCGACCCCAAGCTGGCTCGTGAGCTCATCGATCGTATTCATGAGTTTGTCGGCAACCGCAGCATCAACCTTATGGAAGTCTGCGGTACGCATACCGTGAGCATCGGGCGCTATGGCTTTCGCTCTATTATGCCGACGGGACTCAAGCTGCTAAGCGGCCCGGGGTGCCCCGTTTGCGTCACCGCCAACCGCGACATCGATCACGCAATCGCGCTTTCCAACATGGACGGCGCCATCATCACCACCTTTGGCGACATGATGCGCGTGCCCGGATCGTCCACCTCGCTTGCCGCGCAAAAGGCGGCGGGGCGCGACATCCGCATCGTCTACTCTCCGCTCGACGCACTCGACATTGCCGAGCAAAATCCCGAACGCCCGGTCATCTTTATGGGCGTCGGCTTTGAGACCACAACGCCCACCATTGCCGCCGCTATCCTGGAGTCCGACGCGCGCGGGCTCCAGAACTTCTCGGTCTACTGTGCTCACAAGACCACGCCGCCGGCGCTGCGCGCCATCGCCAACGATCCCGAGACCACTATCGACGGCTTTATCCTTCCGGGACACGTCGCTACCATCACGGGCCTGGCACCCTTTGGGTTTTTGGTCGATGAGTTCGAGACCCCCGGCGTAGTCACCGGGTTTGAGCCGGTCGATATCCTGCAAGGTATCTGCATGCTGGTCCAGATGGTTGTCGAGAAATGGCCGGCGATCGACAACGCCTACCGCCGTGGCGTCAACGCTGACGGCAACCCCGTAGCGCGCCAGCTGGTCGAGCAGGTATTTGAGCCGTGCGACACCACGTGGCGCGGACTGGGACCGATTGCCAACTCGGGTCTTTCCATCCGGCCCGAATTCGCGCGCTTTGATGCCGGCGCCCGCTTTGACGTACCCATTGAACCGACGGTCGAACCACGCGGGTGCCGCTGCGGCGACGTGCTGCGCGGCGCCATCACGCCGAGCGACTGCCCGCTGTTCGGCCACGCATGTACGCCCGAACATCCCGTCGGACCGTGCATGGTGAGCTCCGAGGGCAGCTGTGCAGCATATTTCCGCTACCGAGGCTGTTAGGTTCCGCCGTTCTAACGAACGGCGGACCGGTCGACGCTGCGCGCCATTCAGGCGAGCGACTTGCCTTTCAATCGTCGGCTGCGGGCAAAAGCCCAGCAGCCTCCTCTTTCAAGACAACTCACTTCGCCTGAATGGCGCTCGCTGACTTTTACTTAACATCGATTCTGCCACACTCAGCTATTGCCGACCCCCCCACGATTGGAGTTTTCGATATGTCCCGTACTGCCACCGATAGCACTGTCCTGTTGGGCCACGGCTCTGGCGGCCAGATGATGAAACGCATCATCGATGAGGTCTTTTTGGATGCCTTTGGGTCGCCCGAGCTGCTTGCGGGCAACGATGCCGGCGTCGCCGCGCTGCCCGCAAGCGGGCGAATCGCCATGTCGACCGACAGCTTTGTGGTAACGCCGCAGTTCTTCCCCGGCGGCAATATCGGCCGCCTCGCCGTATGCGGAACCGTCAACGACGTCGCGACCTCGGGCGCTAACGTGCGCTACCTCTCATGCGGCTTTATCCTCGAAGAGGGCTATCCCATGGACAAGCTGCGCCAGATTGTGCAGACCATGGCCGAAACGGCACATGAGGCAGGCGTGAAGATTATCACCGGCGACACCAAGGTGGTCGAGCGTGGAGGTGCCGACGGCGTCTACATCAATACCGCCGGCGTGGGCGAGGTGCCCGCAGGCGTGACGCTCAGCGGTGCCAACTGCCGGCCCGGCGACGCCATCCTGGTATCGGGTACGCTAGGCGACCACGGCACCGCCATCATGAGCCAACGCGAGGGCCTGGCGTTTTCGAGCAACATCGAAAGCGATGCTGCGCCGCTCAATCATCTGATTGCCGACGTGCTCGCCGCCGCCCCCGACACCCGCTGCTTCCGCGACCCCACGCGCGGCGGGCTGGCATCCACGCTCAACGAGTTTGCCCAGGCCAGCGGCGTTGCCATGGAGATCGACGAGGATGCTGTGCCCGTGCGCCCCGACGTGCAGGCCGCCTGCGAGATGCTCGGCTACGATGTGCTGCAGGTGGCAAACGAGGGCAAGATGGTCGCCGTAGTGCCGGCCGAGCAGGCCGATGCCGCGCTGGCCGCCATGCGCGCCGCCCGCTACGGCGAGAACGCCGCCGTCATCGGTCGCGTGCTGCCGCTTGCCGAAAGCACTCGACCCGCCGTGCGCGTACGCACCGGCTGGGGATCGACCCGCATCCTCGACATGCTCGTAGGAGAGCAGCTGCCGAGGATTTGCTAGCGGGCGAGCGCCGGCCGGCGCGGCTTCGCTCCGTCCCTGGCGCCTCCGAAGGCCGCGAGGCGGTTCTTACCCGTCTACTCCCCGCAGCCGCTCTCGATAAGCGCTACGAGAGCATCGACAGCAGCCACCTCGTCAGTGCCGTCGGCCACGATCTCGATCTCACAACCGCAGGTCATCCCCATGCTCATGACCATCAGGATGGACTTAGCATCCTTGGCGTCTCCGCCCATCTTGGCAACGGTGATAGAGCTCTCATACTTGCTCGCCTCCTGCACAAACAGCGATGCAGGGCGCGCGTGGATACCGCTCGGGTTCTTGACGACCGTCGTCTTGGAAACCATCTCTGCTCCTTACTCCACCACAATGTTATCGGTTGCGGTGTCGGCGCCGTTGCTGGCGATGAGCTTCTTGTAATAGAAGAACGATTTCTTTCGGCCAAGCTTCAGACTTCCATTTCCAAAGTCATCAATGTCGACAGAAACAAATCCATATCGCTTACTCACTTCGGAAGTTCCGGAGCTGACCAAATCGATGGGGCCCCACCATGCATAGCCAAAAACGTCCACGCCATCCTTTAGCGCTTCGGCAAGTTGCTCAACATGACGCTTCAAGTAATCAATACGGTAGTCGTCCTCGACATATCCGTTTTCATCCAACTTGTCGACCGCGCCGAGACCGTTTTCGGAAATAAAAATCGGAAGATGGTAGCGATCATAAATATGATTAAGCGTAATTCGGAATCCAATAGGATCGATCGGCCAACCCCATTCCGAGGCCTTTAGATATGGATTCCTAATCGCTGTAACCAGAGAGCCGGAAGGCTTAGGCACCGGTTCGCCCTTGTATCGCATGATATAAGTCATGTAGTAGCTAATTGTTACGAAATCAACAACTCCTGACTTAAGTACCTCTTTGTCACCGGGCTCCATCTCAATATGGATATTGTTTTCTTTAAAGAATCGATCCATATAATACGGATACTCGCCCTTAGCCTGAACATCACTGTAGAACCAGTTGAAATGGTCCTCAAAGAGAACTTGAAGCTGGTCTTCGGGCTTTGGCGTCTCTGCGTAGTTTTCAAGACGGCAAAGCATGTTTCCGATCTTTGCATCCGGATCGATTTCGTGGCACTTAATGACTGCCTTAGCGCTCGCCACGAATTGATTGTGGGAGACCTGATATTTCATCTCCCAATTTCCTCGATACGGATTTTCGGGCGTTTCAGAATCCTTTTCGTTCAAGATGACGCCGCTGCATGTAAATGGATTTGTCAATACGTTGTTAATCTCATTGAACGTCAGCCAATACTTAACTTTCCCCTTATAACGCTCAAAGCAAGTTGCCGCATAACGTTCGAAAGCGTCAACCGTGTGACGGCTTTTAAAACCACCGTATGCTTTCGCGAGATGCAGGGGCGTATCAAAATGGCAAAGCGTCACCATTGGCTCCATGCCATATTTATGGCACTCGTCAAAGACGCGATCGTAAAATGCAAGGCCTTCCTCGTTCGGATTCTCATCATCACCGTTCGGGAAAATGCGGCTCCAGCTAATGGACATACGGAAAACTTTGAAGCCCATTTCCGCTATCTCGGCAAGCTGCTCCTTGTATCGATGATAGAAATCAATGCCGCGACGCTTGGGGAGATTGTAATCCTCCGGATGCTCCTTCATTTGTTCAAGCATCTCGGACGTAACAGCATTATGCGGAAGAGGCTGACCCTCGTAGCCGCGATTGGCCTCACGTGAAATAAACGGCGCAAAATCAGATGTCGCAAGGCCTCGTCCGCCCTCATTAAACGCACCCTCAATCTGATTTGCAGCAGTCGCACCGCCCCAAAGAAAGCCATCAGGAAACGCGCTGTTGGTAAAGCTATTGTTCATTGTCTACTCCTAAAGAAAAGGGAGGCCCGAATTTGCGAACCTCCCACCGCATGGCGCCTAATTGGAAGATTCAACCTACTCGCCTACACGAGCCGCAAGAGCACGAACGACCGGCATCATCTTTTTCGCCATATGCAGCTCGGCGCTGATTGTCATCAGAGTGTCCTGCGCATGCGTAAACAAAAGTGAGTATTCAACTTCCTCACCAGCAGCCTGCGCTTGAATGGTGGCCGTTTGCGCCTTGTGGGCGGCCAAGACCTTTGAGTCTGCCTCGGCAAGTCGCTCTTCTGCCCCATCAAAATCCAAGGACGCCAAACAATCCATGGCCTGATCGATGCAAACCCGCCCATCACCGGCATTTATAATGACTTCCATGGCCACCGCATTGACATCAATTGGCTTGCCCATATCATTCTCCCGTCTTTACCGAGAATCCCTCGGATGTCATAGCGTTCTCAGTATCGCCACCAACGTTGCCGCTCGCCTCAAGTTTTGCAGCCTTCTTGGCTTCACGTGCGGCACGCTTTGCTTCCCTTTTTGCCTTGAGCTCAGCCTCGCTCTTTTCCTCTTCCTCAGCAGCGTGCTTATCAAAGACCTTAAAGAAGGGATACCAAATAATTGCAGCGAGAATAAGGTTGACAGCGACAAGCACAACATTTCGAATATCGCCATTTGAAAGGAAATATGCCGAAACAGCATTAGGCAAGAAGTTCATGGCAAACATCTGAGTGTGAAGGCTGGCCCAATCGAACTGGAGCCAAAGATACGCATTCGCGGGGAGAATGATTGCCTGGAGAATAACAGGAATAAACAGATAGGGATTATTTACGATCGTGGAGAATACTAGAGGCTCATTAATGTTGAAAAGCGATGGCACAAATGTCGCTTTGCCAAGCGTACGGTTCTTCTTTGACTTTGAGAACAGCATCATGAATGCCAGCGGCAACGTATTAAGCTCTCCGCCAATCATGTAATAACGAGAAAGGCCATAGGCATTGATGTTGGTAGGCGTTGCACCCGCCGCCACGGCCGCCATGTTTTCAGCCATTCCGCCCTGCGTGATAGGCAAAGTGACCGAAATAAAGGCCCAACCAGACACGCCGAAGAAATAAAACACGTCCATCACAAGTGCAATGAACACAACGCCCGGAAGCGATTGCCCAAAGTTAGTAACCGGTGAAAGAAGAAGCGCGATTACGGTAAATACATCGATTTTTGCAAGGAACGTAAGCAAATAAGCAATGGCGAGGCTCAGCAAGATCGGAATAATGCTGTCAAACCAATTCTTAACAAAATCCGGAATAACCGAATCTTCTCCAAAGAAGCTGTGATGGGCTGCGAATTTATAGATTGCTCCAACAACGATACCCACGACCATGGCGGCAAACATTCCGCTCGAGCCGAACTTCCACATCTCAAACGCCACGCCCTCATCAACGGCTTGAGGGTTCATGCACAGCATAAAGGTACCGACTCCGGTAAATCCGGCAATCAAAGCCCTGCCCTTATCGTCCTCCTTGATGCAAACGCTATGAGGAATAATAAATGCGATGAACATTCCAACCAAACCGAAGGAATACGTATTAAGCGCAGTCAGATCGGGAAGTACAGGAATGAAATTACGCACGACATTGAAGAGGCTTGGAATCGCAGAGACCATTGTAAAGGGAACGATGTACAGCACCGCATTTGCGACTATTCCAAACCAGTAGTTTGCTGTGAGTTTGTTAATCACGGGCACAACATGCTTTTCAATTCCGCCTTGCACCCTAGTCATAACATTCGACATCGGCTCGCCCCCTACTCGCCATCAAACTCAATATCAAGAAGATCGTATGCGTCCTCGAGAATCCCCTCACCATCGAGGGCGGCATAATAATCAGGATCGATTGACATAACCTTTACGCCATATGGCTCAAGTTGTTTCTGCGTTGCTGGAACCTCAGCCGCAAAGTGAGGCCCCAATAGCAGAGCATCAATCTTGTCGGCATAGTCCATAATCTCCGACTTGCTGACCGCGCTCACGGTCACGTCAAGACCACGTTGCTTCGCGATTTTGCGCATATTTGCGGCCATAAACCCAGTCGATGCGCCAATACCGCATGCGAGCAATAGCCTAATGGTTTCATTTTCATCAACCATGATATTGCTCCTTTCTATAATTGAACGTCTTGCATTCGAGCCTTAAGACGCCGTGTCGACTCCGGTCGCCTCGATGAACCTAACCATACGGATACATCTCCCCAAAAACCAACCGTCTTTTTGCCGCATGGCGGCAAGGCGGCAGATTTTCCGCCCGCGCGGCAAGCCGGGCGATTTTCCGCTTGGGCGGCAAATTGGAAAAGACACCCTTTCTTAACCTGAGATACCATGGGGCGGTACACCCTGTCTGCCGTTCATCTCTTGGAGGAAAGCCATGGCGAGCGCCAAGCAGAACCGCATCAACCGCATGATCGACGTGCTCGAAAACAGCAGCTCATGGGTGTCTTCCTCGATGCTTGCCGGCCTTTTGGGCGCGAGTGAGCGAAGCATCCGCAACTATGTTGCAGAGGTCAACGAGACCGGTACGCGACATATCGAATCGTCTAAAGAGGGCTATCGCCTTGCCACGGCGGCGCCGGCTGCCGCCAGCGCTTCCGCTAGTCCTTGCGAAGGTGTCAATACCCTCCCCGCGAACGCGGACTCCAGGCGCGACTTTACTATCTCCCGCCTTGTCAACGCATGCGATGGACTCTCCGTCTTTGATATCGCCGATGAGCTCTTTATCAGCGAGAGCACGTTTCAGAGCTCCGTGATGCCGCAGGTGCGCGCACTCGTGCGGCAGTTCGGCCTCAATGTCGAGACACACGACTACCGCATGACACTCACGGGGCGAGAGGCCGACAAGCGCAAGCTTCTCGGCCACATAGCAACCCACAACTCCTATGGCTATTTCACCTCAACCAAAACGCTCGAAAACATGTTTCCCGACTTTGACGTGCAGGCAACCCTCTCGAGCTTGGTCGCGATCTGCCAGCGCTCGGATTTATTTATCAACGACTACGCGCTCTCCAACCTGCTCGTGCACCTGTTAGTGATCATCATCAGGCTCACCTCGAACAACGAGCTCAGCGAGGTGGACGGCCCCATCGATGCAGACGGCCTAGTGGCACAACTCGGGCAGCGCGAGCAGATCGTACGCTGCGCCCAGCGCATCGCCGCCTACTTTGAGAAGGAGTTTGGTTGCGCCATCCCACGCGCCGATTTTCAGCAAATCCTGCTGCTTTTGGCGCTTTCCGTCGAACGTTGCGATTTTGACGAGCTCAACCGCGAGAAGCTCTCAAGCATCATTGACCGCGATTTTGTAGACATGGTTCTGGGGATTCTCGACGAGTGCGGCAAGCGCTACAACCTACCGCGCTTTATCGACGAGCCCATGCGCCTGCAGCTCGTCCTGCATATGTTTAACGCCTACCAACGAGCCGTCTACCACGTAAGCTACCCCAACCCGCTCGCTGCGCAGATCAAAAGCGAGTACGCACCGGTCTACGACATGGCGGTCTATATCGCCCACCGCTTCTCCACCGCCATGGATATTGAGGTGGGCGAAAACGAAATCGCGTTTATCGCCTTTCATATCGGCGCCTATTTTGAGAAGTTCTCCGCACCCGACGGCGCCATCACCTGCACGGTCATCATCGAGGAGTATCACGACTTTGCGCGCAGGCTTGTCGACGACCTTAAGGCCGAGTTTGGAGACGACATCAGCGTTGTTGCCGTGAGAAGCTGTGATAGCTACCTGGCCGATCCTCCCGAGAGCGATGTGGTGGTCACTACGGTCGACGTGCCGGTTTGTGGCGGTAGCACCAAGATCTTGATCGGGCCCATCCTCACTAAACAGAACGTGCGAAAGATCCGCGACCGGCTTTGTGCCATCCAAGAGCGGCGACGGCGCCTCTACGCTCAGGGCCTTTTGGGGCACCTGCTGCGGCCGGAGCTATTTATACGCAACATAGACGCGGTTGACGCCACAAGCTGCATCGACCGAATGGGAGAGCTTTTGGCTGCTCAGGAGCTCGTAACGCCCGAATTTATCGCCAACGTGCATCTGCGCGAGAACGTCTCATCGACAGCGTTTACTGACTGCCTTGCCATACCCCATGCGATCTCGGTGTATCCCAAGCGCTCGTTTATTGCCGTGGTCCACAATGACGCCCCGATTCCTTGGGGACGCCACGACGTGCGATTTGTGCTGCTTATAGGTACCGCGCAGGAAGACATGGGGCTCTTTAGAGATGTGCTCGACCTGATTATCGAAGTGTTCTCCTCGGTAGAGACCACGATGAGGCTCATGCAGACCGACACCTTCGAAGAGTTTCTGGCTGCGTTTACGCACGATATCGGATAAAGGCTCGACCCGCATCCTCGACATGCTCGTGGGAGAGCAGCTGCCGAGAATTTACTAGGGCGGAATTGCACGGCTGGCGCGATGTGGCTTGATATCCCTGGAGATGTTCAGATTCCAGCCACGCCAGACGCGTAAGCCCAGTATTATGAGGTGCGTTTTAAACCCAATGACGGGAGCTTTCATGGCAGCAGCTTTTTCCACCGTGATCTTTGACCTTGACGGCACCATCCTCAACACGCTCGAGGACCTGGCGGCCGCCGGCAACCATACCTGCGAGATGCACGGCTGGCCCACGTTTGCCGTAGACGAGTACCGCTACAAGGTGGGAAACGGCATGCTCAAGCTGGTCGAACGCTTTATGCCTGCCGAGTATGCGGGCGACGGTCGCGCCTTTGAGCAGACGCTTGCCGAGTTTAGGGCTTATTACGGCGAGCACAAGGAGGACCACACCGCCCCCTATGCCGGTACGATCGAGATGCTCGACCGCCTGCGCGCCGCGGGTGTGCAGCTTGCTGTGCTCACCAACAAGGACCACGTCTCGGCGGCTCCGCTTATCGAGAAGTATTTTGGTTCCGAGCGTTTTGCGCTGGTACAGGGCCGTGTCGATGCGTTTCCGCCCAAGCCCGAAGCGCCCGTCACGCTGCATGTGATGCAAGAGCTGGGCGCCGATCCGGCGACCACGCTCTATGTGGGCGATTCCAATGTCGATATTTTGACCGGCCACAACGCTGGCCTTAAGAGTGCGGGCGTCAGCTGGGGCTTCCGCGGCCGCGCAGAGCTGGAAGCTGCCGGCGCCGACTACGTGGTGGACACCCAGGAAGAGCTCGCGTCGCTGATTCTGGGCGAGTAGCGGGGCTGTCGCTCAACACGGCTGCATAGATTCTGTCGCGCGGAAAGCGCATCCCGTTTTGCCGCCTCAGAATGGGATGCGCTTTCCGGTTGAGCCTTGTCGGGGAAACGGCATCCCGTTTCAGAGCAATATTCCGGGTCGCACTTTCCACAACCCACCCCATCCGGAAACCGCGACCCATTATTCGGCCAAAAACCGGGCCCCATTTTCCCGAGCACTCGATGCAACGCTGGCGCAAGGAGTGTCCCAAACTGTCGGCAGAATAACGCTTACTAATATCGCAGGCGCACTTGGCTTTAATTGTTATAAAGGGAGGGTCGCCCCAACGATCCTCCCTTTATTGCATAACGAACTGTTTGTCGCATGGCAACCTACATATAAGGCGCTATCCTTGCATCGCGCTCATCATCTCGGAGATATTAGAGTCGTCCCCCGACCATTCGTTGTCATCGTTAGCAGAATACTTAAAGGTAACCTTGGTGTCCCTAGGCTTGGCGGACTTGGTCACATCGAGCATTACCTGTCCAGCCAGCTTGTACAACTCATCTTCGGAAGGCGACCCATCAAGAGCAGCAACCTTCTCTTGGTATTTGGTGGCAAAATCCCCTTGAATTTGAGCCATCGACTTACAGGTGATGGTCACTTCAGCAGTAGCGGTACCTTCATCTTCATCGACCACAATGTCGCCGATTTTATAGTCGAAACCCTCGAGATAGCTCTTGGCGTATTCCTCGGTATTGATGTCGACCCTTTTAAACTCTTTCCCTGCAACCTTATCCAAGCCATCCAGAAATGATTCGTCGTTATTTTTAATCTCATCAAGCTGATTGGTCAGATCTTCGTTAATAAGTTGCTCGACTGTGGGACCACCGCAACCGTAAAGAGAGATCAAGCATGCAACCACTACAGCCAACATGAGCGCAAGCAGCGGCTTCTTTTTCATGACATTCCTCCAAACAAGCGGCGCTGCGTTCCTTGCGCAACGCACGTTGTGACAGTAAGTCCATATTAACGGCTCGACCCAAACCCCTGAGTCGCAAAAAACGGGCTTTTGATCGGGACGACTGGATTCGAACCAGCGTCCCCTTAACCCCCAGGCTTGGGACAGGTTCAAAATAGCGATGATATTCCAATTGACTAGGATAATGTAAAAGCGCTCAAATGCTGCGATATTCGATACGCGATTGTTCACGTCAGTCCTGAAACATACGAGATTCTTTCCGTTGTGATGGAGTTGCGGGGAGAACGGTAACTGGATGCTGCAAACTAAGAAACGCTGTTGATTTTCATCTGCTTAGCACGGTTCAAGAACGTTCTTCAAAATGCTGTACTCGTACGATGCATAGGGGGATCCAGTCAAATCGAGACCGCTAGTGGCAGAAATTATCGTATGGCAGCCCGCTTCAAGAACATCAGAGCCACCCGCAAATCCGTTCACGACGTTCCCCATATCATCTTTCAATACGCCCATGAGCGTCGTGCCCGAACCATAGTCATACGGCGAATCATTTTGAATTTCGACATCAAAACGGTACATATTAGTACCGATTTGTTCTAATCGTTCATTTAACACTGTGAACTCATAGGTGTCTTTTTCGGTGACTTTCTTAAAGGAATTAACCCTAAACGTAAGCTCAAGTGACGCCGGTAGCTCATCTATGCCACCAATTGCACCGAAGTACCATATTTCTTGCCCCGGAAGAAGAGCACAGCAGCTAGATATATTACTACTCACGGTGCCACATAGTGTGCCGTCCGCCTTCTTTGCGATGCCATCAACTCCCCAGTCGACAACAACTTGATCACTAGTGTTTTTGATTTTTGTAATATAGTCACAACCGCTTTGACCAACCTGATAGTTGTAAATAGGGTCCATGGTTACTACAATATCGGAACTCTTTGGACTACTTTCATTCTTAAGCGTGCCCTTTTTCAGTTTTAGCGTAGAGCCGTCTGTCTTATCAGGTTTGCCCGAACATCCAGCAAGGCCCAACGTTGCAATTCCGGCTAGAAAGCCTCTTCTCGAGATGCCTTTCATCAATTCCTCCCCTTACGCGTATGCTAATTTCATACCTAGATTACAGAGAGGCATTAGCAAGTTGTTGAGCAACAAATACGAACGGTAGAATTTGCATGGCAAGCGTTTCTATCCAATAAAAAACCTCGATTGTATGGAGAGGTCAGCAACTAGATTCAAAACGAATCGAGGCCACAACCGCGCAGGCGACTCAATTTGACAAACGAATGGCCCGCGCAACAGCCCCACTGCAATAAAATGCGCCTGCTCGGCCTATTAAAAAAGGGCGGCCGGATAACCCGACCGCCCTTGTGCATCTTCTGGATGACGCAGACTACTTGCGGACGACCTTAACGATGGCGTCACCGGCGGCGACAGCGGAGTCGGCCTCGACGGCGAGCTCGACATCGGCAAACTCGGCGGTGTTGGACACAGCAACGACGACGCAGTCCTTGTAGCCGGCAGCGGCGATCTTGGCGCGGTCGATCTTGAGCATGGGCTGGCCAGCCTTTACGACGTCGTCGGCCTTGACGAAGCCCTCGAAGCCATCGCCGTTCATGTTGACGGTATCGACGCCAACATGCACCAGAACCTCGATGCCGCTATCGGACTGCAGACCCACGGCGTGGCCCATGGTGACGGTCACCTTGCCGTCGCAGGGAGCGTAGACCAGATCGTCCTCGGGCCACACGGCGCAGCCCTTGCCCAGAACCTCGCCGCCAAAGACGGGATCGGGCACGTCGGCCATCTTGATGACCTTGCCCTTGACGGGCGAGCACAGCACGTCGGCGCCGGCAGAAGCAGAGATGGAGGACGGAGCAGCGGCAGCCGCGGGCTCAGCCTTCTTCTTGAACATGTCAAACAGACCCATACGTTTTCTCCTCTTGATTAAGCGCAACGTTATGCGCATGCCTATGGTGATTATAGTGCCAAATGGTTCAAATGCTAAGGTGGGGGCTCGAATCGCGAGCCCATCCCAACGCTTTTTCCCGGTGGCACTCATATTGTCGATTAATCCTCGATAAGCCCCAGATGCACAAAAGCGTTCCAGATGCCGTCATCATCGACGTCGGTGGTCACGTAATCGGCCGCGGCCTTGCACTCGACGCCACCCGACCCCATGGCCACACTCGTCGCGCACGCTTCGAACATGGGGATATCGATCTTGGCATCGCCGAAGGCCACGGTATCGGCACGGTCGGCGCCCAGGTGCTCGAGCAGCGTGTTGACGGCGTGCGCCTTGGTAATGCCGCGCACACCCATGTCACCAAAGAGCGCCGTCTCGCCCGCACCGCCCCAGGTGTGACACTCAAGATCGGGGAACTCCTCGATGCTATCCAGATGGTCCTGATAGCTCGACAGGATAAAGCTCACCTTATTGAGGTCATCGCGGTAGAGCGGCGCGCCGTAGACCATCCCGTGCATGACGTCGTCGGTCTCGAGCTCGTCGGCGCCCTCCACGCCCTTGCGACCGGCATAGGTCCTAAGCACCGGACGCGCAGCCTCGCGGAAGTTCTCACTTGCAAACAGGCCGTTGTTGCTCTCGAGATAAAACTCGAGGCCACGGCCGTGCAGCCAGTCTACGATATGGCGGCACTGGTCAGCCGTAATGAGCTGGTGCATCACCACCTCGCCGTCGCTCTCCACATAGGAGCCGTTGCCGCCGAGCATGCCGTCGAAACCGATAGCCTCGAGCTCGGGCGGCACCTCGGCTTTGCTGCGACCCGTGCACATATAGGCCAGATGCCCGTTAGCGCGGGCGGTCTGGATGGCCGCCACGCAAGACGCGGGGATATTGCCCTCATAGTCGGTGATCGTGCCATCGACATCAAGGAACAAGATTTTGCGGGAGGACATAGTAGGAACCCCTTACTCCAGGCCTTCCGCGCCGTTGCTCTGGATGATCTTCTGGTAGGCGTAGAAGCTGTCTTTGCGGCGTCGCTCGTAGGTACCGGTGCCGTCGTCGTACTTATCGACGTGGATAAAGCCGTAGCGCTTGCGCATCTCGCCCGTGCCGGCGGAAACCAGGTCGATGGGGCCCCACCAGGTGTAGGCGATCAGGTCGACGCCGTCGGCAATGGCCTCGCCCATGGCCTTGACGTGGCTCTGCAAGTAGGCGATACGATACGGGTCGTGGATGGAGCCGTCCTCCTCGACCTCGTCGTAGGCGCCCATGCCGTTCTCGACCACCATCAGCGGAATCTCGTAGCGGGCGTAAATCTCGTTGAGGGCGATGCGCAGGCCCAGCGGATCGATCTGCCAGCCCCAATCGGTGGACTCCAGATAGGGGTTCTTGCCGCCAAAGGTCATGTTGCCCTCGGTCATCTCGTGATCCTTGTGGGTGCCCACGGTGCCGGACATGTAGTAGCTAAAGGTGTAGAAATCGACCTTGCCGTCGGCGATATCCTGCAGGTCGCCGTCCTCCATCACGAGCTCGACATCGTTTTCGGCCCAGAAGCGCTTGGCATAGAACGGATACTTGCCGCGCACCTGCACGTCGGAGCAGTACCAGTTCATGGCATTCATCTCCTGCTGCGTGGCGAACACGTCGGCCGGATCGCACGTGGCGGCATAGGAGAGGATGAAGCAGTCCATGTTGCCCATCTTAAACTGCGGATAGTGCTCGTGGGCATAGCGCACGACGCGGCCGCTGGCGACAAACTGGTGATGCAGGGCCTGCATACGGGCCTGCGGCGTGGTGTGGACCGCCGAAGCCGGGCCCTCAAAGCCCTGGATCATGCTGGTCCCAAAGAGGTTACCCATGTCCTGGGTGCCGCAGTTGATCTCGTTGAAGGTGAGCCAGAACTTGACCTTGTCCTGATAGCGGTCGAAGACGGTCTGGCAGTACTTCTCAAAGAAGCCGATGAGCTCGCGGCTCGCCCAGCCATTGTATTTCTCGACCAGGTGATAGGGCATCTCGTAGTGCGACAGGGTCACGAGCGGCTCGATATTGTGAGCGCGCAGGCAGTCGAAGACGCGGTCGTAGAAGGCGAGACCTGCCTCATTGGGCTCGGCGTCGTCACCGTTGGGGAAGATGCGGCTCCAAGAGATGGACATGCGGAACATGGTAAAGCCCATCTCGGCGAACAGCGCGATGTCCTCCTCGTAGTGATGGTAAAAGTCGATACCGTCATGGTTGGGGTAGAAGCGGTTAGGGTCGATGTCGATCGTAATCTGGCGCGGCTCCTTGTAGCTGCCACCCAAGAAGTGGTCGTCGACCGACGGACCGCGGCCGTCAACGTTCCAAGCGCCCTCAAACTGATTGGCGGCGGTAGCGCCACCCCAATAGAAACCCTCGGGGAATCCCATAAGTGCCTCCTCGCTCATGCGTGTTGCTGATGAAACGAGTATGCCGCCGAGTCGCTCCAGGCCAGGGCGAAGGCGCCGATTTGGACACTTCTTTTCGCAGACGCGCGCTGCAACAGCGCTGCAGCTGAAACTTTTTGACACCGAAGGAGCGAAGACGATCCGCCCCGCGCTTACCGGCGGTATGCCGCGGGGGTGCAGCCATACTTGTCGTGAAACTTACGGTAGAAGAAGCTCATGTTTTCATAGCCCACCGCATGCGCAGCCGCCCCGGCCGTGGCGCCGCCGCGCAGAAGCTCGGCCGCACGTACCAGGCGTCGCTCCTGCACAAGCTGCCTAAAGGTCTTGCCCACATGGCGCTTGAGAAGCGCCGTCGCATAATTAGGGCTCAAGCCAAACTCCGCCGCCATCCCCTCGAGGGAGCATGCAGCGAATTCACAATCGATATAGCCAAGCATTCCCGTCACCAGGGCAGTGGGCCCCGCCGTGCCGTCCGCCGCGCCGCGCACCAGCTCGCGCTCGTAGCAATCCATGAGCTCGGCCAAAAACAGCTGAAACAGACGCAAGACGATCTCGGGACCGTTGGGGCTCGGGTCGTACAGCTCGCAGAGCATCTCCTGCATGTAGCGCCGAATCCGACGGCTCTCGCCGCAATGAAAACGGACATGGCCCCGATGGTCCGTCTCGCTGTTGAGCGCGTTGAACAAAAACCGCGAGACCGCGCTCTCGCGCGAGAGGCTCGACTCGAGACTCCGGCGCAAAAAAGAGCGTGAAACGGTCATGCTCAGCATGATGTCGTCCTCACCAAGCGCCGCCACGGCATGCGGGCAGAGGGCGTCGAGCAAAAGCACCTCGTTGCGGCCCAGCTCGAGCCTCTCCCCCGCCACCGTCTGCGGGCAGCGTCCGCGATACACATAGCTCAGCTCCACGTAATCATGCACGTGCTCGGGAACTGCATTAAAGCGCGAGTTTTTCCTTATCGTCAGGCCACGCGGCATGCCGGGCTGGGCATAGGCAAACCCTGGCTGGCCAATCTTGCGCACTGGGCATCCGTCGATTTCGACATGCTCGGTCATAATCGACCAATCAAATGCCATGCCGTCTTTATAAGCGATCTCACTGGCGCTCAGTTCGTTGAGCCTACGCTCGAGCTCGTCGATCTCCATGGCTTGCCAATCGTTGATTTGGTCATAGTTCGTCGTGATTCAGATATTAGCAGAACGCGCCGACGTGTCCATAATCTGTGCTATGCAGCAGATCGATCGAGCCAAGGAGGATCCATGACCGCGTACTATCAGCAGGTGCTCGAGGGCACATACGACAACCACGTGCTTCCGTTTTTGTGGATGAAGGGCGAGAGCCATAAGACCATTGCCGAGTATCTGGAGAAGATCGCCGGCGCCGACATCCACGAGGTCTGTCTCGAAAGCCGCCCACACCCCGATTTTTGCGGCGAGGGCTGGTGGCGCGACTTGCGCTTTGTCATTGACGAGTGCAGGCAGCTGGGCCTTAAGCTCTGGATCTTGGACGACGCGCACTTCCCCACGGGCTTTGCCAACGGGGCCGTCAAGGAGGCCGTGCCCAAGCTCCGCAAGATCGTGCTCACGCACCGCACGTTCGACATCGTGGGCCCCACGTCCGCCGCGAGCATCGCGCTCGCCAACATGCTCGACAAAACGGAGCGCTTCTACGGCGTGACATTTATGCAGGACGGCAGCCCCGTCGACGTCGCTTACCGAGTAATCGACGATGCAGACGGCAACCCCAGCCGCCTGGTCTTCGATGCACCTGCGGGCCTCACGCAGGCATGCGTGATGTTCACGAGCGGCAAGACCTCCTACAACGAGGACTACATCAATATGGTCGACCGCGCCTCGGTGGCGCAGCTCATCGATGCTGTCTACGAGCCGCATTTTGAGCATCTGGGCGATGAGTTTAGCAAGACCATCTTGGGCTTTTTCTCCGATGAGCCCGGATTTGCCAACGAGAAGGGCACCACGGGCCCCGATGGCATCTCGGACACGCTCATCGGCAAGGCCACCGCGCCCCTACCCTGGTCGGCCGAGCTTGAGCGTCGCCTGCGCGCGGCACTGGGCGAGCGCTACCTGGCCGAGCTCCCGCACCTGTGGGACCGCGAGCCGGCCGGCGCGCACGTACGCCACGTCTATATGGACATCGCGAGCACCCTCTATAAGGAGTGCTTCTGCGACCAGCTCGGAGACTGGTGCCGCGCGCGCGGCGTGCAGTACATCGGCCACGTTATCGAGGACAAGGACTGCCACGCGCGCCTGGGCGTGGGCGCCGGGCACTACTTCCGCGCCGTGGGCGGTCAGGACATGGCGGGCGTCGACATCGTGATCAACCAGCTGGTACCCGGCATGGACCGCGGCCTTCACAGCTACGGACGCGGCGTGTGGGACCTCGAGTTCTATAACTACGTGCTGCCCAAGCTGGGCTCCTCGGCAGCACACCTCGACCCCAAAAAGCAGGGGCGCTGCATGGCCGAGGTCTTTGGCGCATTTGGATGGCACGAAGGCCTACGCGAGATGAAGTGGATCGCCGATCATTTTTTGGTGCGCGGCGTCAATTGGTTTGTGCCGCATGCCTTTAGCATGGCCGCCTTCCCCGACTGGGACTGCCCGCCGCATTTCTATGCGCATGGCCAAAACCCCCAGTTTGCACACTTTGGGCAGCTTATGAGCTACATGAACCGTACGGCGAGCCTGCTGAGCGGCGGGCGCGCAACGACCCCGGTGGCGCTTCTCTACCATGCGGACGCCGAGTGGGCAGGCGAGGCGAACTTTATGCAGCATGCCGCCTCCGAGCTTATGCGCGCGCAGGTCGACTTTGACATCGTGCCGTCAGAGGCATTTGAGGACGCAGGGCGCTATGCCGTTGAAATTGCCGCAGACGGTAGCGGCTTTAGCGTGAACGGCCAGGCATACCGCTGCCTGGTGATGCCCGGAGCCGAGTTTGTCGGCGAAGCCGTGCTCGACTTTGCCGCGCGTGCCGCAGCCGCAGGTGTTGCCGTGTACGCGCTGGATGAGTTGCCGAACAAGCGCTACGACGGTGACACTGCAGGTCGCGAGGGCTTTGCCTCCCTGGATGCAGCCGCGGTCGCCGGCATCAAGCTCCTGGCGACCACCGAGCTCGCAGACACACTTGCCAACACCGGCATGCAGACCGTGGTTTGCGCCGAGCCCCAGCCCTGGCTGCGCGCACTGCGCTACGAGCGGGCGGGCGAGACCTATCTGATGCTCGTCAACGAGCATCCCAAGCAGGGTATCTCCACTCAGATTGCGCTTGCCGACGGCATACCCGTTGCAGGCGCGCGCCTCGACCTGCTCAACGGCACCGATCCCGCCGCCTTTGACGGCACGCTCGAGCTGGCTCCCTACGAGAGCTGCATCGTGGTCCTTGGGGCTACAGGTTCCGCCGGCGCGGCAACTGCTGGAGACGAAGCCACATGCGTCGACGGGCCCTGGGCGGTTGCCTTCTCTGCCCCTGGTACCGATGCCTTTGGCGAGTCTGTTGAGCTTGCAGACCTGCACGACCTTTCCTCGGCCGAGTTCCCCGGCAAGGCCGGCACGTTCCGCTACCAGGCCTCCTTTGTCCTGGGCGAAGCGGCCAGCCGCGCTGTCATCGACCTTGGGGAGGTCTTTGAGACCGCAACCGTCACCCTCGACGGCAAATCCCTCGGCACCCGCATCTGTCCGCCTTACCGCTTTGAGGCCGCCGCACTTTTAGCCGGTGAGCACGCGCTCACGATTGACATCATCAACACCCTCGACCACGCCGTCCCCGACGTGTTCGGCATGACCGAGCCCTCCGAGCCCAGCGGTCTCTTGGGGCCCGTACGCGTGCTCGGGTAACGCCCCGGGCGCAAACGGCCCAACAAGGACAGCGCCCCTATGTTGAGCCCGCACAGCGTCGAGCGGTCCGTCGTTCATAGACCGGCGGACCAAAACTCCCAGCCAAGCCGAACGTTTTATTTATCGCTATGATTGGTTTATCGCGACGCAAACGCATAGGAGCCATATGGATATCAGGCGAAAGATCACGCAGGGCAAAAGCCTCACCCCCACCGAGCAACAGCTCGGCATTGCAGCCCTTGCCATCGGCGAGGACATCCGCGGGCTTTCGATTAAGGAATTTGCCGCGTGCGCCAACGTTTCGGTCGCGAGCGTGCACCGCTTTTGCAAAAAGCTCGGCCTCGAGGGCTTCAAAGATCTCAAGGTCGAGCTCATCCGCCAGGCGACCGAGGCGGGCAACCGGCGCGACGTGGACATCAACTTTCCCTTCGATGCCACCTCCACCCCTGCGCAGGTGATGGAGCGCATGGAGGGGCTCTACCAGACCACCTTGGCCGAAACGCAGGAGCTGCTCGACCCCGCACAGCTCGACCACGCCGCCAAGCTCATCATGCGCGCCGGCACCGTGGACATCTACACGGGCTCGCATAACCTGTATCCAGCGGGAATGTTCCGCGATCGCCTGCTTTCCGCCGGCAAAAGCGCGACGTGCCACGACAGCGTCGAGGCGCAGGTGCGCACGGCGCTCGCCTCGGGTCCCGACCATGTGGCAATCATCATCTCCTACAGCGGCCTTGCCCCCAACCTCAAGGAAATCTTGCCGATCCTTAGCAGTCGACATGTCCCGGTCATCGTCATCGGCACGCCGTACTGTGCCCGCATTCACCCCGGCTTTGCCGCCTATCTCACGGTAAGCGACCACGAGAGCATGACGCACCGCATCACGCAGTTCGCAAGCCATATCGCCGTGCAATACGTACTCGATTCGCTCTATAGCAGCTACTTTGCCAAAGATTACGCCCGCTGCTCCGAGTTCCTAGAGCGTTCGTTCCCCTACACCCGCCTGCCCGGACTCAAGTAGCGACGAGCGTGGATTTTTGGACACTCAGATAACGAGCGTGGATAATCTCCCACTTTGAGCCCGCACGCAGACCAAAACCGGGAGATTATCCACGCTCATTTTGGGTCCCCTGGGAACGCATGAGGAGGGCGGATAGACAGCCGTTATTTGCGAGGCGTCAGCGACGTAAAGAGTCCGTGTTGGTTGCAGTAAAGATATATCCTGCCGCGCCCGGTAATATGGAAGCGCGGCTGCACCGATTGCTCTGGATAGAGCTTCTTAAAGCAGATGCCGTCCATAGTCGCATATGCCACAAAGCTAATGTAGTGATCCTTGGTCATGGGATGATCGAGCGTGACGTACCAATCGTCCTCGATGCGCTCGATGGAAAAGGCGTGGTCCGCGTCCGGCTCTTCGGCCTCCTGGGGAAACATCGTGGAGCCACAGCAGCTAAAGCTGCCTTCTCCGAGCGCGTGCACAACGTTTCCGCAGATAGGGCAAACGTAAAAGACGCCTTTGAGCATATTGCCTGCACGGTTGGCGTTGGCTCGAATGTCACCAGCCAAAAGCTCAGCCACGCTTATGCCGAGTCTCTGGGCCAAAGGCTCAACGAGGGAAATGTCGGGAAGGCCGCGGCCGGATTCCCACTTGCTGACGGCTTTATCGGTCACGCCAAGGCTTTCCGCCAGGGCGCGCTGGGTGAGGCCGCGCTCTTCGCGCAGCTGCTTGATGGCATGCGCTGCCAAAAAAGTATGGGAGGCATTGGTTTGCCGTGTCTGGTTCATGGGCTGTCCAATCAAATTGAAGAAATGGAGTGAACCGGTTCGACAGTCAGTATCCATTTGAAGGCCAGGCTCGACAACCTACGCTGCGTAGACATGCGCCAATCGAACGAGCGCGGTTTTTTGGACGCTCATCTCGAGCAGTCATTTAAGAGCGTCCCCAATGACCACCGCATCCGGAGCAAGACAACGCCGCAAGTAGAGGACGGACAGCGAGCGACGTCCAGGGCGAACAAGTTGGCATGAAAAAGGCGAGGCATTGACCTTCTGGTCATGCCTCGCCTTTTGAATGACAAATTGTCGCCCTGGGCGGCGCGCAGCGTCAACTGGTTACGCGGTTTGGCAAAACCGCGTAACTAACGGGCTCCGTACTGCTCGTAGTAGGCATCGATGGCGGTCTTGAGTTCGTCATCGATGACGACCTTGCCGTCGACCTCGTGGTTGTAGAGAGTCTCGACGACCTCGGCCATGGAGACGATGCTCGCGACGGGGAAACCGTACTTGGCCTCGATCTCCTTCTGCGCGGTGGTCACGCCACCCTTGCCGACCTCCATGCGGTTGAGGGACACGATCAGGCCCTTGATCTCGACATCGGCAGCAGCCTTGACCTTGGGATAGGTCTCGTCGATGGACTTACCGCTGGTGGTGACGTCCTCGACCATGACCACGCGGTCGCCGTCCTGGGGCTCATAGCCCAGCAGGTTGCCCTTATCGGCGCCGTGGTCCTTGGCCTCCTTGCGGTCGCAGCAGTACTTGACCTCCTTGCCGTACAGCTCGTGGTAGGCAATCGCGGTCACGACGGCCAGCGGAATACCCTTGTAGGCCGGCCCAAACAGCACATCAAAGTCGTCGCCAAAGTTATCGTGGATGGCCTGGGCGTAATACTCGCCCAGCTTCTTGAGCTGATAGCCCGTCACGTAGGCGCCGGCGTTCATAAAGAACGGGGACTGACGGCCGCTCTTGAGCGTAAAGCTGCCGAACTTAAGAACGTCGGACTCGACCATGAACTTGATGAACTCTTGCTTGTAAGCCTCCATGCGGGCTCCTCTCGTAATCGCGTACGTGCCTTCCAGTTTAGCGCAGGCAAGGCGCGTTGCGGGCGCGCTTTGGGGCCTCGGCATTCTGTAAAGGCTTTGTCAGGGGCAATGGTTTTCCAAACAAAGGGGTTGACACGACAAACCCCCTCATCAAAAATACGGGCGGATTAAAACGGGTACGAGATACCCAAAGCGCGCCGCGCCCGGCCTTAAGGAGGTGTGCCATGGAAGGCAGTCATAGTCGAAAAACCTGCATGTCGCCCTCGGCACGCCGCGAGGATTCCGCGCACGCATAAGCGCCAATAGTCGATCGTCAAAACCGCCACAAAGGTGCCTGTCCCCTTTGTGGCGGTTCGTGAGTATGACGTGGGCGACATCTAGGTTTTTAAAGCAAATACGACACGTACGCTAACTCCCTTTAACAAGGAGGACCCTATGCTGATGCTCAAAACCGCCACGGTACTCGAAGCTATCTCCAAGCGCCGCCGCACGGCGCGCCCTGCCGCTCACACCGGCCTGTCCAAGAACACCATATTCGCCGCCACCCATAGCGCCGAGGACACTCTCGTACTGCTTGACGCCACGGCAAACGGCCTCACCGCCGAACAGGCAACCGAGCGCCTGGACGCCTCCGGCCCCAACACCATCGAGGCACCGACCAAGACGCTCGCCCGCCGTATCGCCGACGCGTTCATCGACCCCTTCGCCGGCATCCTCGCCGCGCTCGCGCTGGTCTCGCTCTACATCGACGTGCTCGCCGCGCCCGAACCGCAGCGCGACCCCTCCACGGTCATCGTCATCGGCATCATGCTGCTGGTATCGGGCGGTATGAAGTTTATCCAAGAAGCCCGCAGCGGCAATGCGGCCGAGGCCCTCAAGGACCTGGTCTCCAACACTTGCACCGCTCTGCGCGACGGTGAGCGCGTCGAGATCCCCTTCGACGAGCTCGTCCCCGGTGATGTGATCCGTCTCTCTGCCGGAGATATGGTGCCGGCCGATGCCCGCGTCATCACCGCGCGCGATCTGTTTGTGATTGAGTCCGCACTCACCGGCGAGAGCGAGGCCGTCGAGAAGACCACTGCCATCACCGTCGTCGAGGGTGCCGACAGCTCCGCGCTGCCGCTCTCTGCCTGCAAAAACATCGTCTTTACCGGCACCTCCGTGCAAAACGGCACCGCTATAGCACTTGTCGTTGCCACCGGCTCGGACACCTACCTGGGCGGCATCGCCAAGATGCTCAACGGGCGCGGCGAGAAGAGCGCGTTTGACCGCGGCGTCTCGAGCGTCTCCATGCTGCTCGTACGCCTTATGCTCGTTATGGCGCCGGCCGTCTTTGCCATCAACGCCGCCACCAAGGGCAACGTCATCGACGCGCTGCTGTTCGCCACGAGCGTGGCCGTGGGCATCACGCCGCAGATGCTTCCCGTCATCGTGACCACGAGCCTGTCGCAGGGCGCCAAGGACCTCGCCCGCCGCCAGGTTATCGTCAAGGAGCTGCCGGCGATCCAAAACCTCGGTGCCATGGATGTCCTGTGCTGTGACAAGACCGGCACCCTCACCGAAGACCGCATCGTGCTCGAGCGCTATCTCAACACCGACGGCAACGAGGACGCACGCGTGCTGCGCCATGCGTTTTTGAACAGCTTCTTCCAGACCGGCCTCAAAAACCTTATCGACCTGGCCGTCATCGACCGTGCCGACGTGACGCCCTCGACTGTCGCGCCCGACTCCACGCTGGGCCAGAGCCTGCGCGACCGCTATACCAAGGTCGACGAGGTGCCCTTCGATTTCTCACGCCGTCGCCTGAGCGTAGTCGTCGCCGACGCCCAGGGCAAAACCCAGATGGTCACCAAGGGAGCTGCCGAGGAAATGCTCGAGATCTGCTCCTTTGTCGAGGTTGACTGTGTCGCCCAGCCGCTCAGCGAAAATAAGCTCGCCCAGATTCGCAAGCAAGTCGCCGAACTCAATGCCGAGGGCCTGCGCGTGATCGCCGTGGCGCAAAAGACCAATCCGCGCTGCGTGGGTGAGTTTGGCATCGCCGACGAGTGCGACATGGTGCTGATGGGCTTTTTGGCCTTCCTCGATCCGCCCAAGGCAAGTGCCGCCGGCGCCGTCGCCACCCTCGAGGCCAAGGGCGTGGCGGTCAAGGTCTTAACCGGCGACAACGACCGCGTGGCCGCCACCGTCTGCGAGCAGATCGGCATCGACGCGAGTAACGTCTTGCTGGGCTCCGAGATCGATGCGCTCGACGACGCCGAGCTTGCCGAGCGCGCTGAGAAAACTCATCTCTTTGCCAAACTCTCGCCGCTGCAGAAGGCGCGCCTGGTGCGCGTCATGCGCGAGCTGCTCGGTCACACCGTGGGCTTTATGGGCGACGGCATTAACGACGCCGCCGCCATGCGCGCGAGCGACTGCGGTATCTCGGTCGATTCCGCCGTCGACATCGCCAAGGAATCCGCCGATATCATCTTGCTTCAGAAGGATCTGGGCGTGCTCGAGCGCGGCGCCATCGAAGGCCGTCGCACCTACGGCAACCTGCTCAAGTACCTCAAGACCACGGTGAGCTCCAACTTTGGCAACGTGCTGTCCGTGACCGTCGCGAGCCTGTTCCTGCCGTTCTTGCCCATGAGCGCCCTGCAGCTGGTGCTGCTGTCGCTCGTCTACGAGATCGTATGCATCGCGCTGCCGTGGGACACCGTCGACGACGCCTGGACTGCCCGCCCGCGCGCCTGGGATGCCACGTCCATTAGGGGCTTTATGCTCGAGCTGGGCCCCGTGAGCTCGCTGTTTGACATCGCGACCTTCGTCGTCCTCTTCTTTGTGGTGTGCCCCGCAACCGTGGGCGCGAGCTGGGCAGAGCTTGCCGCCGCGGGCAACGTCGCAGGCATGGCGGCCTTTGCGGCGCTCTTCCAGAGCGGATGGTTTGTCGAGTCCATGTGGTCACAGACGCTCGTGATCCATATGCTGCGCTCCCCGCGCCTGCCGAGCCCGCGCGACCACGCCGCGCCCGCGCTGTGCGCCCTCACCGTGCTGGGTCTGGCACTCGTCACCTGGCTGCCGGCAAGCCCCATCGCCGATGCGCTGGGCCTCATGCCGCTGCCGCCGAGCTTTTTCGCGCTGCTCATCGGCATCGTCGCCGCCTACATCGCGCTCACCCAGCTGGCAAAGCGCCGCTACATTGCCCGCCACGGCGAGCTACTGTAGCGCCCGAATTGTGGCGCGCGACCCATCAGGCGGTCAAAAAGTCCCGTCTCAAGTTAAACCACTCATTTAAGCACGTCCCCAATGAGTGCGACGGAATGGCTCCCCTTGGCAGCTTAAAGCCGTCATGCAGGAACCATTCCGTCGCAGCCTAATGAAAGGGACTGGGTTGTAAATGTTGGAGAAGAGCCGTTAGCGCCCGGGGGCCAGGATCACCAGAGCGTCGTGCTCAAAGGGATGCTGAGCCACGCGCACGGTGCCGTCACCGTTATCGCGGACGGGCAGCTTGGCGATGCGCTTGTCCTCCATGTCGAGGACCGTCGCCGTCCAGCCGCGCGCGCCGTCGAGCTTAAACTTGAGCGCCGTGGTGCGCGGCAGGTACGTGACGACGCGATCGCCAACGCGCGCCACACGAATGGCCTCGCGCGCGTCATCGAGCAGCTCCTGCGCCGGAACCACGGCAAGCGCGTCGTCGGCAGCCGTGGCACCCAGGCCGGCAAGCACATGCTCAATCGCGCCAAAGTCCCACACGCCCGCAAACTGCAGGCACTCTTGCCAGCGGAACGGCATGTCGAAGCCCTCGCCCAGCACCGAGCCTTGGCTGCGCGATGTCTGCCAGTTCCAAACGCCGTGTGCGCCGTAAGTTACGCCGGCACCGGCGCCGGCAAGAATCGACGACCATACGCTCGCGCGGCAATCCTGCGCGGTGAAGCGCCAGTACACATTGCGCGACGCACCCATCTGCTCGTAACAAGGCTCAGAGTTGACCATCGGCTTTTTAGGGTAGTTGGCGATAAAGTCCTGCGGCAGACGCCATGCCTCGGGCTGGCCCTCGTAGTTGTGGCCGGGCTGGAACATATAAAAGTCCAGACGGTCCAGATACTGCGCCGGAATGGTGCGATTGGCGCGGTTGATATGCATGGTGCGCAGCGCCTCGGGCGCGCGCTTGACGACCTCGTCGAGCGCGTCCTCGTAATAGGCGATCGCCTCGTCGCCGGCAAAGTCGGTATCGCCCGTCACCACGTAGACGGGGTTGAACTCGCCCAGGTTCTCGACGACGCGGGCAACGTGGGCACGGACCTCCTCACGCGGCATAACCTCGGCGCCGCAACGCTCGGCGATCTTGGCACCCCAGGTACCGGGCACGTAGTTGCACCACATAAGCACGAGCGCCGGACGGATGCCGTGCTCGACGGCAGCACGGCACATGGCGGCGGCGCGGTCCCAATATGCCTGGTTGGGACGGGACCAATCAAAGTGCACGCCGTCCTCGCTGGCATAGGGCCAAATGCCCAGGTCGGGGCAGCAGCGGTCCCACTGCGGCAGCGTGTTGATCTGCAGCACATTCATGCCCTGCTCGGCACGGCGGGTCAGGTAGTAGTCCCAGTCATCCTCGGCAATGCTCGTAAATGCGCTCCAGCACGTATCGGCAAACCAGAAGAACGGTTTGCCCTCGCACAAAAAGCCGTCCTGGCGACCGTTGACGGTCAGCTTTCCCAAACTCATCTGCATGTCCTTTCGTTTGATAAAGGATTTGCGAACCGCCGGGGGCTTTCGCGGTAACCCCGTGCGAAAGCCCCTGCCGCTTGGCAAACCCTCGCGGGCGAATCCCGTCCGCCCCATCAGTCTACCTTGCAAGAAGGGCCCCGCCGGGCTTACGCCTGACGGGGCCCTGTCGTGTAGGTGAGGTCATATGTGACCGAACGGTTTGGCCTTAGGCCTCCATCTCGGCGAGTTCCTCCTTGGAGAAGCCGCAGGCAAAGACGACGGCAGCGGCGATGACAAAGGAGATTGCCATACCAACGATAGCCCAGACGGTGTTCATCTGGCCACCCTGCAGGTAGTTGGTGAAGACCAGGAAGTTGGACGCACCGCCTGCGAGGTAGTAGGTAACCCCCATGAGGCCGGAGAACACAGCGCCGATAGCACCGCCGATGAACATGCCAAACATGGTGCGACGGAAGCGCATGAGGATGCCGAAGAGCGCGGGCTCGGTGACGCCGCCGGCGATGGCGGAGATGACGTAACCGATGGCGAGAGACTTCTCGTCGGGGTTCTTCATCTTGAGGAAGGCACCGAAGGCGCAGCCCCAGACAGCGGCCATAGCGCAGTTGGTGGAAACGAAGACGAAGGGATCGTAACCGGCAGCGATGATCTGAACCTGGGCGAGCAGGATGACGGGCATGTGCATGCCGCAGACCACGAAGAGCTGCCAGAAGGCGCCGAGGACGGCCATGACGATCAGAATACCGATGCCGCCAAGATCAGCAAGGCCGAAGAGCGCGTTAGCGATCAGCGTACCGATCTCGTTGCCGATGGGGGCGAGGACGATGAAGGCAATGGGGATCGTGACGATCATGGTGCAGAACGGCGTGAAGACCGTGGAGAGCACGTCGGGCATGACCTTCTTAAAGAACTTCTCGACGAAGTAGAGGACAGGCACCGAAAGGATGATCGGCAGGACGGACTGCTGATAGTTGGCAGCAGCGATCTGGATGCCGTAGACGGAGATGATGCCGCCGCCCTCCTGGGTGGCGACGCTCACCACGGAAGGAGCCATGAGGGCGCCACCGAGCAGCATGCCGAGCACCGGGCTGGCGCCGAGCTTCTTAGCCGCGGCATAACCCAGGTAGATGGGGATAAAGGTGAACGTGGCCTCGTACAGCGTGGTGTAGAGGAACGTATAGGTCGGGTCGTCGGCCGAGAGCACACCGAGCATGGTGGGGCCGAGGACGGCCGCGATGGTACGGAACAGACCGCCGGCCATGAGCAGCGGGATGAGCTGGGTCATGGAGCCCGACAGATAGTCGAGGATGATATTGGGCAGGTTCTTGAGCTCGAACTTCTCCTTGGGAGCATCGAGGTTCTCGTTGACGGCCTCACCCTGCTTGACACCGGAGATGGCGACGAGCTCGGCGAGCACCTTGGGCACGTTCTGGCCGATGATGACCTGGAGCTGGCTGCCGGCAAACTGGCAACCCAGAACACCCTTGACCTTCTTGATCTTCTCCACGTCGGCCTTGCTGTTATCCTTGAGCGTCAGACGCAGGCGCGTCATGCAGTTGGTGGCAACGGAAACATTCTCCGCACCGCCCACGAGTTCGAGGACATCGGTGGCAATCTGCTTGTTATCTACTGCCATGGGACCCCTCCCCATATCTTCGTGTGCCAGCCCCCTTGGGCTTAGGCACGCCTTTGGCCCGGCGACTATAACCCCTTACGGTTGCCGGACCCTTGGATACGCTTTTGTAAACAAGGTGTTTACTGAACGTTTACGGGCTTTAGTTTACACGGAGCGCCGAATTTATGGCAATTTTGCCGTCTACAGTCCGGTGAACGGTAGGAAATCGGGGGTGAACGTATTTAAATGGCAGAAGATGGTCTCTTTGGCCATCTATTCATATATAGCTCTTTACGTGGCTTTTATTTTGATAAACACCTCGCTGACCTGTTACCTCATCAGCAGAAGCCCTGCTAGAAGTTAGTAAACATATGTTTAGTGGTTCATTGCGTGTTCAGTTTTGCCGTTTACCGAGTTTATCTGCTTGTTCTGCAATTCTGGATTAAACTAAACATGTTTAGTTTGTATTGCCGCAGATGCCAGGCATTCGCGGCGCAAGGGAGGCAGCTCATGGAACTCAAATTGTGTACCTACGCAACCGTCACCACCTTGGGCGACTTTGGCCCCTGGATCAGCAAGGTCGTACTCGACCTGCCCTGCACCGTGCGCGCCAACGACATCGACGCGAACACCTTCCATATATATGTAGAGCGTCACGAGCGCTCGGGCGATGTTCTGATGCGCAAGGAACGCGGCGCCGACCATGCCGCGCCCTCCGTGGGCTACATCGACATTCTCGCCGCATATCCGTGCGACGAGAACGGACGTAAGCTCGCCGTGGGCACCCATGTGGCGCTCGAGGTCGCCGAGCAGCGCCTGACCAAAAAGATCGAAGGCGGCGTCATGGGCTCGCGCATGCTCGATGACCAGTTGCACATCACGCAGCTCGCGGCTCTTCCCGGCAACGACGGCGACGATCCCACCTGCGGCCTGGTCTTCGACACCTGCCGTGGCGATATCTGCCCTGCGCTCAAAGGCTGGAGCAACGACACGCAAAAGACCGCCGTCGACGGTATCGCGCTCGAATACGGCTTCTTTGAGCCCAGCTTTAAGGCCGAGGACTCGGCATGCTTCAATCCCTTCGCGCCCGAGGCGACGGTCGTACCCCAAAAGGCACCGCTCGTGGTGTATCTGCACGGCGCCGGCGAGGGCAAGGGCGCCACGCAAGGCGAAGGCGCGACGCGTGCCTACACCGGCAACCGCGTGACAGCGCTCTCGCAAAAGCAGATCCAGCGCTACTTTGGCGGCTTTGCCTGGGTGCTCGTGCCGCAGTCGCCCACGTTTTGGATGGACAACGGCGTCGAGCAGCTCGGTCGCTCCAACCAAAGCATCTACTCCCCCGTGCTCAAGGCGCTCATCGACGAGTTTGTCGCCGAGCATGCCGACCACATCGACACCGATCGCATCGTGGTCGCCGGTCTTTCCAACGGCGGCTTTATGACCCTGCGCCTGTGCGCCGACTACCCCGATTTCTTCTCCGCGGGCCTTCCCTGCTGCGCGCCGTGGTACAACGCCACGGACGAGGACGTGGCCGCACTCTCCAAGACGCCGCTGTGGTTTACGCACTCCAAGGGCGACGAGCTCGTGTGCCCGCAGCAGACGGTGCTGCCGCTCACGGCGCGCCTGCGTGATGCCGGCGCCAACGTGCACCTCACCTACTTTAGCCATGTCGAGGACCTGACCGGCGTGTATCGCGAGGCCGACGGCTCGGCCAAGAAGACGTTCAACCACGGCGTGTGGATCCACCAATTCAACGACCTGTGTTATCAAGACTTCGACGGGGGCAACGTACTCATCGACGGCGAGCCGGTGGGCTGCTGGGAGTGGTCGGCCAGGGTTTCGAGGTAACCATCCCATCGGGGGCTCTGACCTTTAGTTTTGTAAACGTCCTCGCGCATGAGCCCCGCTTATCCTGCTCCTTCGGAGCATCGGATAAGCGGGGCTCGCGCTGCGGAATGTTTACAAAACTAAAGGTCAGAGCCCCCTAAGTTAACGTTGTTCGAAACGCTGGTCGGCCGCTTCCGGCGGGCCGCCGGGTCGCGGGCGATGGGGGCGTGGGTCCCGTCTTGCCTTGCGCGTAACTGGCTGAATTGATTTTGATTGGAGCTGTTCCTATGTCCCAGAAGTTGACTCGAGTGATTGTTACCACTGATATGGAAGTCGATGATATGAACTCGCTTGTTCATTTGGCTCTGTATCTCAACTTGCTTGATGTTCAGGCTGTGGTGTATACGGCTTCGCAGTATCACTTTCTTGGGGATGGGGTTCATACGCTCGGCGAGGTGAATTCGCATTGGCGGACCAAAGGGCGGCGCTCTTATGAGTGGGCTGTTGTGCCTCATGAGCCCGATCCGCTAGCCGGCGAGCTTCGTGAGTATCGGCCGTTTCCCGAGCATTGGATTGAGAGTCTCTGGAGTAATGAATATGCCCAGGCTTGGCCGCAGTTGCAAGCAAATGCGGCCGCTGCCGGTGAGCCGCCGTTTCCCACGCCCGCCCAGATGATCGAGCGCACCTTTGTGGGAAATGTTGCCTTTGAGGGTGATGTGACTGAGGAAACTGAGGGGTCTCGCGTAATTGCGCAGGCGATTTTAGATGATGATCCGCGTACGTTATGGTTGCTCAGCTGGGGTGGTATGAATACGATCGTTCGCGCCCTCATGAGTATTGCCGAGCGCTATCGCGCCACGCCCGAGTGGCCCGCCGTGCAGCAGCAGGTCTATCAGAAGGTGCGCGTGATGGGCGTTGCCGATGGCGTGGGACAGGACAACTCGTGGCTCGACCATGGGCGCGAGCTCTTTCCCGAGCTCATCTTTTGGCGTACGCCCTATATGTATGGCAACTATTTCGACGCCAAAACAGCTCAGCCCGATACGCTGCCGCTGTTTAAGGCTCCCTGGCCCGAGCAGAATCTCACGCAGGGCAACGGCCCCCTCATGGCACGCTATATGCTCTATGGCGATGGTAAGGTCTACGAAAACGAGCCTGAGCGCTTTCAGTTTGGCAAGCATGCCCGTCTGGATTGGGGCCTGGAAGGCATGCCCGCGATGCAGTTTGAGCGCGGCGATTTTATGGCCGAAGGCGACAGCATGACCTATATTCCGCTGCTGCCGTTTGGCCTGCGCGGTATCGACGACCGCGGCTTCGATACGCTGCTGGGACGCATGTTTTTTGATGGGCATCCCGATGCGAACGCGCCCGCCGGTTTTGCCTCCATCGGCACGCCCGCAGACGACAATCTCAATCCCTATCTGCGTGCCTATCAGGAAGACTTTGCCGCCCGCGCGCAATGGTGTGCCCATGATCCGGCAGCCTGCTCGCATCCGGCGCATGTTGTCGAGACCACGGCCGACCGCAGCGCCACAGCCGGCGAGCGCGTCGACCTTACAGCGACCATCGTCGACCCCGACGGCAAGGGCTTCGATGTACATTGGGATGTCGCCGTGGACCCGTCGAGCTATGCAGGCGCCCAGGATCTGTCGCTGTGGCAAGAATGCACGGTAGACACCGCTTTCATCGTGCCCGCCGACGCGCGGCCCGGCGACCGCCTTGTGCTCACCCTTACCGTGCAGACGCGCGCCGAGCGCCCCTGCAGCCGCTACGCCCAGGTCGCCGTAACCGTGGCATAGCAAGGACGGCGCCCACATTCGGCAGCCGCCGCATTCGACAAAGAGTGTCCCCAGGCGCCAAACGAGCAAGGATTTTTGGACGTCCAAATGACGAGAGTGGATAATCTCTCACTTTGAGCCCACAAGCAGGCCAAAAATGGGAAATTATCCACTCTCATTCTACGGGTACTCATTGGGGACGTACTTAAATGAGTAGTTTCACTCATTTAAGTACGTCCCCAATGAGTAGGAAAAATGGGCCATGTGTCCCAGTTGTGGAGACTCGTTGAGCCGTCTGGGTATCGTGAAAGATCGCGCACTCCCCCATCATCAAAAGTGACACACGCTACCAGTTGATGGGAGGCAGCCATGGGCTTCTTTGACAAGATGTTCGAGAAGAAAGAGTGCGCGATTTGCGGTACCGAGCTGGGACTTCTAGGTAAGACAAAAATCAATGAAGGCTACCTGTGCAAAGAGTGCGCCGGCAAGCTCTCCCCCTACTTTCACGGCTATCGCTCCAGCACCGCGGACGATATCCGCGAGCAGCTCGCCTACCGCGAGGCCAATGCCGAGCGCCTGGCGTCGTTCAACCCCACGCGTACGCTTTCTGCCGGGCGCACCAACATCATGCTCGATGAGGACGCGGGCCTGCTGATCATTACCTCGCAGAGCCGCTGGCGCGACGCCAATCCCGACATCATCGAGTTCTCGCAGGTACTCGGCTGCGATATGGATATCGACGAGCATCGCACCGAAATCTATCGCGAGACTAAGGACGGCGAGCGCGAGAGCTACAACCCGCCGCGCTACGACCTGGATTACGACTTTAATCTGACCATCCACGTCAACACGCCGTACTTCACCGAGATCAACCTGCGCGTGAACGACTCCACCATCGATCAGCGCGGCTCCATCGAATATCGCGAGGCCAAGCGCCAGGCAACCGAAGTCCGCGATGCGCTGGTGCAGCTGCGTCAGGAGACACGCGACAGCGTCGTGGCCGCCAAGGCCCCCAAGACCGCGGTGACCTGCCCCTTCTGCGGAGCCACCACCATTCCCGATGCCAGTGGGCGCTGCGAATACTGCGGCGGCGCCATCGGCGCATAGTCTCCGGCACGGAAAGGACCGATCATGGCCTTCGAGAGCGTTAACTATCAGTGCCCTGCCTGCGGTGGTCCCCTGCATTTTGCCAGCGCCGAGCAAAAGCTCGTCTGCGACTACTGTGACTCACGCTTTGAAGTCGAAGAAGTCGAGGCCCTCTATCGCGAGCGCCAGGACAAGGCAGATGCCAAAGCCGATGCGGCAGCCGCAACGCCCAAGCCCGTCGCCGACGACGCGGTGCAGGAGCTCGCCCAAAACGCCGGCTACATCTGCTCGTCGTGCGGCGCCGAGCTCGTGTCCGACGGCACCGTCGCCGTCACCACCTGCCCGTACTGCGGCAACTCCGCCGTGGCGCCCGGCCAGCTCTCTGGCGACTTCTCGCCCGACCTGGTGATTCCATTTAAGCTCGGGCGCGACGACGTCACAGCCGCACTCAAGGAACACTACAAGGGCAAAATCTTGCTGCCCAAGAGCTTTGTCACCGACAACCACATCGACGAGGTCCAAGGTGTCTACGTGCCGTTTTGGCTCTACGGCGCCCGCGTTGACGGCGAAGTGTACTTTGACGCGACCAACGAGACCGTGACCGAGGAATCCGACCGCACCGTCACGACCACCGACCACTACGATGCCTACCGCAAGGGCAATATCTCGTTTAAGCGCGTGCCCGTCGACGGATCGTCCAAGATGCCCGACGGCCACATGGACGCCATTGAGCCGTTTGGCTACGATGCCCTGCGCCCATTCTCGGTCGCCTATATGCCCGGCTACATCGCCAACCGTTACGATGAGGATTGCGAGACGTGCAAAGCGCGCGCCGAGCGCCGCATGGAGGAGAGCACGATCTCGGCCCTGCGCGAAACCGTCGTTGACGAGTACGACGACGCCACAGTCGAAAGCAAGCAGCTCGACTACACCTGGGAAAACAGCGATTATGCCCTGTTCCCCGTGTGGATGCTCTCTACCTCGTGGAACGGCAAGAGCTACCTGTTTGCCATGAACGGCCAGACCGGTCGCATGGTCGGCGAGCTTCCTTGTTCCAAGCCCAAGCTCGCGATCGCCTCGGTGCTGTTCTTTGTGATTGGATTTGTCCTCTCCCAGATCCTCTTCATGGGTGAGAACGCCTTCGATCTGGATTACCTCGCCTTTGATATCGAGGGCATCCTCATCAACATCGTCGCGCCGCTGATCATCGTGATTATCGGAGACGTGCTACTGGTAGGCCAGCTCAAGACGGCCAACGAGGCCACCCACGCCGACGAGTACTGCGGCGAGCTCGACCTGACCGAGAAGCACGACACCTTCAGCCACACCGAGACCACCGTTGTCATGAAAGACGACAAGGACGACTAACCATCCTGACCAATACCACCCGGCCTTTGACGAGAAAGGAAGATCACCATGGGACTCTTGAAAGCTGGATTGGGTGCTGCCGGCGGCGTCATGGCCGACCAGTGGAAGGAATTTATCTATTGCGAATCGATGCCTGCTGACGTCTTGGCCTGCAAGGGCAGCAAGCGCACCGGTGGCCGCAGCTCCAACACGCGCGGCGAGGACAACGTCATCTCCAACGGCTCCGTCATCGCCGTCAACGACGGCCAGGGCATGCTCGTGGTGCAAAACGGCAAGATCATCGAAGTCGCGCTGGAGCCTGGTGAGTTCGTCTTCGATACCGGCAGCGAGCCGAGCGTCTTTAGCGGCAACCTGGGCGATTCCATCAAGGAGACCTTCGCCAATATCGGCAGCCGCTTTACTTTTGGCGGCGACGCGGGCAAAGACCAGCGTGTCTACTTCATCAACACCAAGGAGATCATCGGCAACAAGTACGGTACCGCCTCGCCTGTGCCCTTCCGCGTGGTCGATAACAACATTGGCCTGGACGTCGACATCTCCGTGCGTTGCAACGGCGAGTATTCGTACCGCATCACCAACCCGCTGCTGTTCTACACCAACGTGTGCGGCAACGTGACCGATAGCTACACGCGCGACAAGATCGACAGCCAGCTTAAGTCCGAGCTGCTCACCGCCCTGCAGCCCGCCTTTGCCAAGATCTCGGAGATGGGCATTCGCTACAGCGCCATCCCCGGTCACACCACCGAGCTCGCCCGCGCGCTCAACGAGGTCCTCTCTGCCGACTGGCGCGACCTGCGTGGTGTCGAGATCGTGAGCTTTGGCGTCAACTCCATCGCAGCCTCGCAAGAAGACGAGCAGATGATCAAGGACCTGCAGAAAGCCGCCGTCATGCGCGATCCCACTATGGCGGCAGCCAACATTGCCAGCGCCCAGAGCGACGCAATGCGCGCGGCAGCCGCCAATCCCAACGGCGCGATGGCAGGCTTTATGGGCATGGGCATGGCAGGTGGCATGGGCGGCATGAACGCCAGCCAGCTGTTCGCCGCCGGCCAGGCACAGCAGCAGGCCGCCCCGCAGCCGGCTCCGGCACCCGCTCCCGCACCGGCTCCTGCCGCTGCCCCCGCGGCCGGCACATGGACCTGCAGCTGCGGCGCCACCAACACCGGCAAGTTCTGCTCCGAGTGCGGCAGTCCCGCACCCGCCCCGGCACCGGCCAAGTGGTTCTGCCCCAACTGCGGCAGCGAAAACGGCGGCAAGTTCTGCAGCAACTGCGGAACGCCCAGGCCCTAGCCCCTCTATCTGGTAATTAGCGGGGGATCCGCCACCCCCGCATTTGCTTCTATGGGTTTCGTTCGATAAAGGAGGACACCATGAAGACAACGTTCAAAAAGTCCGTACTCGCATTTCTGACATGCGTCCTTGCGCTCGCCTTTGCCCTGACGGGCTGCAGCGGCGGCGGCAAAGACCCCAAGGCCAACTTCGTCGGCAGCTGGGAACTCTCGGGTGGAACCATGGAGGGCGAAGAGCTGACCGATGAGTACATGAAGATGCTCGAGGATTGGGGTGTGCACTGCGTCCTGATTCTCGATGAGGACGGTACAGGTGCCCTCGACCTGTTCCTTGAAGTCGTCGACCTTAAATGGGAGGCAAAGGACGCCACCACCGTAACCATCACCGCCGAAGACGAGTCGCATGACATGAAGCTCAAGGACGGCAAGCTCATCCTCGAAGAGGATGACGGCAATCTTGTCTTTACCAAGTCCGACAAGGACCTGTCCGGCACGGTGAAGAAGGATCGCGAGGCGGCCGAGAAGGAAGAAGAGATCGACGAGGCCGTCGAAGACGACGACGTCCAGAAGATTGAAATCTCCCCCGCCGTCACCGTTGCCGATGACGACCTGTGCACCATCACCATCACCGAGAAGTTCAAGGACGAGTGGGGCGACATCGGTTTTGTCGTCAACATCACCAACAAGAGCGACAAGGACCTGACCTTCTACGCTCCTTCCGGCAAGACCAACGTCAACGGCACCATGAAGGAACCCTGGTTCTCGGCTCACCTGATGCCCGGCACCAACGCCACCGAGGAATTCACGTTCTCGAGCGGCGAGCTTGACAGCCTTGACGACCTGGTCAACACGACCATCGGCATCGACGCCTACCTGACCGATTCCTACGAGGACGTCGCCTCCTACAGCGCAACCATCGCGTAGCGGTAGACCACGACAGCCGCGGATTGGCGGACACATCCGCGCACACCAGACGGGGCCGCAGGAGATGATCCTGCGGCCCCGCCGCTTTTATGCCGGTGCGTAACGAGCGCTAGCGCTCCATGTTGGGAACGATGCTGCCCTCGGTCACCGCATGCACGGCCAGGCGCATGATGTTGTCGTAGCCGGTCTTGCTCAGGATCTCCGAGATGCGGCGCTTGATGGTGCCCTCGCTCATAAACAGCTCGGCCGCAATCTCGCGGCGGCTTTTACCCTCGCAGGCAAGGCGCAAGATCGACAGCTCGACATCGTCGAGGGCCGCCGTGCCCGAGAAGATGCTCTCGGGCGGCTTGGGAAACGTGCAGTAACCCGCCAGCGTGGAGCGCATCACGGCGAATAGCTCGTCGATACCGACGTTCTTGTACACAAAGCTGTCGACGCCCGCCTCGCGGGCCTGATCGACAAAGGTGATCTCGGGCATGCCTGTCATGATAATGATGCGACACTCGGGCAGCTGCTCCTTGATGCGTGCCGCCGCCACGATGCCGTTTGAATCGTGTTCGGTGCACACGTCCATCAGTATCATGTCCGGGCGCTCCTTGAGCGCGACACCCAAGGCCTCGGAGGCATCGGCGATCGCGGCAACGACGGTCATATCGGGCAGGTCGCCAACGGAGCGCGCCAGGCTCTCGCGCAGGATGGCCTGATCTTCGACAATTAACACGCGGATCATGAGTTTCTCCTTTGGGACGTGTCGTTGGCGTTAAGCGGAATGGATACCGTAAGCGTAAAGGGCGGGGTGGCGTGGACCTCTAGGCTGCCACCCAGATCTTGCGCGACATGCCTCATACCTGGGATACCCGTTCCCTCGCGATACGATACGGGGGCCGGGGACCCGTCGTTAGAAATCGTCATGTGCGCGACGGCGTCAGCATCCGTCCTCTCCTGCCACAAGCGCACACGGACCCGATGCGCCTGCGCATGCTTGGTGGCGTTGGTCGAGGCCTCGCGGATAATCTGCAAAAAGGCGGCGGCGACACGCGCGTCCTCAGGCAGCGCACCCTCAACATCGATCTGCACGCTCACCAGGCCAAAAGCATGGACGATATCGCCCAGTTGCTCTGCCGGTTCGGTGTCGCCCCCGCTGCGCAGATCGGCAGCGATTGAGCGCAGCAGCGGGTCGATCTGCTCGAGCGACTCGTCGTCCAAGCGCCCCTCCTCCAAATAGCGATGAAGGATTGATAGGCGCTGGCCGATCACATCGTGAACGCGGGCGCGCATGCGCAGATAGGCCGCATTGTCGGCAACTTTTTTGACTTCTTCGATCTGGGCCTGGAGCTCTTGGCCCGCAAGCTCAAGCAGGTGGTTGGCCTGTGCCAGGCGGTCATGCGCATGCGCATACTCTGTCACGTCCAGACCGATTATGCGCTCGAACGAACGGCCCGAGACCATAACGTCATCGCACACAAACAGGCGAATCTCGGCGGGAGAAACCTCGACCACCGCACGCGCCTCACCAAAGCGGTCCAGGTTGATCCGCACGCGGTTCTTACCGCCTTCGGGCATTTGCATGCTGAGCTTGCGCAGGTCGTTCCATGTACCGCTCATATCGCCTAGGTCGGTGGGCATATGAAGCTCCACCAGGTTTTTGCGCATGCAGCGGTTCATGAGCAGTGGACGGCCCCTCGAGTCCAGATACAGGATGCCCACGGGAATCACGTTGATGGTTTCAATCGTCGAGAACGCGGTGATATCCTCTTGGCGGTTACGGACGTCCATCAAGAGCGCCGCGATGGAGCGGAACAGGAAGAACGCTCCCTCTGCGATAAGGACAACGGCCCACGCCGGGCCCATGGCAAAAACCACCGGCGGTGTCACGGCGCCAACAAGCAGCAGCTCGGCCAGCATGACAGGGCGACGATAGCGCACCATAAGGACCACGCCATAGACAAAGATCGCGGCATTGAGCCACAGCACTCCGCCCATTGCCCTGGCGCAAACGTCAAGCGGCGCCACCAGATACGAGCCAGACGACGCGAATAAGATGAGCGCCGAAATCATCAGGTGAAGCACAAGGCTCGTCTCGTAGGCGCAAATCACCTTACGGTTATAGGACGAGCGGCGCGATGCGATGAGCGGGACGTGGATCATCTGCAGACACGCAGCCAGGGCAAAGACAACATCGAGCGCAACGATTTGGGGAAGGATGAACGAAATCTGCATCGTCACTCACCCGCCCTCGGCATCAAGACGATCATGCGCAGCTGGCCGGGCTCGCCCTCAAGGCGGTATGCCACGTTGCGCCCTTGCAGAGCGCTTTCGAGCTCTTGCGCAGCGGGCGTCTGCGAAAGATCTTCATCATCGTTGGAAAAAAGCGTGGCGCGCAGCTCGACACTGCACCGGTCATGGTCGCCCAAGTGATACATAAGCGCCGGATGGTCGGTGGTGTAGGCAAAAAACGCAAAGTCATACACGCAGTCGTACAGGGCGCTTACCGTACTGGCGTGCATCGGGCGCCGTATGGCGATAATCGAGGCGCAATCGACATCGATGGTGCGCAGGTCACTTGCAAGCTCGTTGGCGATGAGCTGAATGCGGTCGCGGTCAAAACCGCTCTCCCCGTGCTGTGCCAACGTGAGCGACCCCTTGCGTTTGCAATAGGCGACGAGCATCTTGGCGCGCTGCAGCATGCGGTAACGCTCGTGCGAAGACGCCTCATCGGTCAACGGCGGCAGCGAGCTCAGCAGGTCGTACATCCCTTCGAGCGCACGGGCAAGCGCTTGGTCCACGTCTTGGACCAGTAAGGTCTCGGCCTCTTGATCTGCCAGGTGCGTCTTAAGGTCGTAGTCGGCGGCGAGCAGCTCGTTTTGACGCTGCAGTTCCATGCGACGATGTGCCAGTTCACGGTTAAGCTCGTTGAGATCCGACACGTCTTGGGCAAGCAGGGCCGATCCGCCCAGCAGTGGAAAGGCACGGTACACCACATCGGGATCGGACGCCACAGCAAAGGCATGGGCGTGGCCGTGCTCCTGGGTCCGCAACTCCTCGCGCACGCCTACCGGCATTGGCTTTGACGCCGGCGTGGCATAGACTTCCTGCAGGTCGCGCGTTAGAACTTTGAGGTCGAGCGGCAAGGTGTCGAAGATGCCGGCGATGTCGTGATACGACGGAATGACACCGCAATCGAGACAGATTTCCATCGCCACCACGCACAGGACGCAATAGACGAGCGAAAAGTTGAGCCTCCATGCCCAGGGCACGCGCAACGCATACGAGACGGCAAAGAATGCGCCACCCAGCAGTACGAGCGCCGCCGTGCCCGAGAAACGCTGGATGCGAAAGGACGAGGACCGGCCCACCAGGATAAAAAAGGCCACAAAGTTAAAGGCCGTCCACACTAAGACAGCGAAATAACCCCAGCCGTACGTGTAATCGTTGCTCCAGGTGTCGCTTGTACGGTCAAAGTGGAAGACCTGCTGGTGAAAATCGTTGGTGAGCACAAATCCGATAAGCAGGATAGCCACAATCCAAAGCGCAGCGCAGTAGCGGCGACCCAGGCGGTGTTGCTCCAGACCCGCAAGGCGCAGACCACACAACTGGTAGAGCAGCGGAATGAGCGTCATGGGCACGTAGTACAGGTACCACAGCACGGTGGCATAGAACGGCGTGAACGACTTGTACTTGAGAATGACTTCGATCATCCACAGGGCGCAGATGGTAGCGACGGCAACAAGACGGCGGCGCAACACATAGTCCAAACAGCGCAGATAGACCGATACGCCCCAGATCGAAAATATAATTGCGGCGACAAGCAGCGGGAGAGAGCTCGAGTGGACGAGCGCATCCACGACCTCTTTGGACACCTCGCTATAGGCGGGCACGGCGTTAGAAAGTTTGGGGTCGAAGGCGAACAGCGCCGGCAAGACTGCCAAAACCATGAGGAACAGCGCGGTGATGGCGCCGGCGATAGCAAAGACGCGGTGACGGTACACCCGATGTGTTATGCCAACAAGGAATCGCGGCATGGCGAAGAGCCTGCCGCCCCTGGGATCCGCCACGGGTGCGGATCGGGCGGCCGCGTGGCCGATATGTCGCTCGCAGGTACCCATAGTGCTTTTAGTGTACCGACAGGCGGGCCCAAAAAGCGGGCCACATGTCCCAAAATCCGCCGACGGCAAAGGGTGTCCCCAGGGGCCACTCATTTAAGTACGTCCCCAATGAGTGGACCAGCGACTAGTCGTTTAAGAACGTCCCCAATGACTAAGACAAAACGAGCGAGGATTTTTGGACGCCCAAATGGCGAGAGTGGATAATCTCCCACTTTGAGCCCACAAACAGGCTAAAAACGGGAGATTATCCACTCTCATTCTGCGGGCACTCATTTAAGTACGTCCCCAATGAGTGCTTTCACTTCTTTTAACAAAACGCCCGGCGGGCATTAACTGCTCGCCGGGCGTTTTGGTTAGGAAACTCTGAAGTTGAGTGTCTCGGCTTCCTTAGGACAGATCCTCACCATTCGTTTCAATGACATGCTTGTACCAGTGAAAGCTCTTCTTTTTGGAACGCTTGAGGGTGCCGTTGCCCGCATCATCGCGGTCGACATAGATAAAGCCGTAGCGCTTGGACATCTCGCCCGTGCCGGCAGACACCAGGTCGATCGGGCCCCAGGTGGTGTAGCCCAGCAGGTCAACGCCGTCCTCGGTCACCGCATCGCGCATCGCGGCGATATGCTGGCGCAGGTAGTCGATACGGTAGTCGTCGTTGATGGAGCCATCCTCCTCGACAACATCCTTGGCGCCCAGGCCGTTCTCGACCACAAACAGCGGCTTCTGATAACGGTCGTACAGGTCGTTGAGGGTGATGCGGAAGCCCAGCGGATCGATGGCCCAGCCCCACTGGCTCTCCTGCAGGTAGGGGTTCTTGGCGCCGGCGAAGGCGTTGCCCTGGGTGCGCTCGACATCGGGGTTATCGGCACCGGCGGAGCAACGGGTGCTGTAATAGCTAAAGCTGATGAAGTCGACGGTGTTGGCGGCCAGGATCTCGCGGTCCTTATCCGTCATGCCCACATCGATGCCCAAACGCTCGAGCTTCTTGACGGCATAGGCCGGGTAGTAGCCGCGGCTCTGAACGTCGACGAAGAAGTAATTGTCCTGATTGTCGAGCTGCGCCTGGCGCACATCGCCTGGACGACAGCTGTAGGGGTAGTAGCTACCCGCGGCGAGCATGCAGCCGATCTTGACCTCGGGGTCGATCTCGTGAGCAATCTTGGTTGCCCAAGCGCTGGCGACGAGCTCGTTGTGGGCGGCCAGGTACTCGACGGCCTCCTTGTTCTCGCCCTCTTCAAAGACCAAGCCAGCACCCATAAACGGCAGGTGCAAGATCATATTGATCTCGTTGAAGGTGAGCCAGTACTTCACCAGACCCTTGTAGCGGGTGAAGATCGTGGTCGCGAGGTTCTTGTAGAAGTCGATGAGCTTGCGGTTGCGCCAGCCGCCGTACTCCTTGATAAGGTGAATCGGGCAGTCGAAGTGCGTGATGGTCACGAGCGGCTCAATGCCGTGCGCCTGACACTCGCGGAACACGTCCTCGTAGAAGGCCAGGCCGGCCTCGTTGGGCTCGGTCTCGTCGCCGTTGGGGAAGATGCGGGTCCACGCCAGGCTCATGCGGAAGGTCTTAAAGCCCATCTCGGCAAAAAGCGCAATGTCCTCCTTGTAGTGGTGGTAGAAATCGATGCCGGTCTGCGCGGGGTAGTAATAGCCGTCCTCGAAGTCGAGCATCTTGCGCTGGCCGGAGACCACCGCATAGCGCTCGGGGCCGTGCGGCGCCACGTCCACGTTGGCCAGGCCGCGGCCATCCACGTCGTAAGCGCCCTCGCACTGGTTGGCAGCCGTCGCGCCGCCCCACAGGAAGTCTTTACGGAAAGCCATGCATCAATCCTTTCACACGCTGTTTGTCGTGGTTTCAGTATCCCCGTAAGCAGCGCGCTGCTCAACGACAGCGGCGCAGGCCGACACTTCTTTTCGCGCACAGGCGCCCCGCAGCCGCCCCCGTCTGACACTTTTTGATACCGCCGCCCCAAACCACCACAAAGGGGACAGGCACCTTTGTGGTGGTTTGGGCCCGGTTTGTCTCGATCTGTAACAGGTAGGCCGCCAAAACCGGGCCTGGTGTTACAGATCGAGATCTTTCGGGCAGCCCTCTACGGTTTGTCTAAATCTGTAACAGGTAGAGACGATTTAGCCCGCTAGATGTTACAGATCGAGACGGAAGATGCTAGTCACAGGCGATGTCGAGGTTCTTGCCGACGAGGCCCACGTAGCCGCCCTCGGCAGCCTTGGGACTATCTGCGTGGCAGAGGACCCACTTGTCGGCCTTCCAGTAGCAGTAGCTGTCACCGGCGGCAGGCATGTCGGCTGCAGCCTCGGGGCGCGGGCCGTTGGTGCCCGCCGGCAGCGCCACCATCACCTGAAAGCCGCCGTCGTCGACCATGCAGGGCGTGTAGTGAAGCGTGGTGGCGTAAACCTCGACGAGCGTGCCGGCGGGCGCGCGAAAGGCCTTGACCTGAGCGGTGTCGAGCTTGCCGTCGACAATTTGCTCGCGCTTGGCCAGCAGCAGAATAAAGTCGCGCGCACCCAAATTAAACTCACTGGCACGGTGATACTCCAGACAGTTGAGGCGCGTGTTGTGGCCGTTGCACCAGCCCGGCTGGAACGGACGGCCGCCGTACATGAGCAGGCCGAGCGTGTCGACACCCTCAACCTGCTCGAGCTCGGGTGCGGAGGCCACGTACTTGGTGCCCTCGGGAATGGGAGTAGCCGCAAGCGCCTCGACAAGCGGGGCGGTCAGGTTGGACGGCACGTCGTCCCACACGCGACCATAGGATTTGAACTCGGGATCTGATACAGAGTAGATATGCATGTTCGCTCCTGTTCGTTTATGTGACAGTATGAACATTCTAGAACATCATTCATCCACGACCACGATCAATACCGAAAACATTGCATGACGAAATCACCCGCTCAAAAAGCGACATGCAGCTTCCTAGTCGAGATAATCTTTAAGAAACTCAATAACGCTCATACACCAGTAGTCGGTCTCCGGCGCATGGGGCTTCATCAATGCGTGCCCCCCTTCTGAATACATGACTCCCTCATGGTGTACTCCAGCTGCATCCAGAGCATCGACCATCTTTTCATAATTGTCGGGCGATACAATATCATCGTCAGCGCATTGCCAAAGATATGTCGGAGGATACTGCTCCCACACATGCTGATTAATACAGAAATCATCGAGCGAGTCGCGACCAGCCCCGCCGCACACCGAATCAAGAAATCTATTGTCTGATGCGTTCTCAAAGCCATGAAGATCAATCGGTGCATAACACAGGGCCAAGGCTTTTGGCGCCTCGCATCCGTAGGACGCAAATCCCTTGTTGTCCGTCCCCCACTCGGCAGTTAAATGCGCACCAGCAGAAAAGCCGATAACTGCATAACTTTTTGCGACATTAAATTTCGCTGAATTCTCCAGGACAAAACGGACGGCTCGATTTAAATCGTCGATTGGGCGCGGCATCAAAGGCTCGACCCTCACCCTGTATGACAGCACGAACACGTTATAGCCCGCATCGTTGAGCTCGGGGGCAACGGGAAAGCCTTCCACTTGATGACAAACGCTCTGATAACCTCCGCCCGAAACCGCAATGATAAAGGGAGCCCTAGGTCTCCCGGGAAAGAAGAACAGTTTCGTATTGCGCCGAGTCGGATCACGGATGCAGTCGGCTTCATCCCAAATATCGTAGGCAACCTGCCTCCCGTCATCCACGAGCTCGACAATTCGATTCAATCCACGCAAAACGCGAGCAGTTTCATATGGATTAGCATCAGAATTCATATGAGACACAATGGGTTTATTCCACATGCGCTCCCAAGTTGAAGGCCGGCAAAGCATAAGGTGCTCGCCAAAGCCAGCGAACTCAGGAAGGAGCGCGATTTCGCCAAACGTCATATCGGCAGTAATTGTCATAGCTAGTCACTCCAAAAATGAGGGTGGGCTCGCGTGAATCAACGGCAAGCCCACCACATGCAATCTGCCGCGGGGTTTTCGGCAGCTTACATCCCGAATAATTGTCTACTCCACTACCGCCTCTTCATCAGGGCGATACAGGATGTAAACGAGAACGAAGTTAAGAATTAAACCGACGACATTGCAAAGAATTGCGCCGATGAGGCTGCTCATATCACCAGAAGGATCCATATAACCGGGGAAGCTAAAAATGCCGCTCGACGTCATAACGAACGTACAGGTGTTGAAAATCGCCGGGATAACAGCACTGATTGCTCCGGCGACCATGGAAGCGATAATGATCTTCTTGTGCTCCAAGATGATGCCGTACAGCGCCGGTTCCGTAATCCCGAAAAAGCCCGTAATGGCACAGCTGAACCCAAGACTCTTTTCACTCGGGTCCTTCGAGCGGAGGGCAAACGCCAAACAAGCGCCGACAACACCCATGCTGCAGCAGAGAAGTCCAAGGATAGGATCGGAGCCGACGGTCATAATATTGTTGATGGAAAGCACGATCAGGGCCCAATGGAGTCCAAGGGGGATCATAACGAGACCGAATATCGGCCCGAGAATAACGCCGCAAAGGACGGGGCTGAACTGATAGACCGCCAGCACTGCAGCCGCAAGCAAAGAGCTCGCCTGCTGAATAACGGGGCCGATCACAAGGAGCGAGACGGGGGCGGCAACAGCAACCGTCAGGAACGGGACGAGCGCAAATGCCACAACATCGGGAAGAACCGCCCGCAGCCACTTATTAAGAACGGATGCGAACCAAGCCGCCACGATAGCAGGAAACACCGTGGAGGAATAGCTCACCATTGTGAACTTCATGCCGAGCAAATCCAGCGCATCGCCCGCTCCGGCCGCAGCAACGAAAGTCGGATAAACCAGGATTGCGCCGAGTACCGCACCGATATATCGATCGGTTCCAAAGAACTGAGCAGCAGATGATCCGACAAGAACGGGCAGGAAATACATGCAGGCATTTCCCATGCCGTACAGCAGAGTGTATATTCCGCTCTCGGCGGAAACAGCACCCGCCGTCGTCAGAATGCTAAGGATGGCGTTTATCATTCCGCATGCGATCAAGGCAGGAAGAACGGGCATCATGATGCCGCTGATGAACTTCATTAGCTTTCCCAGAAAGCCCTTAGTCTCTCCTTCGCTTGCCTCGGAATCTCCGGCGTCAATCCCGGTTTCCTTGGCAACGATTTCATAGACCTTATCGACCTTAGGTCCCACAATCACCTGATATTGCCCCGCGGAATGGCGAATGTCGATCACGCCATCAATCGCCTTGACTTTTGCATCGTCTACGATGCTTTCGTCCTTAAGGTTGAACCTTAAACGAGTCATGCAGTGAGCTACAAATGTAACGTTGTCTGCGCCGCCCACCATCTCGAGGATCTCGGCAGCGAGCTTGGTTGTATCTGCCATAAATACCATTTCTCCCATGTTGAGTTTTATATGTAACCATCAGCAAAGCGCGCGCCTTTGCCAACTAATTACCTTGTTTTCGATGCAATTCGATTGATGTGCATCATGAGGTAGAGTCTTTCTTCGTCTATAAGTTCCCGCCCCGTCAGTCGGCTGAGAACAGAAGCAATATCATCGGCGCACATTGATGCCACCGGATATTCTTTTTTGAGCGAGAGGTACATCTTGCGGTTGTCGCTCACGATGCTTTCGCCAGAGTTCAACCTATTGAATAAGTACTGAAGATGGGTTGCGAACCTTGCGTAATCGAAACCTTCCCGATCAACTTGAATGCCAAGCCGATTTTCAACAGCAACGGTTGACTCCTCCAGAACACGATCGTAGATATCCGCGCTAAACTCTTTAACTACTTCGCATGAGTCCGAATCGGCCATGTTATTGATAAACGCCATGGCAATTCCAACTGCCTCATGAGCTGGAAGCCTAACGTTAAGACGTTTCCTGATTATCCTAAGTGCATACTCGCCGATTTTAAATTCGACGGGATATTGTTGGCGGACATCAAACGATAAAGGCATGCGGACAACGATATTTTGCTCTTTGCGCTTAACCGCATACGCGATATGGTCCGCAAGGATAAACGGCAAATTAGGGCTCACCTCATAAGGCAGCAAACCTGTCGACATATCAATAACATCCGAGGTAAGCTCAAGAAGCTCGTCGGGGACCTCGTCAACGAGAGCGATGTAGCGAGAGCTAACGTTATAAAACGTTCGTTGAATCTCCGAAAGAGGGACCTCGTCTCCGACATTCTTAAACCCCAGACCACGGCCGAATGCAACCAACTGTCTGCCATTTCCATCGACGCAGAGGACAGCGCTGGTATTAATTCGTTTAACAATTTCCATGTGCCCCCCTAAACAGAACAAGGCTCCCGAAGCAGAATCCGACAATCAATGTCAACAGATGCTGCTTCAGGAGCCTTGCCTGAATATCACTCTAAGAACTAGTTTAAGCGAGCTAGTGCTAATGACCTCGAATAAACACTTCTAAACAGTTAAACGGTCGATATCTCCGTGTGAACGGTTTGGAGGCAGAGGGCGGCCCTATGCCTGCTGATAGTGCAGGTGCTTCTCGTCGATATTGGCCAGGTCGCGGTCGAGATAACGGCGCGCGAGCCAGTTTGCCATGGGGAGGTTCTGGTCCAGATAGTTACCGCACTCCTCGGGAGCGGCGCCGGGGATATCGCCCTCAAAGCCCGCGACAAACTCGAACAGCTCGCGCACGAGCGGCAAGATCTCCTCGCTCGTCAGCTCACCAAAGACAACCAGGTAAAAGCCCGTGCGGCAGCCCATGGGGCCAAAGTAGACAATGCGGCTCGACCACTCGGCATGATTGCGGAGGAACGTGGCACCCAGATGCTCGATGGTGTGGCACTCCGCCGTGTTCATAACTGGCTCCTTGTTGGGCGTGGTCAGGCGCAGGTCAAAGGTGGTGACGGCGGCGCCGGTCGCCGGATCGTGGTCGATGCGGCTCACATACACGCCGGGCTCGAGCAGCAGATGGTCAACGGAAAAACTCGCGATGCGCTCCATGGCAGATCCTCTCGGTAGTCAATTTGGGACGGGGCTCTTTTAGCTGGTTCGAATGATCGCACCAATCATACCAGTCAAAAAAGCCCCATCCCAAATGAGCTGCCCGGGAATAGCCTGCGGGCGCCGCGCAGCCGCCTAGGCAGTGTAGGCAATGGTCGCGTCGACGGCGTGACGCCAGCCGACGATCTTTTTGGCTCGTTCGTCGGCGGACATGGCAGGCTCCACGATGCCGCGAGCGCCGTAGACGTCAACGACGTCGCGCGTGTACATGCCCAGCGCAATGCCGCAGGCCCAGGCCGCACCCAGACCGCTCATCTCGTCGTTGCTCGCGATGCGGATGGGCGAGCCAACCAAGTCGCTCTCAAACTGCATCAGGTACGCGTCGCGCGTGGGGCCGCCGTCAACACGAAGCTCGGCCAGTGCCGCGCCCGAATCCTCGACCATCGCATCAATCACGTCAAAGATTTGATAGGCGATCGACTCGTCGGCGGCCTTTACGAACTCCGCACGGCCCGTGGTGCGCGTCATGCCAAAGACGCAGGCCTCGGCGTCACTCGCCCAGTGCGGCGCGCCCAAACCGGTAAACGCCGGCACAAAGTAGACGCGACTCGCCGGATTGGCGGCGTAGCACAGGTCGGTAACTTCCTCGGGGTTATTGATGAGCTCAAGATCGTCGCGCAGCCACGTCTTGACGGCGCCGGCGTAGCTCACGTTGCCCTCGAGAACATACTCGGTCACACCGTCCATACGCCATGCGAGCGAGCTCGAAAGCCCATGCGAGCTGGCGACGAACTCGTCGCCGACGTTCATCATGACCGAGCTTCCGGTGCCATAGGTCGCCTTGGCCATGCCGCGGCTATGGCAGCCCTGGGCAAACAAGGCGGCATGGCTGTCGCCGAGCACGCCGTGAATGGGCACGGGCGCCGGCAAAAAGCCGCCCAGGTCCGTTGTACCGAACAGGCCATCGGAATCGGTCACCTGCGGCAGGCACGCCGGATTGACACCAAAGGCCTCGCACACAGGCTCGCTCCAGCAGCCACGGCGCAGGTCAAAAAGCTGCGTGCGGCTGGCATTGGACCAGTCGCAGCGGAACTCCACGCCGCCCGTGAGCGTCCAGACCACCCAGGCATCGATGGTGCCCAGGCACAGTTCGCCTGCCGCCGCGGCCTCGGCAGCCGCGGGAACGTTCGCGAGGATCCAAGTCATCTTGCCCGCCGGGTAGTAGGGCGAGAGCACCAGACCCGTCGTGTCACGCACCAGCTCGGCCACGCCTTCGCGCGCAGCCAGCTCGTCGCACAGCTCGCGGGCGCGGGCGCACTGCCACACCACGGCATCGCACAGCGGCTCGCCCGTCGTGCGGCTCCAGGCAACGGTGGTCTCGCGCTGGTTGGAAATGCCAACGCCGGCGACGTCGGCCGGATCGACCCCGGTCTCCTCCACCACGGTGCGTGCCACAGCCAGCACGTTGGCGGCGATCTCGGCCGGGTCATGGCTCACCCAGCCGGCCTCGTTGACAATCTGGCGATGCGAGCGATCGGCGCGATGGATCAGATGGCCGCCCTCGTCCACCAGCAGCGCCTTAGTACCCTGTGTGGACTGATCGATTCCGATGATGTATTTGCTCATGTACTCTCCTGTCTCCCCCGTCGATTCAAAACTAAAACCCGACGGACAAGGAGCGAGTGGCCGACCGGCTCATGAGAGCGCAGCCGGCCTGCTCAGAATTCAACCTAAAAGGATTGGTGCAAACCTGTCCCCGATGCACCAATTACTCTGCGGGAAGGAACTCGGCGACCGTCTTTGCGATTCCCTCGCCCGTCAGGCCGTAGTGCGCAAAGACCTCGGGGCTCGTGCCGGTGATGACCGGCGCATCGGGCAGGCTCAGGCACTTGACCGGACGCGGGCAATGCTCGCCCACGACCTGCGCGACCATGGAACCCAGGCCACCGAAGGGGCTGTGCTCCTCGACGGTCACGACGGCGCGCGTGGCACCGGCGGCCTCGATCACGGCCTCGGCATCGAGCGGCTTGACGCAGTACATATCGAGCACCGTTGCCGAGATGCCCTGCTCGGCCAGCAGATCGGCGGCGTCCACGGCATGGCGGACCATCTCACCGGTGGCGACAATCGTCACATCGGTGCCGCGGCGCACCCAGGTGGCGCGATCCATCTGGAACGGGCACTCGTCCTCAGTGTACACGTCCTCCACCGGGTTGCGGCCCACGCGGATGTAGGCCGGCTTGTTGTCGGCGACCAGGGCACGCACGAGCTCGGCGGTCTGGAAGCGATCGCTCGGCAGATACACGCGCATGTTGGGAATCGCGCTCATGGCGGCGATATCCTGCGCGGAGTGATGGCTCATACCGAGGGCGCCATAGGAAACGCCGCCCGAGATACCGATGAGCTTGACGTTGGTGTTGGAGTACGAGACATCGACCTTGCACTGCTCATACGAGCGCGTGGTCACAAAGGACGCCGGCGAGGCGGCCCAGGCCTTCTTGCCGCACGAGGCCATGCCGGCGGCGATGCTCACCAGGTCCTGCTCGGCAATGCCGACCTCGACGGACTGCTGGGGATACTGGTCAAAGAACGGCGTGAGCGATGCAGAGCCGCGGGAGTCGGAGCACAGGACGACGATGTCCTTATCGGCTGCGGCGGCCTCGAGCAGCGTGTCGCAGATAACCTTGCGGTTGGCGATCTTGTTAGCCATTGATGGCCTCCTTATGGGCAGCGAAATCGGCGATGATCTGGGCATATTCCTCGTCGTTGGGCAGGTGATGATGCCAGCCAGCCTTGTCCTCCATAACGGGCGAGCCATAGCCCTTCACCGTGTTGAGGATAATGACCGTGGGCTTTCCCTTAGTCTCGGCCGCAAGCGTCAGCGCGGCGTCGATGGCCTGGACGTCGTTGCCCGGAATGGACAGCACGTTCCAACCGAAGGCGGCCCAGCGCTCCTCCTGCGAATCCTGCTTCATGACGTCCTCGGTGCTGCCGCTGATCTGCAGGCGGTTGCGGTCCACGAGCGCGCACAGGTTATCGAGCTGGTAATTGCCGCCGCTCATGGCGCCCTCCCAGACCGAGCCCTCGGCAAGCTCGCCGTCGCCCATGATGGTGTAGACGCGGTAGCCGCGGCCATCCATCTTGCCGGCAAGTGCCATGCCCACAGCCACGGGCAGACCGTGACCCAACGAGCCCGAGTTCATCTCGATGCCCTTGAGCTTGTTGTTGGGGTGGCCGATGTAGGGGCTGCCGAACTTGGAGAAGCGGGCCTTGACGTCATCAAGGTCAAGATAGCCCTCGTGGCAGAGCACCGCGTAGTAGGCCTCCATGGCGTGGCCCTTGGAGAGCACGAAGCGATCGCGGTTGGGATTGTCGACGGTCTCGGGCGAAATGTTGAGGTGGTTGGCGTAGAGGGTCATCAGCGCATCGATGACCGACATGTCGCCGCCGATGTGCCCGCCGGCGCCAGCCATGATGATATCGACGCAATCGCGTCGAAGGTCCCAACGCAGGGACTCAAGCTCTTCGATAGTTGCCATTTCTACTCTCCTCGCAGGTAAGCTTTGACGTCTTCTTCGATGGGGTCGTACAGGTCGGGGACAATGCCGATGTACTTGCACGCCTCGTAGAGCACCGGCACCACGTTGGCGTGAATGGCGACGCAATGGTGGATGTAGGGACCCTCGACGATCTTGGCCTCGAGGCGCTTGAGGTTGTCGACCTCGACCCACAGGTAGGTGCCCATGCCGGCCGGGCCGTCGATGCCGCGGGCGTTGCCCAGCAGCAGCGAGTACTCGCCGTTGTCGCCGTCAAAGCGGGCAAGGGTGAGGTCGCCGTGCTTGGCCTCGGCCGTCAGCGCGCCGGGGTGATCGAAGGCCAGCGGATAGGTGAGCTTGGGCTTGACGGCCGCGCAGCTGCAGGGCCAGGGGCCGCAGTGCTGCAGCAGCTCGCCGTTCTCGTTATCGGGATGACGCACGGTCCAGTCGGCGAACATGCCGCGGTGACGGCCCAGGTCGGCGGCCTCGACCATCAGCGCGGTGATAGCGCCATGGATGTCGGTCTCGCAGACGATGGGGATGCCAATCTCGTTGAGGATTGCGTTGGCGGCGCAGGGCATAATGCCCAACTCGTCCTGCAGGGCGTTCCAGCACTGGATGGCGCCGGCGTTGCAGCCGTACTTCTCGACCAGGCGCTTCATGGCAATGGCGAGTCCTGCGACCGCAGGAACCTTGTCCTCGGGGATGCAGATCTCAAAGCTGTCACCAATGTGGGCGAGCATGGTTGCCATGGCCTGCTCGTCAGCCTGGGCGTCGCGCACGGCCTGGACAAGCTCGGTCATGGGGATGGGCGAAAGCTGGATGTTGAACTTCTCGAGCAGCTCGCCCTCGTTGCACATGGTCGACCAGAAATCGAACGGACGGGTAGCCATCTGCAGGATGCGGGTGTGCTTGAAGGTCTTGACCACGTTGCACACGGCCAAAAAGCCCCAGACGCCGCGCTCGAACTCGGGATCGGTCAGACGGCAGTTGGTCATGTAGGTGAAGGGAACCTGGAAGCGGCGCAGGACCTTGCCGGTGGCGAACAGACCGCACTGGCTATCACGCAGACGGGTGCCGTCGGGCTCGGGGCGCTCGTCGCGCGGCCCCCACAGCAGCACGGGCAAGCCGAGCTCGCGGGCAAGGCGGGCGCAGACATACTCGGTACCAAAGTTGGCGTGGCAGAGCATGATGCCGTCGACGCCCTCGGCGCGGAACTTCTCGACGATAGGCGCGATATGGCTGTCGTCGAACAGCAGGCCCTCGTCATTGATGTCGTCGATATCCACGATGTCGACGCCGATCTCGCGCAGGCGATCAGCCGTCAGGCCGCGATACTTGATCGCGTCCGGCGCGCTAAAGATGCTGCGGCGCGTGGGCACAAAGCCGAGCTTGATCTTGTCCATGTACGTCCTCCCCTAGTCACATGTTCAGTAAACAGACGGATGTTTCGTTTTGTTCTGTTTACTAAATGTTTTACTCTTTTGTTTAGAAGTTTAGCGCGAAAGTCTCGCAAACGGTAGAGAAATCAGCCTAAACGGTATGTAAACAATCTGAACATACAAGGAAAACAAAAAGAGGACCCCGAAGGATCCTCTCTTGGTAGCGTTATGTTTACCGCCCTGGCGTGCTTTGACACGCCGCAGACGATGCCGTCTCCGCCTAGATTTCGCGCACGCTTTGGCGCTCGACAAAATAGGTCGATACGGCCGTCTTGCAGGTATAGCTCTTGGGATTGCGGATGTTGCCCACCAGACGGCGCACCGCGATCTCGCCCACCTCGTGTTTGGGAACATGCACCGTGGTGAGCGGCGGGTTGGAGAAGGCGCCCAGAGATAGGTCGTCAAAGCCGATGATCGAGACATCCTCGGGCACGCGAATGCCGTGCTCGTTGAACGCGCGCATGGCACCCACGGCGAGCACGTCGTTCTCGGCAAAGAAAGCCGTCGGCAGGTCGTCGCGTGAGACGCTGTCGAGCCATGCACCCATATCGCGATAGGCACCTTCGAGCGTGGTGCCCAGCGTGACGTGCCATGCCGGATTGGCCTCGAGGTCCGCATCCTCAAGCGCTTGGCGATAGCCGCGCTCGCGATCCTTAAAGTTGCGGATACGAAGATCGCCTGCCAGATAGCCGATTTGCCTGTGACCCTTCTCGATAAGGTAGTCCACGGCGCGCAGCACCGAATCGGTATTGGCAATGACTACGGCATCAAAGTACTGGCGGTCGCTCCAGCCGTCGAGCACGATCAGGTGGGCGGCAGCGTTGGCGAACAGGGCGTAATCTTCCTCACCCAGCTCGGTACCCATCAGCACGATGGCGGCAGACGGGTCGGCGATCAGGCCCTCGACCTGCGGACGCACGGCGTCCAGGTCGCTAAAGTCGAGCGAGACAAAGCTCGTGCTCATGCCGTGGCGACGCGCCTGGCGCTCCACGCCCTCAATAACCGCGGGATGGAAGGTGCTCTCGTCCAGGATGGCGCCCGTCTTGCGCGCGAGCACAAACTGGATGCTCTCGAGCTGCGTCGACTGCTGATAGCCGAGCGACTGCGCGCACTCCAGGATGACTTTGGCGGTCTCCTCGCTCACGCTGCGCTTGCGGTTGAGCGCGTTGGACACGGTCGCAGGCGAAAAACCGGTGATGCGGCTGATTTCGCGAACACTTGCTTTGGCCATTGTTCCCCCTAGCAACGGTCGTGGCGGAGCATCGTGGCCTGACCGCCCCGTGACTCGACAACTAAACGACCGCAAATTCAATCTAAACAGAATAGTAAATGTTTAATAGCTAGTTTAGCCTGTTGTCAAGCGAAGCGACGCGACTATTCCCCCAACGGGCGTATTTACTCGGTAGCTAAAAAAGCCCGTCCCAAATTGACTACATGGGACGGGGCGTGAAAATCATTTAGCCCAGGACACGAGCCATACGGGCCTTGAACTCGGACAGGAAGCGCGGGGCGTCGACGGTCAGCGCCACGAGCGCGCTCTTATCTGGATCGGACAGACGGTGCTCGTCGCAGATGGTGCGGCCGCGATACTCGCCCAGCAGGTCGACACGCAGGTTACAGCCGAGCGCACCCACGAGCGTGGGATCAATCGCCACGGCAACCGCCAGCGGATCGTGCAGCGCGCAGCCGCCCAGGTAGGGCGCGTTCATTTCGTACGAACCGATATAGTGCTCGACCATGCTCGCAAACGCGCAGCCAGCCATAGTGCCCGAGCCCGTCCAGCCGGCAACGTCGCGACGTGTGAGCACCACGCGGTGCGTCACATCCAGGCCCACCATGGTGAGCTTGCAGCCCGAGCGCAACACAGCGTCGGCAGCCTCGGGGTCGCCCGCCATGTTGGCCTCGGCGCCCGCGCTCACGTTGCCGGGCACGGTAAGGGCGCCGCCCATCACGACCACGCGGCCGATAGACATCATCGCCGCCGCATCGCGCTCCAGGGCAAGCGCCAGATTGGTGAGCGGGCCGGTCGCAACGTAGACCAGATCGGGACCATAGGTACGCGCGGCATCAATCAGGTAATCGACCGCCGCATTGCCGTCGGCCGACGTCGCGCCCACCGGCTCGTACGGCGAGGCGGGCACGCTTGCGCCGCCGATGCCGTTCTTGCCGTGGATAAGCGTGGTGGACGCCGGCGGCGTGTAGGGTTCGGTCGCCTTCATGGGACGATCGGCGCCCAGGTACACCGGCACCTCGGGACGACCCAACAGGTCGAGCACCGCCAAGCAGTTGTGCGCCGACTGCTCGACGCGCACGTTGCCAAAGCACGTGGTGATGCCGACGAGCTCCACCTCGGGGCTCGCGATGGCATAGGCAAGCGCCATCGCATCATCCACACCCATATCCAGATCAAGGATCAGCTTCTTGGTTGCCATTGTTCTACTCCGCTTCTCCGTCTACATCCAAACCGTCTAAATCAAACACGCGCTCAACTTCGGCACGCGTGGGAATCGACTGCTGTGCGCCCAGGCGCGACACCGTCACCGCCGAGGCGCGAGCACCCGCGGCCATGCACTCAAAGAGCGGCAGACCCTCCAGACGAGCTGCAGCAAGCGCACCAATAAACGTATCGCCCGCGGCCGTCGTATCGACCACCGCGCTCGAAAGCGCCGGCATGCGCAGCGGCTCACCGCCATCGCCGAGCGTAACCGAGCCGGCGCCGCCCAGCGTGATGACCGCGGCACCGGCGCCCTTGTCGAGCAGCGCATTGAGCGCGGCGGCGCAACTCGCATCATCCGTGGGCAGAATGCCCGTCAGCACCTGGCACTCGGTCTCGTTGGGGCAGACCAGGTCGACCGCAGGCCACGCTCCTGCCGGCAAATCGCAGGCGGGCGCAGGGTTAAAGACCGTATAGAACCCCAGCTCGTGAGCGCAAGCAAGCGCCTCGGCCGTCGCTGCAAGGTCACATTCGCCCTGGGCGATAAAGACGCCGCCAGCAGCCGGGGCAAACTCGCTGGCATCGCCGTCGAGCTCGTCGGCCACCAAGCGCCTCAGTGCGCGGGCAACGTCCTCGCCCGCAAGCGCATGGTTGGCGCCCGGCGACAGCACGATGCGGTTGTCGCTCTCGCAGCGAATGATAGTCGCGGTACCGGTCTCCACGTCATCGCGACGCGCCACAAACTCAACGCCCACGCCGGCATCCTGGAGCCCTGCCACAAGCGCATCGCCAAAGGTATCGCGCCCAACAGCGCCAATCATGCACGTGCGCGCACCCATGCGCGCAGCAGCGACGGCCTGGTTAGCGCCCTTGCCACCAGCGTTGGTGATAAAACCGCTGCCACCGACTGTCTCGCCCGCACGCGGCATGCGCTCGCACGCCACCGAAAGGTCCATGTTCATACTGCCGAACACCGCAACGATGCCGCGATCTGCCATGGAAACCTCCTCATCTGCGGGCCTTATGCCCACCGTCGGCCGTCGATCGTGCACTCTCGCACCCCCTATAACTTTAGTTCACTTTGATGTGGACGCGCGCTTGAGCTTGCGCCAGCAGCAAGCATTCACAGGAGCAGGCAGTTACAATGAAGGCGTGCTGATTATTCTCGTCATTGGATGATGTTTTATGGAACAATTCTCGCAATCGGGCTCGCGCGGTCGACGCCGCACGGGCAACGAGCCGGCGCCGCACGAACGCGTGAAGGGCGAGCGCCGTGCCAACGAGCCGCGACGCACCGCGAGCCCCCATCGCGCTTCTGCCAACAACGCGGGCCGCGCCAACACTCCCGCCGCGGAGCAGACGCCTGCTCGCCCCAAGTCCCGCTACATCCCTGCCCTTGACGGCCTGCGCACGCTTGCCGTCGTCGCGGTGGTGCTCTATCACCTCAACCTCACGTGGGCTCAGGGCGGCCTGCTTGGCGTCACGATCTTCTTTGTGCTTTCGGGCTATCTGATCACGCGCTTGCTGCTCAACGAAGTCGCTAAGACCGGTCGCATCGACCTTAAGAGCTTCTGGATTCGCCGCATCCGTCGCCTGGTCCCCGCCGTGGTAACGGTAGTGTTCGTGACCTGCGCGCTGTGCACCATCTTTAACCACGTGATGCTCACCAAGATGCGTCCCGACATTCTGCCGTCGCTGCTGTTCTTTAACAACTGGTGGCAGATTATGCAGGACGTCTCGTACTTCAATGCTCTGGGCGATCCCTCGCCGCTTACGCACTTTTGGTCGCTCGCCATCGAGGAACAGTTCTACCTGGTTTGGCCCCCGCTGCTGCTCGCTATGGTATCCATGCACATGAGCAAGCCCAACACGCGCCGCATGGTTCTGGGCCTGGCTGCTGTCTCCGCCATCGCCATGATGGTGCTCTATAACCCCGCCGCCGACCCCAGCCGCGTGTACTACGGCACCGACACCCGCGTCTTCTCGCTGCTGCTGGGCGCCTGGATGGCCTTTATCCCCGATCGCGACCTGGCGCCGGTGCGTCTCGCTCATCGTTTGGGGCTCAATCGCCTGGCTGGCGCCGCCAAGCACGGCAAGAACGCCGAGGGCAAGCCTGGCGAGAAGGCCGACAACGCAGCCGAGACCGTCCCGGCACAGCCGAGCGCCCTCGTGCGCTTTTGGTCCTCGCCCGCATCCATCGATGTGTCGGGCGTCGTGGGTCTGGTTGGCCTTGCCGCCATGGTCGCGCTCACCAACGGCTACACCGCGTTCCAGTATCGCGGCGGCACGCTGCTATGCTCCATCCTCACGCTCATGGTCATCGCGGCCTGCGTGCAGCCCCAGGGAATGGTTGCCCGCGCACTGTCCGCCGAGCCGCTCGTGTGGGTTGGCAAGCGCTCGTACAGCATCTACCTGTGGCACTATCCGCTACTGTTGCTCATGAACCCGGTCGCCAACATCAACGATACGCCGTGGTGGCAGTACATTTTGCAGGTGTTGTTGGTGGTCGCCGTAGCCGAATGTTCATATCGCTTTATCGAGACGCCGTTTAGAAAGGGCGCCTTTGGGCGCACCGTATCCGAGTTCCGCGACGGCACCACCGCGCCCGCCAACTGGGTGCGCGCGCACGTCCCTGTCTGCGCAGCCTGCGCTGTCGTGTTGGTCGTTGCACTGGGCGGCCTGATCTTTGTGCCGGAGACCTCCGCACTGAGCGGTGAGGGCGCCGAAGTCCTCAACAAGGAAGCCAAAAACACCGCGCCAACGGACCAACAGGCAGCCGACGACACCGACAAGGACAACGACGGCTTCCCCGATGGCTCCTACGACCTGTTGATGATCGGTGACTCCGTGTCGCTGCGCGCCGTCGATTCCTTCGACGGCGTGTTCCCCCACAGTCACATCGATGCCGAAAAGGGCCGCCAGTTCGATGCGGGCCGCGCGACATTTGAGGGCTATCTCCAACAGAACCTTGCCGGCAAGATCGTGGTCTTTGCACTGGGCACCAACGGCTTGGTAACCGACGACCAGATCGACGCCATCATGACCGATGCAGGAGATAAGCGTATTGTGGTGTTTGTGAACACGCGCAGCCCGCAGCCGTGGGTTGGCTCTACCAACCAGGCCATCGCCAACGCTGCTACGCGCTACAAGAACGTGCGCGTTATCGACTGGTACGGATACAGTGCCAATCGCAACGACCTGTTCGATGGCGATGGCACGCACCTGTCGACCACTGGCGTGACTGAGTACCTCAACTTGATCCACGATGCAGTCAAGAAGGACCTGCCCGTGCATCCCGAGGATCACGTCAACGATCCGCAGCCGGCGGCCGTCAAGTCTGCCACCGACGCGCTCGTCAATGCGCTCGCTCTCAAGCCGCACAAGCTGGGCACCGACAAGTAACCTGCAGCGCAAACTTCCCACATCCGGAGGGGTGCCCGCCACGGCAGGCACCCCCTCCGACAGTTAGGTGTTCCTATAGTTTTGTCAACCTTCGACGCTACTCCCGGTAGGGCACCCGGTCGCGCATCACGGCGTATATCGCCCTGAGCCGCTTCCTCGCGACGGCCTTGAGCGCCCGCCCGTGCCCCATGCCCCGCGCCCTGCAGGCCCGGTAGTACTCGCCGTAGCGCCCCGACGACCTCACCAGGCTGTTGCACGAGAAGATCAGAAGAGACTTGAGCCTCGCGTCGCCCCGCCTGGACGCCCTGACCGACCTCACCGACGTGCCGGAGCTCCTCACCCTCGGGGCTATGCCGCAGTACGAGGCCAGGTGGTCGTGGTCCGGGAACCTCGCGATGTCGACCGACACCGCGAGCTGCGCCGCCGTCCTCGGCCCGATGCCGGGCACGGTGAGCAGGCACGCGTAGGTCTCGTCGCCCTCGAGCAGCCCCGCCGTCTCGGCCTCGAGGGCCCCGGCCTCGTCGAGGGCCTCCGATATCCGGGCGGCAAGGAACCTGACCTGCCTGTTCTCGGCCTCGACGAGCGCCGGCGGCGGCGCGGTCGAGGCGGCCGCGGCCTCCCCGGCGGCCTCGGCCTGCGGCCCCTCGGCCCCCGAGCGGGCGATCCCCCACGCCCCGCCGAACCCGGCGAGCAGCTCCAGCCACCGGCGGTCCGACAGGTCGACCGCGGCCTCGAGGGCCGGGCAGGACTCGAGCAGCACCGCGCGCAGGCGGTTCTTGTCCCTGGTCGCGCAGGCCACGACGTGGTCGCGCTGGGAGGAGAGGGCGCGGGCGGCCTCGAGGGCCTCGCCG
>ERZ839823.198-NODE-198-length-97300-cov-5.969140_pt1 | contig 97300 bp, 62 predicted proteins | sample MGYA00519862_ERZ839823 | MGnify/ENA primary metagenome ERZ839823 (study PRJEB31850, sample SAMEA3708853) | human gut metagenome | biome: human gut; feature: human-associated habitat; material: faeces | place: China | collected 2014 ...
TCGCACAGCGCGTGCAGCCCAAGCTGACCGAACTGTCGAACGACATCTCGCTCAATCCCGAGCTGTTCGCCCGGGTGAAACAGGTTTACGAGCATCCGGGACGTCTTCGCAAAGAGGACAGGAAACTGCTCGAGGACACCTATCAGAGTTTCGCTCGCAGCGGCGCGGCCCTTTCCGACGCCGACAAGGAGCTTTACCGCAAGTACACCTCCGAACTCTCGGGGCTGACGCTCCGGTTCGGGCAGAACGCGCTGGCCGCGACCAACGCATTCACGCTCAACATCACCGATCCGAAGGTGGTGGCCGAGCTGCCCGCATTCGTCCGCGAAGGCATGGCCGCCGAGGCCAAGGCCCGCGGCGAGAAGGGCTGGACCGTGACGCTGCAACATCCCAGCTACCTGCCGTTTATGACCTATTCCTCGAACCGCGAACTGAAGGAGAAACTCTGGAAAGCCAGCAATTCGAGGGCGCTGGGCGGCGAGTTCGACAACACGGAGATCGTGAAGAAAATCGCCAATACGCGTCTGAAGATCGCCAACCTGCTGGGCTACAAGTGCTATGCCGATTACGTGCTCGAACGCCGCATGGCCGAGAATACGAAAACGGTCAACGACTTCCTCGCGGAACTGCTGGCCGCGACCAAGTCCTATGCCGACGCCGACTACCGCACGGTGAGCGACTACGCCGCTACGCTCGGTTTCAAGGGACAGCTGATGCCTTGGGACTGGTCCTATTACACCGAGAAATACAAGAATGAGAAATATGCCCTGAACGACGAGCTGGTGAAACCCTACCTGAAACTCGAAAACGTGAAGAAGGGCGTCTTCATGCTGGCCAACAAGCTCTACGGGCTGAATTTCACGCCCGACGACAAGATCGAGGTGTACCATCCCGACGTGACGGCCTACGACGTGACGGACGCCGACGGACGCTTCATGGCAGTACTCTATCTCGACTTCTTCCCCCGCGAGTCGAAGCGTTCGGGGGCGTGGATGACCGAGTTCCGCGGCACGAAGATCGAGGACGGCAAGGAGATCCGTCCGCTGGTGTCGCTGGTGATGAACTTCACCAAGCCCACCGAAACGGCTCCGTCGCTGCTGACGTTCGACGAGCTGGAGACCTTCCTCCACGAATTCGGACACGCCCTGCACGGCATGCTGGGCGAGGGCAAGTACGAGTCGCAGACCGGCACGAACGTCTACCGCGACTTCGTGGAACTGCCCTCGCAGCTGATGGAGAACTGGGCGACCGAGAAGGAGTTCCTCGACCTGTGGGCCGTGCACTACGAGACCGGCGAGCCGATGCCCGCCGAGATCGTCGACCGCATCGTCGCCGCGCAGAACTATCTGGCGGCTTACGCCAACGTGCGCCAGCTGTCGTTCGGCATGACCGACATGGCATGGCATACGCTCACCGAGCCGTTCGAGGGCGACGTGGAGCAGTTCGAAGCCGTCTCGATGGCCCCGACGCAGGTGCTGCCCGTCGTTCCCGGAACGGCGATGGCTCCGGCCTTCGGCCACATCTTCTCGGGCGGTTACGCCGCCGGATACTACGGTTACAAGTGGGCCGAGGTGCTCGAGGCCGACGCTTTCTCGCTCTTCAAGGAGAAGGGCATCTTCAACCGCGAGGCGGCTTCGTCGTTCCGCGAGAACGTCCTCGCGAAGGGCGGCACGGAGCACCCGATGGAACTCTACGTGCGTTTCCGCGGCCACAAGCCCGAAACCCGCGCCCTCATCGAAAAGATGGGTCTGGGAAAATAAGCGATCCGTTCACCGATTCCGGAGGAGGGCCTGTGCAGGCCCTCCTCTTTTCGTATCCCGGGGACCGGAACCGCAGGCTGCCGTTCCGGGTCGGGCATTCGGATCTTCGGCGCCGCGGGCGCCGACGCGTCTGTCCGCCCCCCCCCGCCGGGCGCGATTCAGTTTTGCAACCGTCCGGTTTTTTCGTATCTTTGCGACTTGGGAAGAGAATTTTTTGTTGACTATATCTATGCTTGAAAAATCGAATGCCGCATTGATCGAGGCGATCCATGCGCATACTCCGCAGCATTCGAATCCGGCTTCGCTGCTGATGGACATGCTGAACATAGGCCGCGAGGCCGCTTACAGGAGGCTGCGCGGCGAGGTGCCGTTCACCTTCGGCGAAGCCAGCGCGCTGTGCGCGCGGATGCACTTCTCGCTCGACCGGGTGGTGGGGCTGGCGGCTACGGACAAGTTGTCATTCCAGCTCAAGTTCAAGGAGTTCACCGCGCTGCTCGAAACCTATAACGAGATTCTGGAACGCGACATCGCCTTTATGCGCGAGGTGGCGTCAGACCCCACGACCGAATTTGCCACGGCGACCAATTCGCTGCCGGCGGAGTTCTACGGCAAATACGACAACCTGAACCGGTTCAAGCTCTTCAAATGGCTTTACCAGCACGAAGTGGGCAACCCCGCCGTGAGGACCTTCGAGGAGCTGAAGCTCCCCGCGGAATTGCGGCGCAACTGCCGGGAGTATGTCCGGTGGGTGCAGTCGGTCGCGACGACCTACCTGATCTTCGACGACAGCAATTTCAAGCACTGGCTCAACGCCCTGCGCGCCTACCGGGAGATGCACCTGATTTCGCAGGAGAGCGTTCGCGTGCTCCGGGACGAACTCTTCGCCATGCTCGACGAGATGGAGACGGTGGCGGTCAAGGGGGAGTTCGAGAACGGCAACAAGATCTTCCTCTATCTTTCGGACATCGACCTCGAGTCGTCGTACAGCTATGTCACGACCAGCAGACACCAGGCCGTGAACATCGGAATGTTCTCGCTGAACGGACTGCGGACGCCCGATCCGCTGATGTACGAATATGTGAAGAAATGGATCAAGACCCAGAGCCGGTTTTCGACGCTCATATCCGGCAGCGGAGAGCTGCGGCGCATCCACTATTTCAAGCGTCAGCGCGAGATCGTCGCCCAGCTGGGCTGACGCCCCGTTCCCGATGCGGAGTCTCTCCGGCGGGCACGAAAGGAAAGGGGAGGGTTTCACAACCCTCCCCTCGAAGCCTCCGGATGTGCGGAACATAGTTGCGTCACTGTCAAGCAATCCTTCCAACTTCTGTGGGCGTCACTACATGCAAACTGAATTCTTCATAGCCCCTTTCGGAACTGGTACAAACGTACGCCATTTCAGCGGGCGAACCAAGACGAAAATCGAAACAATCCGAAATGCGATGTTCTAATTTCGTGTATCGAACGGATTATCGCCGCTCCGGTTTCGATAATCGGTTATTCCGGGAGGCGGCGTTTCGATTATCGAAACGAAAGGCCTCCGGCGTCTGGAATCCGAAACGCCGCTTCCGCCCGCCGCAGAAATGAAAAAACGACTAAATTTTGCACGGGCCGCGACGAAGTAGTAAAAAATTACTACTTTTACCCCGTCCCCGTTCATACCGGCTATTTCCCATGGAAGACGAAAGAACACTGCTCGAAAAACTTGCCCGCGGCGACCGCGCGTCGTTCGACGCCCTCTACATGAGGTATGCGGCGAAGACCGAGGAGTTTCTGTGCCGCATGCTCAAGAACCGGGCAGAGGCCGAGGACATCACCCACGACCTGTTTCTGAAAATCTGGCAGAACCGCAGCACGATGGCCGGCGTCACGGCCTTCGGCTCCTACCTGTTCCGCATGGCCCGCAATGCCGTATACGACCGTTTCGACAGCCGCGCGGTGCGGACCAACTTCGCCCGGCAGACCAATCTGCTGCCCGAATACGAACTTCCGGACGTGGACAACCGCGATCTGCTGCTGCTGATTCAGCTGGCGGTGGAGAAGATGCCCGGGCAGCGGCAGCGCATCTTCCGCATGAGCCGTGAGGAGGGCATCGCCAACGACGAAATCGCCCGGCGTCTTGGCATCTCCACGCGCACCGTCGAAAATCAGATTTCGAGGGCCTTGTCCGAACTGCGCAAACTCGTCACGCTGATCCTGTTTTTCTTCTAAAAACTTTTTTCACCTTTCGGGCGTGCGTAACGGCCGCGTGAACCGTCTTATTGGTGAAACGGGAAAGATCGTTATGTCTGTAAATCGAATAAAAACCATTATCGAAACCTTCCTCGGCAGCGACATGCCCGGGGAGGTGCAGCAGCGCTTCGCGGAGTGGCTGCGCGACCCCGCCTCGCGCGATGAAAAGGAGCGGGCGCTGGAAAACTACTGGAACGGACTCCGGGCCGAAGAGCCGGGAGGCCGTGAACGCAAACTCGAACGGCTCCACGAGGCGATGCGCCGCGGCGAGCGGTTCCGCGTCCGCCGCATCTGGCGCAACGTCGCAGCCGCGGCCGCCGTCGTGCTGCTGGCCGCCGGAACGAACTACGTCGTGGTGAAGGATTACCTGCGCACGAAGATCGAAACCAACATCGTCACCTCGGCCCACGACAAGGGCGAGTACGTACTGCCCGACGGTACGCATATCTGGCTCAACGCCGGGAGCGTGCTCCGGTACTACGGCGACCTGACGGGGCGCCGCAGGGTGGTGGAACTCGACGGCGAAGGCTTCTTCAAGGTCCGGCACGATGCCGACCGTCCGTTCATCCTGCAGATGGAGGATATGAACATCGAGGTGCTCGGCACGGAGTTCGACGTGATCAACTACGCCGAGTTCGCGACCACGGAGGCCATTCTCTGCAACGGCAGCATCCGCGCCTACGGCGGCCGTCTGCCGGCGCCCGTGACGCTGAAACCCGGCGACAGGCTGGTGTTCGACAGGAAGGAGGGGCGCGCCTCGCGCTCGCGGGTCTCGACGCGCAACTACTCGCAGTGGATGGGCGGCTCGTTGTCGTTCGACGACACCTCGCTGGCCGACATTCTCACCAACCTCGAACGCTGGTACGCCGTCGAGATCGACGCTCCCGAGGCGTGGACCCGGCAGGTGCGCATGTCGTTCAAGCTGATCCGCAACGAAAGTATCGAGGAGATTCTGAAAGCCATGTCGCTCGTCGTGGAGATGGACTACGTCTGCGCAGGGCGGCGCATAACGATCATTCCCAAACAACCGAAAAATTCCTAAAAATTACGCGCCTATGTAAAAAGGACCCGGACTTTCCCGCTTTCACTTCCGGAACGCAGAATCCGTTCCGGCCGTTTCGACCATTACCTAAATTACAAACCCATGCGTAAACTTATCCAAGCTAAAATCCTTGGTGCAGCCCTGCTATTGCTTTTTCTGACCACGGGAGGACGGGCGCAAACTCCCCCCCCCCACGGTTAGCATTGCCAAGGAAAACGTCTCTGTCGAACAGGTTTTGAAAGAGATAGAGCGACTGACCAATTACACGTTTTTCTACAATAACGGCGACTTCGACCTCAAGCGGATCGTGTCCGTCGCGGCCGTGCGCAAGCCCGTGTCCGAGGTGGTGCGGCAGATGCTGCCCGACTGTTCGTGCCGTTTCGAGAACCGGAGGATCATCCTCGTCAAGGACGCCGCGCCCCAGCGCCAGACGGTGAAGGGCGTCGTCAAGGACGAGAAGGGTGCGCCCGTGATCGGCGCCACGGTCCTCGTGACCGATGCCGGGCAGACCCGGGGCATATCGACCGACATGAACGGCAGCTTCACGCTCACCCTCCCGGCGCTTACGGCCGAAGCCATGCTCGAAGTGTCGTTCATCGGCTTCGACACCTACAAATCGGCGGTCGGAAGCCGCACGTTCTTCGACGTGGTGCTGACCTACGCCCAGCAGAGCATCGACGAGGTGGTCGTGGTGGGATACGGCGTGCAGAAGAAGGCCAACCTCACGGGAGCCGTGGCCACCGTGTCGCAGAAGGAGCTGAAAGACCGTCCCGTGTCGAACGTGGGCCGCGCCTTGCAGGGCGTGATCCCCAACCTCAACGTGACGCTCTCGTCGGGACAGCCCGGAGCCGGAGCGACCTACAACATCCGCGGTACGACCTCGCCCAACGGCGGCAGCCCCCTGGTGCTGATCGACGGCGTCGAGACCTATCCCGACCGCATCAACTCGAACGACATCGAGTCGATCACGGTCCTGAAGGACGCTTCGTCCGCCGCCATCTACGGCGCACGCGGAGCCTTCGGCGTCATCCTGATCACCACCAAGAGCGGCAAGTACAACGAGAAGGCCGAAGTGTCGTACAACGGCTATTTCTCCGTCTCCAGCCCCACGACCTCGACCGACTACGAGACGCGCGGATACTACTCGGCCAAGATCGCCGACTTCTTTATGATGGCCACGCAGAACACCCCCTACACCTCCTACACCGAGGCCGACTACAAGGCTCTCTGGGAGCGGCGCAACGACAAGACCGAGAACCCGGCGCGTCCGTGGGTCGTCACCGACAGGCGCAACGGCCGTCAGCAGTACGTCTATCTGGCCAACTTCGACTGGTACAACTACCTCTACGACGACAGCCGCCCGACGTGGGACCACAACATCAACATCAAGGGCGGAACCAAGGCGCTCTCCTACATGGTCAGCGGACGCTATTACCAGCAGAAGGGCGTCAACCGCATCGAGCCGGACATGTTCAAGTCCTACAACTTCCGCGTGAAGCTCCAGGCCGAGATCAAACCCTGGCTGACCATCGCCAGCAACACCAAGTTCTTCCAGTCGAACTACAAGTATTACGGTTACGAGGACGAGTATAACAACTTCCGCAAACCCACGCTGCACGCCCTGGCGTCGTTCGTGCCGGTGAATCCCGACGGTACGGCCGTGTCGCACACCTCGATGACCCAGTCGTCGACCCACTACCTGATGGACGGTTACAGCGCCATGATGCAGAAGGGCAAGAGCTTCGGCAACAAGAAGACGCAGGAGATCACCACGACGTTCGAAGCCACGTTCAAACTGCACAAAAACTTCAACGTAAAGGCCGACTTCAGCTATACGCAGGGATACCTCCACAACGACTACCGCAGCGTCAATGTCCAGTATTCGCAGTATCCGGGCGAGGTGATGACCGAACCCGAAGGAAGCTTCCCCAACAAGTACAAGGAGGTCGTCTGGGACCAGAACTACTATGTGGCCGACGTCTACGGAACCTACAACAAGACCTTCAGCGAGAAGCACAACCTGACGCTGATCGCCGGTTACAACTACGAGGCCAAGTATTACCGCGACCTCACGGCGGCCAACGACGGACTGCTGTCCGAGGACCTCTCGGACTTCAACCTCGCCAAGGGTACGACCAACTTCACGCTCAACGGAGGCCGCAACGAATACGCCATCATGGGCTGGTTCTACCGCGCGGCTTACGATTACAAGGGCAAGTACCTGGCCGAAGTCAACGGACGCTACGACGGTACGTCGCGTTTCCCGCGCGGCAAGCGTTACGGCTTCTTCCCCTCGTTCTCGGCGGCATACCGCATCAGCGAGGAGGCGTTCTTCGAACCGCTGCGCAAGACGGTCGACAACCTCAAGATCCGACTTTCGTACGGTTCGCTCGGCAACCAGCAGATCGGTTACTACGACTTCATCCAGACCATCACGACCAAGGGCTCGATGGGCGACTATTCGTTCGACGGTACGATTCTCGGCCAGCACGCCACGGTGAGCGATCCCGTGTCGGGCAACCAGACCTGGGAGAAGGTCATCTCGAAGAACCTCGGCGCGGATCTCAACATGTTCAGCAACCGTCTCTCGCTGACGGCCGATTTCTACATCCGCGACACGAAGGGCATCCTGGGCAAGGGCAAGTCGCTGCCCTCGATCTACGGCGCCAACGAACCGCAGGTCAACTCGAACAACCTCCGTACGAAAGGTTACGAACTGGTGCTGGGCTGGCGCGACTCGTTCAAACTCGCCGGAAGCACCTTCAGCTACGGCATCACGGGGACGTTCTCGGATTACACGGCCGAGTACACCAAGTGCGACAACCCCTCGGGGCTGATCGGAGGCCCTTATGTGGGCAAGAAGTACGGCGAAATCTGGGGCTATAAGGTCGACGGGCTGTTCCGCAACGACGAGGAGGCCGCCGAGTACGCTTCGCGCGTGGACCTTTCGAAGGTCGCCGCAGGATATTATTCCGCGACGGGAGCCTATGGAAAGGGCGTTCGCGGAGGCGACATCAAGTACCTCGACCTGGACGGAAGCGGTATCGTCGACGGCGGCAAGGGAACGCTGGAAGACCCGGGAGACCGCCGCGTGATCGGCAACTCGTCGCCCCGCTACCAGTACGGACTCACGCTCAACCTTTCGTGGTACGGATTCGACCTCTCGGTGTTCATGCAGGGCATCGGCCGGCTCGACTGGTATCCCGGCGCGGACAACCTGCGCTTCTGGGGGCCGTACAGCCGTCCCTATGCGACCTTCATTCCGAAGAATTTTATGAGTCAGGTGTGGAGCGAGAGCAATTCCGACGCCTATCTCCCGCGCGCCCGCGCCTATACGTCGCTCAACTCGACGCAGGGCACGGCCTACTATACCAACGACCGTTACCTGCAAAATCTGGCCTACTGCCGGCTGAAAAACCTCACCCTCGGCTACACGATTCCCAAGCGGCTGACCTCGAAGGTCGGCATCAAGGAGTGCCGTGTCTACTTCAGCGGCGAGAACCTCGCCACGTGGAGCGCCCTGAAAAACGATTTCCTCGATCCCGAGCAGGCTGCCGCCAATTCGGACAAGAAGTCGAACGTCTATCCCTGGTGCAGGACCTATTCCGTGGGTCTGAACTTAACCTTCTAAAGCGATTGCCGTTATGAAAAAATACATTCTTTATATACTGACCGGTGTGGCGGCGTGCGGACTTTGCAGCTGCGAGGACGCGCTCGACCGCTACCCGAAGGACCGGCTCACTCCCGATAACTTCTTCCACACGGAGGAGGAGTGCCAGCTCTACACCAACGATTTCTACACGATGTTTCCCTCCGCCGGGACCATCTACGGCGAGACGGCCGACATCATCGCCAAGACCACGCTCACGAGCGAGGTGCTGGGCAACCGCACCGTGCCCGCGACGGCTGGCTCCTGGAAGTGGGAGAAGCTGCGCGACATCAATTTCTTCCTCCAATACTCCTCCAACTGTGCCGACGAGCACGTGCGGCTCGAGTACGAGGGCGTGGCGCGCTTCTTCCGGGCGTGGTTCTACTTCGAGAAGGTGAAGCATTACGGCGACGTGCCCTGGGTCGACCGTCCGATCGACGCCGGCGACCCGCTGCTCTTCGAAAAGGGCCGCGATCCGCGCGAGATGGTGATGCAGAAGGTGATCGAAGACCTCGATTTCGCCGTTACCAACCTGCCCGTCGAAAGGTCGGTCTACCGCGTGACGCGCTGGGCGGCGCTGGCGCTCAAGAGCCGCGTCTACCTGTTCGAGGGAACCTTCCGCAAGTATCACGGGCTGAAGGACTGGGAAAGCTATCTCTCGGCCTGCGCGACGGCGTCGAAGCGCTTCATCGACGAGAGCGGATACTCGGTCTACACGACGGGAACGACGCCGTATCTCAACCTTTTCTCGTCGCTCAAGGCCCTCGACACCGAAATCGTGCTCGCCCGGGCCTACAACACGGCTATCGGTCTGAAGCACGACGTCAACGGCTACCTCACGAGCATCACGATGGGACGCCCCGGCCTGCTGAAGAACATCGCCAACATGTATCTGATGAAGGACGGCACGCCCTTCACCTCGCAGCCCGGCTGGGAGACGATGCAGCTCCCCGAGGAGAGCAAAAACCGGGACGGCCGCTTCGCACAGACGGTCCGCACGCCCGGGTACAAGCGCATCGACGACACGGCGCTGTCGGCCCCGAACCTTGCGGCGACGATGACCGGGTACCAGCTGGTGAAGTACCTCCAGTCGGCCAAGTACGATTCGTACAACGCTTCGACGAACGACCTGCCGCTGCTGCGCGCCGCCGAGGTGATGCTCAACTACGCCGAGGCCAAGGCCGAGCTGGGAACCCTCACGCAGGAAGACATCGACCTTGCGATCAAGCCGCTGCGCGACCGTGCGGGCGTCGCCAACCTCTCGCTCACGAAGGCCAACGCCTCGCCCGACCCCTATCTGGCTTCGCCGGAGACCGGCTATGCCAACGTGACGGGCGACAACAAGGGCGTGATCCTCGAAATCCGCCGCGAACGCACCGTCGAACTGCTGATGGAGAACCTCCGCTACTGGGACATCATGCGCTGGAAGGAGGGCAAGCGTTTCGAAAAACCCTTCACGGGGCTGTATTTCCCCGGCACGGGGTCCTACGACCTGAACAACGACGGCGTGGACGACGTCTGCATCTGGTCCGGCTCGAAGCCCGCGACCTCGGCCCCGGCGGTCTACGAGCTGAACAAGGAGATCTTCTTGAGCGGGGGCGACAGCGGCTACATCATTATCCATACGGATTACGCCCGTTCGTGGAACGAGGAGCGCGACTACCTCTATCCCGTGCCCACCGACGACCGGGTGCTGACCCAGGGCGCCATTACGCAGAACCCCGGCTGGAACGACGGCCTGAATTTCTAACCTGAAAAAAAGAATGATTATGAAAATCAAGCGATTCATACTGCTCGCCTTCTCCGGCTGCTGCCTGGCGCTGTCCGGGGCGGCCTGCTCCGGGCTGGAGGGCGACAACTCCGACTTCGATTTCGGGGACATGACCTCCGACGCACCCGACAATCCCTACGACGGACAGGGTTACGACCGCCTGCCCAACTCGGTGCGGCTGGCGACCTACAACACCCACCGCTGCGAGGGATGGACCCAGAACTCCGGGACCGACCGCGCGAACTACAACAACACGGCCAAGGTCATCTCGCTGATGGACCCCGACGTGATCGCGTTGCAGGAACTGGACAAGAACACCACGTGGCATCAGACCGACCAGTTGCAGGAACTGGCCGACCGCACGGGGATGCGGCCCTACTACTGCAAGACGATCAGCTACCGCGGCGGCGACTACGGCATCGGCATCCTCTGCAAGACGGCGCCTAAAAACACCTATGCGGGCGATCTGCCGGGAACCGAGGCGCGGAAGTTCTTCCTCGCGGAGTTCGACGGCTACATCTTCATCGCCACGCACTTCTGCCACCAGAGCGATGAGAACCGCCAGCGGTCGTTCGAGATCATAACCGAGTATATCGCCGCCAACTACGCCGCCTATACCAAGCCGATCTACCTGGCGGGGGACCTCAACACGTCGAAGCTTCCGGCAGCGGCGCTCGAATCGTGGAAGATCATCAGCACCTCGGCCAATACCTTCGTGAACACCTCTTCGCCGTCGCGCATCGACTATGTGCTCGTCTACACGGGCAATTCGCCGTCGTACGAGGTGCTGCGCACCGCCGTGCCCTCGTACGAGGAGATCAACGTGATGACGGTCTCCGACCACCTTCCCGTACTGGTAGACCTCAAAAAGTAAGCGATTATGAAAAACAGACTCTTGAATAGCTTTTTCCGGGCGGCGGCGGCCTTCGCGCTGCTGCTCGCGGCCGGAGCGTGCAAGGACGACGTGGCGCTGCCGATGCAGCGGGTAGCGCTGAACACGCACGCGATTCTCGCGCCGTCGTTCGCCACGACGCTCTCGTTCGACGTCGAGGCCAACTGCGACTGGACGATCTCCGTCGCGGGCGACGACACCTCGTGGGCCGAACTCTCGCAGACCGAGGCCACGGGCATGGCGACCGTGGCGGTGTCCATTGCCGAAAACAATACTTCCGGCTCCCGTGCGCTGACGATACGCGTTGCGGCCAAACGGAATGCCGCGGTCGTGGAGGAGTTGTCCTTCGTGCAGGCTTCGGCGACGGCCGAGGGGTATCTCTCGATCCCCGATCTGCGGAAACTGGCCGCCGACGGCGACTACTCCGTGACGCAGGACGTGAAGATGCGCGGAATCGTGGTGTCGAGCGTCCAGGACAATAACTATTACGACAACTGCATCGCGCTCCAGAGCGCCCTGAAAGCCAACTGCGGCATTACGCTCCGCACCGACGAGGTGCTCTACCGCAAGCCGGGCGAGGAGCTGGAGATCGACCTGAAGGGGGCGGTCGTCGGGGTGAATCCCGAAACCGGCGTGATGGAGGTGAAACCCGCCGCGGACGACAAGGTGAGCCGCACGGAGACGACGCAGGTGAAGATCGAAGCCTTGAAGATCACCTACGAGGAGCTTCGGTCGGGAGCCTACGAGTCGATGTATGCAGGCATTTATTCCCAGGTCTACGTGCCGGAAGGCGGTTCGCTGAACGGTATAACGCTCAAGGACGATCTGTCGATGCAGGACCCCGACAACAACCGTTTCCGGCTGGTGGCTTCGCAGGCTTCCTCGTTTGGCATTGATCCTGCGCCGACGGGTAGCGGAGTGCTCAAGGGAATCGTTGTGCCGCAGGACGGCGCCTATGCGATCCGCCCCTGCACGGCCGGGGACAAGGAACTCACCGGGCTGCGCTTCGGCGCCCAGGTTGGAATCAGGCTGCCCTATGTCTTCTCGTTCTACGCCGCCTCGCAGGCCAACAAGGATTGCAAGTACGTGACGGTGACCGATGGCACGTTCGACAAATTGGGGGCAGACTTCAAGGTCGAGGACAAGGATGTCACCAAATGCGTCGTGCTGACGGCAAAGGTGGCCCCGACGTCGAACAGCAGCCATTTCCGGCTGACGCACTGGGCCGATGAGGCCGCGCATGACAACATTCCGGCCAAGTCGATGGTTTACGGTCAGGACTCCTATTTCCTGCTGACCGTGCCTTTGGCCGAGGATATGCCTGCATCGTTCCGCATCTCATTCGGTATGTCGGGAACGGGCGGCGCTCCGAAGAACTGGGCGGTGGCCTATTCGACCGACGGCACGGAGTACGTCACTCCCTCCGACGGCTCGACAGCCATCTCGATTCCCGGGGCGATTGCGAGCAGCGGCTATTTCTATTATTTTACGGTGACCCTGACGCCGCAGTTGCGGCTGATGAAGGGCCAGACGCTGCTACTGAAACTTTATCCGACAGACAACGTCAGTTGCAACGGCGGTACGGCTGGATACAATTCGGATTCGCGCTTGCATTCGTGCGTCGCGATTGAGGCCGTGCCGAAATTCAGTACACCGAAACCGGTCGGAGCGGTTTATTTCGAGCCTTTCGACGGGTTGACCGAAGGGTTGGACTACCTCTACGGCGATAAGTTGGCTGCCATGCTGAACTATTGCGGCAGCGACATCTCGGAATGGGACGCCGTGCTGAAAAACGGACTTTCGGGCACCAACGTTCATCAGCGTCCGGGTTATGCCCAGATCGGTTATGTCGAGTCGCAGGCCGTGAAGCGGGCAGAGTATGAGAATAAGGCGGGGGCACTGCTCACGCCGGCGCTGAACGCAACGGGCGATCTGAACCTCTCTTTCCGCGCGATGGCCTACAAGACCTGTTCGGATCGCCCCAAGGGTAAGGCGACCGAACCCAAGGACAAGAAGGGCGATCTGACGGAGATCGTCGTCGAGGTGATCGGCGGCGGAACGATCGACGGCGCGACGAAGAAGGTCGTGTCGGGACTGGCGACCGATGCGTTCAACACCTATTCGCTGACGATCGACGGCGCGACGGCCTCCACGGCCCTGCGCTTTACGAGCGAACCCGCTTCGGGCGAGTTCTCGCGCTGGTTCATCGACGATATCTGTGTGACGAAGTAGGGGTTGCCCGATGATTGAAAAGCGTCCCGGAGCATTCGCTCCGGGACGCTTCGTTACAGGCCGGATTGCGTCCGGTCAGTTCTCCGCCTTGGTGGTGACGGTGAAGAGCTGGCGGCCGTATTCGTCGGTGGCGGTTATCCGGATCTCGGCGGACGGCGTTACGGGCGTGTATTCGAGCATGTGGTCGGTGCGGTATTTGTCGAGGAAGCTGAACGAGGAGATGTCGTTGCCGCAGGCGTCGTGGACCGTGACGTAATAGTCGTCGTACTCCCGGACCGCCTTCAGCTGCGAGGCGGGAACCGCGGCTCCGTTTTCGCGGCATTCGAATTTCCACGTCGGATGCCAGTCCCAGACGTTGAGGCGCACGACCGGCCTGCCTTCGGCGTTTTTCAGCCCCGAGTTGTAGACCCGGCAGTATTGCTCGTCGCTGTCGCTGAAATTCACGCTCCGCCGCTCCGTGATCGTTCCGCCGCTGAAATCGTAACGGGTGAATGTCGCCGGGGCGCCGTCGTGGCAGAGCGGGAAATACCACCATGCGCCGCATACGCACGGGTGCGTGTACTCGGTCACGCTCATGTCGCTGCGCGGTACGGTGACCGTTTCGGCGATGTGGTTGTGGCCCGACCAGATCGTGACGGGCAGCTGCTTGTCCTTGTAGATGTCGAGCAATTCGTCGGCGTTGTCCATCGGGTTGGGCGATGAGGCCCCCGGGTTGCGGCGGAAGGCCGGGCAATGCCACGCGATCACGATGCGCTCGACGTCCGACGGCATGTAGTCGGCGTCCTTCTGCGCCCAGTCCATCTGACGCCGGTTGAGGCGGACGGCGAACGACCGGTCGCCGCCGGTGTTGACATACTGCGTATTGTCGAACACGACGTAGTGCACCTTGCCGATGTTGACGGCGTAGTATGTCGGCCCGAGCGCGGAGATATAGGCCAGTTCGGCCGCCGAATCGTCGTCGCCGGCGATGTTCTGCACGGCCATGTCGTGGTCGTGGTTGCCGATGGCGTGGAAGGTCTGGATCGGCATGCCCCCGCGTTCGCAGACGTTGACGAAATTGGCCAGCGTCGCCTTGTTGGCGTTGGTCCAGTGCGACTCCTGCGTCATGTCGCCCAGATTCATGCCGTAGACCGGCACGCCTGCGGGCAGGGCTTTGACGTAGTCGCGCAGCGTCTTGAGGTAGGTGCGGCGGAACGTCGTGGAGTCCAGTTCGCCCTTCGGGGGACAGATCGACGGCGTGGCCGACGATGTGGTCTTGATCATCGCCCGGTTGCGGATATGCATGTCGGCCGACACGATCATAATGTGGCGGTCGTTGTTCACCTTTTTCAGCGTGAAGTCGTGCCGCTGCACCTGCTCCACGCTCGTGGGAGCGGTGACCCTGCGGTAGAAGCGGGGGATGAACCCACGCGTGGATTCGACCTCGTAACCCGACGGGACGGTCAGGTAGACCAGTTTCGACTTGTCGGACGACGTGCGCAGCCCGTAGGCCCCCTGTTTGTTCGTGCGCGTCATGTTCACGCCGTCGGTCACGACGACGCCCTGCACGGCGGCGCCGGCGCACGTCACGACCCCGCGCACGGTGGCTTTCGGGTCGATCTTCGACCAGTCGACGCCGTCGTCGGGCGAAGGGGGCGGATCGACGGGTTTTTCCTGTTCTCCGGGATCGTCGCCCGAACCCGAACAGCATATGCCGCCGGCGGATATTGCGAACAGGGCGGCCAATAAAAGCAACAGTTTTTTCATGGTTGCGGTTTTTGCGGTTTGCGGCATGGGACGGCTTTCGGGAAAAGCGGGGAAAGGACGGTCGTCCTCTCCCCGCTTCGACCGTTCGTTACACGCCGCTATTTGTTATAGCGGATGGCGAAATATTCGAGGCTGCTGGCGTGTTCCGCGGCCAGGGCAGCACCGCTGGCGCTCTGGTTCAGGCGCGCGTTGGCATAGTCGGAGCCGTCGCTGCAGAGGTCGCTCGTCGGGCGAAGCCGGATGTAGACGTTTTCGTGGCCGAGAATCTCCTGGGGAAGTTCGAAGTCGATGCTTTTGTAGGCCACGCACGACGAATAGAGCGTGTTCGCCCAGACGGAAACGTCGGGGATGGTGTATTCGCCGATCAGATTCCACTGCGAGTCGTCCTTTGCGGCCTGCGAATCGGTCAGCGACCATTCGGCACACCAGAAACGGGGCGAGAAGAAGCTCTGCTGCGTGTTCATAACGGAAATCTGCATCGAGATATGCGATGTCGTGATGCCTTCGGTCGAGAAGTTGATCAGCCAGGCGTAGGGGCGGTCGGTGTCGTCGTCCCACCAGAAGTGGTTGGCGAAGGCGGTGTAGCAGGAACCGTATACATTCCCCTTGCCGCGCATACCCGTGCTGCCGTTGTAGTTGATTTGCGTGGAATTCGTCGCAATCTCATTGTTGCCCGGCCAGCCACCCGTGCCGTTTGCCGCGTTTTTATCCTTGGCATAGGGACCGCACCACTCCAGCGTTCCGTCGGGATTGCGGCTCACCAGATCGTCCATCAGCGGATTCCAGCTCTCCTTCGCGGGGTCGATCACTACGCCGATGCCGTTCTTGTTGCCGAAGTTGGCTCCGAAGATATAGGAGGCATTGTTGCCGACGGGACCCAGGTATTCGTAGGTTCCGCCGCCCCACATGTGCTGCTGGAAGGTGGCCTGCAGGTACTCTTTGCTGGCGGAGCCGGTGTACTTCTCCTGATAGGTGTGCGTCAGGTAGCCGTTCGTTCCGTAGGTGGGTTTCTGGACCTTGTTCTCCAGGTCGGGATTCCAGTAGCGGTACTCCGTCAGCAGGGCCGAGAAACTGTCTTCGACGCTGTTCTGCATGTTGTCCCAGATGTCGCCCTTGGTCTGGTGGCGGATCTGGTAGCGGCCGATGAAGCCGAGCGTCGGATCGTCGTCCATTTCGGCCGGGTCGGCTCCGTCGCGCCATTCGAAACGCGAGAAACGCTCGTGGACGATGACGCCCGAAATCTTGCCCGAGCCGTAGGGCAGGCGCGTGCCGTCGCTGCGGTAGGCGCAGTTGGTGTTGGTCAGCATGTACATGTCGTCGCCGTTGATGTCGCGCACGAGCAGCGGGTATTTGCTGATGCGGCTTGCGCCCGTGCCGATCGCATAGCCCTCGTTGATGGGCGTGATCGCGCCTTTGCGTACGGGGAACTCGACGTCCTTCAGGGTGACGTAGGTGTAGATGTCGTCGTCGGTGAGCTGGCTCATCCACTTCTCCTTCACGGGAACGTCCGATGCCGAACCCGCAATGCGCGAAATGACCATCGCCTTGGTGACGTTGCGCAGTTCATAGCGGTCGGGGGTCTCGACCAGGTAGCCCGAGGCGCCCTGAATGAGGATCTGCACGTGGTCGTACTGTTCGAAGACGTTGTCTTCGGCCGTGGCGGTCTGGACGGCGATGCCGTATTTGCCGTCGTAGGTTTCGAGGTAGACGGTCCGGTCCGATATGCTGTAGTCGATCTTTGCGGTTGTGCTTTGCGTGTTCTCGCCCGCATTGTGGCTCTTGGTGTTGCTCACCACGATGCCTTCGAGGATGACGTAGTCTTCGACCTTCTTGTTCATGGCATACGTTTGGCGGAACTCCTCGAATGTGATCTGACGTCCGAGGGTCTCCTTCGCCGTGCGTTGCAGGAGGTTGAATTCGACGGAGACGGTCTCGTCCCAGCCGTCGGTGAAGGAGAGCGACACGGTAGCCGAACGCGGGATTTCATCTGCGGCGTTCGCCTCGGTCGTGATGGACAGACTGCGCTTTTCGCTCTCGGAATCCACGATTTCGAGACTCTCGATCCAATCGGCGTTGTCGGCCTTGGCATACTCGATGTCGACAGTGATCTCCGAGAAGGGAATGTTGGTCTCGATCGGCGAGATGTTCTCGCCGCCGGCTCCGGCGACGATGACGGACGAGTTGGCGAACTCGATCTTGGCGTCCACGAGCGCCTTCTGCTTGACGTAGACCGTGTCGCGGCGCGCGTCCACGTCGGAGCAGAGCACGAAGCCCGCTTTGCGTTTGAAGCCTTCGTTGAATTCGCATTCGGCGGTGATGGCGCCCTTTCCGTCCTCCGTCTCACCGCAGGTCAGGCTGATCCAGTCGGCCTGGTTGATACGCTCGATATGGAAGGCGCTGTTGGCGTAGATGTCGATGTCGAACGTATTCGCATCGGCTTCGACGACGAACTCCTTCTTCAGCGCGCCCAGTTTGACCAGGGCCAGATCGTCGGCGTCGTCGACGCTGCAGGCCGCCGAGGCTGCGCATACGGCCGCAATGCCTAAAAATTTAAATATCGATTTACGACAGTTCATATTCTATACGTTTTATTCGTTGTTGTTTGTTCCGGCCGTGCGCGGCGGACGGTGCATCCGCCGCGCGACCGCAATTCGTTTAGTTGTAGCGTACCGTTATCGTTCCGATACGGGCCTGGCTGTTACCGGCCGCAACGGACGGCGTCAGCGTTCCCTTCTCGATGCCCAGCGCCGTCAGGTAGTTCGAAGACGTGGCTTTGGGGTCGATGTCGGTAACCTTGTCGGCCACCTGCAAGCGCAGAACCACTTTCTCCCGGCCGAAGCAGTCGGCGGGCAGTTTGCGCAGGTGCTCGGTGAAGCCCGGGGTCGAATCCTGCGACGTGGTCGACCACCACGTGATCGAACGCTTCTTGATGATCGGGCTGTCGGGAACGGCCTGGAACGTCGCTCCGCCGTCGACCGAATAGAGCAGGTTCCAGTGCGCCGGGCCGGAGAGGGTCGTGTTGCTCATCGAGCCGTGGCCCCAGACGATGCCGAAAACCATGTTCGAACCACTGATTCCCTGCGTGGAGAACGAGATGTCGAAGTATTTGCCCTTGTCGGCGTCGAAATCCCACCATTGCTGGGTGAACGTGATGCCGCCGTTTGCCACCAGACCTTTCTGTTCTTTGGTACTGCCTCCATTGCCCGAGCAGACGACGTTGTTGAAGTCCGCTGCGGCACCCTGCGTGGCGCCGTATTTATTGATCTCGCCTTCGCCGATCTCCGGTATGAGGTCGGTCTTGCGGTCGTTCCAGTTCCACTCGACGACGGTTTTCGAGAACGGTTCGTCGGTCAGCGCGATCTCCTCGGCGGTCATGGCGCGCAGCTGGTAGCGGCCCAGGTCGCCGAAGCGGATCGGGGCGACGTCGTCAGCCACGACGATGCCGCGGAACGTGCCCGAACCCTGCGGTACGACGGAGTTGAAATCCAGGTCGCGGCCCGAGCTGAAACGCCGCCAGGGAGCGGCCGTATTGGTCAGCATGTAGATGGTCCGGCCCGTGTTGTCGTAGCACATCAGCGGGGCTACGTCCCAGCGCGGGGCGGTAGCCGTGCCGATCGGGTTGATGTTGTCCTTGAACGAATAGCCGTCGGTGCAGTTGGTGTAGGCGCCGTCCTTGCACATGATTTCGAGGTTGGTGACCGACACCAGCGTGAAGATGTCGTCGTCGGTGAGTTCGCCGATCGTCTTCGTCTTGACCGGAATCTTGAACTCGTCGGGCGTCGAGGTTTCGAGGATGTTGGCCGCGGTAAGTCCCGTGATGGTGTAGCACTCGGGGGAGTTCTTCTTTTCGAGCGTGGCCCCGTTCAGGGAGAGGCGCACCTTCGAGAAGCGGGCCGGCGTGTTGTCTTCGGAGGAGGCGAATTTCAGGCAGAAGCCCCACTTGCCGTCGAGGCTCTCGATATAGGCCGTCCGGTCGTTTTCGCCGCGGTCGAAGAAGAACTGTTTGGTCTGGGGACTCGAAACGACGTTCTTGCTGTCGGGGTCGCTGACGATGTAGCCTTCGATATACTGCTGGAGCGTGATCTCGCCCGGAGTCAGGGCGCGCACCGCGGCGAAATCGGCAGCGGTCGGGTAGGGCTTCTGGGTGATTTTGCACGAGGCCGAAACGGAGTTGCCGTGTTCGTCGGTGAAGTTGAGCCGGATCGTGGCGGTGCGCGGCTCCGAACCCTCGTTTTTGGCCAGCGAGAACGTCAGGCCGTCGTCGGTGATCGCGGGCTTCAGAATCCACTCGGCGCCCTCCGCGACGGGAACGTCGTACGCCACGTCGTAACCGATCTGGTCGGAGTAGGGCACGAGGTTGTTGGTCGTGGCCGGAACCGCGCAATCCTGGGCGTAACCTTCGTACGTTTCGGCATTGCTGTCCAGCTTGAGCGCCGGCAGGGCGATGCCCTGCGTGACGGTGAGCACCGATTTGGTGATCTCGCCCTTGGCGTCTTCGATGAAGAGGGTCAGATCGGCGATGCGCGCGAATCCGGAGTCGTTGTCCGTGACCTCGAACGTGATTCCCTTGTAGGTGGCCGAGACGTTGGAGATCCACGGTTCGACGGGCTGCGCCTGCGGTTCGTCGCCGCCTTCGCCTTCGCCGCCCTCTTCGCCCTCTTCGGCGCGGGTCAGGACGGTGACGGGATCGTTGGGCAGGCCGTCGTTGTCGTAATAGGTGACGCTGGCTTCCAGATCGTCGATGCAGTAGCGCAGGTTGGTGCTGATCGGCGTGAAGATCTGCGACCGGGACTTCAGCAGTGTAACCGCCGGTTTCGAGAACGAGAGCGAAGCGTCGGTGATGGCTCCGGCCTGCGAGAACATCACCGTATCGGTCAGGGAACCTTTCTCGAACACGACGCCGATCTTTCTCGAAATGCCGTAGTTGGCCGAATAGGTGAATACGATTTCGTTATTGCCGTATCCCTGGAGTTTGTTGAGGGAGGCCCACTTCACGGGACGCGTGAAGCGCGCCGTCCAGTCGCCGTTCGAGTAGACCAGCACGTGCGTCGAGCCGGCATCCTTGGTCAGGGAAAGTTCGCGCGCCGAGACCGCCAGAGGCAGGTCCAGCTCGAAATCCTCCTGGCAGCCGGTCAGGGCCGTCGTCAGGGCCGTCAGGGCGATCAGTACGCCGGCGACCGATCTTTTCTGTTTATTGAATATTGTTTTCATTCGTCTGAAAGTTTCGGATTATTACAAGCCGTAAGCCTTGTATTCGTTGTTGTCGAGGTTGTTCTTCGAGTAGGTGACCTCCGTGTCGGGAATGGGATAGTAGCGGTGGCACGGTTTGATCCGGCTGTTAGCCGTGTTGAGTTGCAGATAGGCGTAGTCGCTGTTGTCCGTTACGGCTTCGTACCAGATGCCCCAGCGGACCAGGTCGTACTTGCGCTGGAATTCGCCGAAAAGCTCGCGGGCGCGCTCGTTGCGGATCTCCTCCTCGAGGCGCGCGGGGGTGCGGAAGGTGTACTTGGACAGATTGGCGCGCGTGCGGGTCATGTCGAGGTATTCGACCGCCTTTTCGTAGTTTTCCTTATAGAAATAGCACTCGGCCATCATCAGCAGCGCGTCGGCATAGCGGAAGACCTTGTAGTTGTTGCCGTCGTTCGAGGCCTGCATGTTCGGACACCAGAACTTCGGTCCGCACCACGGGCGGGTGTTGGTGCTGTTGAACGTCTTGTCCTCGTATCCCCATGCCATGTTGTACTTGGCGCGGATGTCCTTGCCCATTTTGGACTGGAGACCCTGGCTGAAATAGACGTTCGGACGCATCGCCGACCAGACGGTCGCCTGGTCGCCCAGTTCGGGAATCTCCACGCCGTCGTAGACCGCCGAATTGGCCGCACGCGGGTAGGGCTGGCAGATGCAGGCCACGTTGGACGTGTAGGTAAGGGCGCCCTGGGTGTAGGTGTGCTGAATTTCCATGATCGACTCCGGGGTGTTCTTGTTCCGGAACAGGATATTCTCGGCGTAGTCGTACTGCGACAGCGGACCGTAAATCGTTTCGATCTGCTCCAGCGCGTCCAGCGCCACGTCCCACTGCTTGTTCCACATGGCCATCTTGGCGATGAGCATGTAGGCGCAGGAGGCTCCCAGACGATTGGCCTCGTTGTCGTAGGTGCGGGTTTGGGCGGCGAGGGGAGCTATCGACTGAAGGTCTTCGATGACCTTGTTGCGGGTCTCGTTGGCGTCCATGCGCGGCAACACCTGAATCCGGCTCAAAACCTCGTTGTCCGTAACGTCGTCGAAATAGAACGGAACGTTGCCGAAGAAGCAGGTCAGCGTCCAGTAGAAGAACGCCCGCAGGGTTTTCGCCTCGCAAAGCAGCTGGTGGTACTGCTCCTCGCTGATCACCTCGTTTTTATAGGCGCGCTCGATGCCGTTGACGGCGAAGTTGCAGCGCTGTACGCCGAGGTAGCCGTTGCGCCAGACCGTCGAACCCATGCGCGGCACGGCGGGCGAGATGTCCAGGCTGGCGTCGAGCGTTCCCGACGGGCAGTAGGCGATGTCGGTGACACACTCGGTGGCGATCATGTAGGTATAGGTGTAGATCGACTTGATCGGAATGTAGCATCCGTTTACGACCGACTGGCATTCCGAAAATTTGCGGAAGAAGTCGTCGGGATTCGAGATGCCCGATGTGTCTTCGTCCAGCGTACATGCCTGGAACGAAAGCATGGCCATGGCCGCGGCCGTGTAGAATATATGTTTGAGTTTCATCGTCTTAATTCTGTTAGGTTAGTATCTCAACTGAAGGCTGAATATGATGGTGCGGGGCTTGGGATAGGCGCCCAGGTCCATACGGCGCAGCGTCGACGAGGTTCCCTCGCTGGAAACGTCGGGGTCGAATCCGTTGTACTTTTTCCACAGAAAGAGGTTTTCGCCCGATACGCTCAGGGTGAGGTCTTTCATCCACGAGCATTTTTTCTTGAGGTCGAACGTGTACGACAGCGTGATGTTCTTCAGCCGGAGGTACGAAGCGTCGTGGATCATAAAGTCGCTCGGAAGCGCGGCGTCGCTTTTCGCTCCGGCCCGCGGAATGTCGGAATTCGGGTTCCGGACGGGATGCCAGGCGTTCAGCATGTAGCGGTACTGGTTAGCGAACTGCGAACCGGCCATGTAGATTTCCGAATAGTTGTAGATCTTGCCGCCGAGCGAGTAGGCGAAGTAGACGCCCAGCTTGAAACCGTGGATGTAGAACGTGTTCTGCAAACCTCCGTACAGATAGGGGTCGGCGTTGCCCTGGTAGATCAGGTCTTCGCGCGAGAGCACGCCGTCGTGGTTGGTGTCGTAGTAGCGCGGGCCTCCGTCGGTGTTGGCCGGGCTGACGTAGGTTTTCGTCACCGCGTTTTCCTCGCGTTCCTCGGCGCTCTTCCACGTGCCGCCGTATTTGAATCCCCAGAGCGAGTTGAGCGGGTAGCCCTTGACGTAGCCGTACATCATGTAGGGGTTGTTGCCCGGCGAGTTGTAGGCCGAAATGAAGTCCTCGGAACCGATGTCGTCGACCTTCTGTTCGTTGTGCGACAGGGTGAGCGTCGTCGACCAGTGGAACTTCGGGCGGACGATGTTGTGGCTCTCGACCGATAGCTCGATACCCTTGTTCGAGGTCGAGCCGATGTTGGTCCAGCGCGACGTGTAACCGGTTTGGGCCGCAACGGCCAGCGACATCAGCAGGTCGGTCGTTTTGGATTTGTAGGCTTCGGCCGTGATGTTCAGGCGTCCTTTGAACATCGACCAGTCGATCGCCACGTTGTAGGCCGTGGTCTTCTCCCACGTGAGGTCCGGGGAGTCCAGGCGGCTGCGGTAGAACGCCACGGGCTGCGATCCGTCGAACAGATAGCCGCCCGTCGTCGAGGAGAGGGTGGCGAGCGAACGGTAGGTGCTGATCGCGTCGTTACCCGTCAGACCGGCGCTCAGGCGCAGCGACAGGTCGTCGATCCAGTTGCAGTCCTTCAGGAAATTCTCGTTCGAAATGTTCCACTTGAGGGCGGCCGACGGGAAGAACGCCCACTTGTTGTTGGCCGCGAAGTTCGAGGCTCCGTCGTAACGTCCCGTCACGGTCAGGTAATAGCGCGACTTCCAGTTGTAGTTCAGACGCGCGTAGACCGACGTTTTGGTTTTCTTCGAGTAGGAAGTGCCCGCCGAATAGGTCTCTTTGTCCTGCACGGCGTTCATGTTGTTCCACAGGATGGCGTCGTCCATGTAGCCTTTGCCGCTCAGGTTGAAATCGTGCGAGGCGAAACTGTAAGCCGAGAAACCGCCGAGAACGTCGAACGAATGGCCGTTCTTTTCGAACTTGTAGCCGGCCGTGGTCTCCCACGAGAACGAGTGCTCGTCCCACTCGGCGCGGTAGGCCTCGCCGCCTTCGTTCTCGCCTTTCAGGGGAAGGGTTCCCGGATAGTAACGGTAGGTATGCCGCTGGTAGAGATAGTAGGAGAAGGTGCTGTTGATCGTGAAGTTCTTCACCGGCTCCAGTTTCAGCGTGAAGGCGTGGTTGTTCGAGTGGCGTTCGAGGTAATAGGTGTTCAGGTCGATCAGCGCACGCTGCGTGTTGATCTTCTGCCCGTTGTAATACAGCGGGTTATACGTGTCGTTCGGCTTGAGCAGCGGTGACAGATACTGGGCGCTGCTGTACCAGGCCGTTCCGCCGATGGAGGATTTGTTCTGGTCGTTGTGACGCCAGGTGTACGAACCCGTATAGCCGACTTTCATCCATTTGAACAACTGGCGTTCGAGGTTGATACGTCCCGTGAAACGCTGCTGGCCGCTGTCCTGGATGATACCTTCGGTGTCGTTGTAGGAGAACGAAGCGTAATACGACGATTTGTCGCTGGTTCCCGACAGCGAGAGGGCGTAGTTGGAATAGAGGGCCGTGCGGGTGATCTCCTTGATCCAGTTCGTCCCTTCGCCCAGCGAGAGCGGGTCGGAATAGACCGAACCGGAGAGGGGCGTGTCCTTGCCTACGTCGGGGTGGTTGGCGTCGCTGCCGAAATAGGCGTAGTCGTTGCGGTACTGCGCGAATTCCGACGCGTTCATAATGTCGAGCTGACGGGGCAGCTGGGAGAAGCCCATGTCGGTCTTGAAGGTGATGTTGACCTTGCCCTTGGAGCCGAGACCCCGCTTGGTGGTGATGAGGATGACGCCGTTTGCGCCGCGCGAACCGTAGATCGCCGTCGAGGAGGCGTCCTTGAGGACGGATATGCCCGCGATGTCGTCGGAGTTGATGTCGTTCAGGTCGTGGATGGCGTCCATCACGCCGTCGACGACGATCAGCGGCTCGTTCGACGCGTTGATCGAGCGCGTGCCGCGGATGCGGATGGTGGTCGTGGCGCCCGGCTCACCGGTGGTCGACATGAAGTCGGCTCCGGCGATACGTCCCTGAAGGGCGTTGTCGACCGAAAGAACCGGTACGTCCTTGATGTCGTTCATCTTGACCGTCGCGACCGAACCGGTCAGGTCCTTTTTGGCGACCTGGCCGTAACCGATGACCACGATTTCGTCGATGTCGGTGGAGGAGTCCTTCTCCATCCTGACGGTGAAGTTCGTCCGCGAACCCACGTTCAGGGTCTCGGTCTTGTAACCCAGGTACGAAATCTGGAGGCTGTCCGAAGGCTTGGCCTTGATGGTGAATTTGCCTTTGACATCGGTGACTGCGCCCTGCGTGCCTTTGACGACCACGACCGTGGCGCCGATCAGCGGGTTGCCGTCCGGGTCGAGGACGGTTCCGCTGACAGTCTGGGCCTTTTGTTGAGCCGTTGCCGGCGCCGTGTGCGCCGCGAGCAGTATCAGTACCGCCACCAGCGACATCACTCGGACGGATGCTCTTATTGAGTGAAGAATTTTATTCATTTTAGGCTTTTTTTTGTTGAAACGACTTGTTCCTCTTTTTTACTCTTGTTCCTCCTCGTCGAAAGGCGCTCCCAGGATGATGTCCTTACCGCTGCCGTTGTTTTCGGCAAAGTAGTCCTCTTCGACCTTCTGCAGACGGCGGATGTAGAAATTGTCGAGGTAAATGCGGTTGTTGACGGCGGAGTTCTGCGTGAGGGAGCCGCAGATGATGCGGACCCGCGTGTTGGCCGTAATCGGGTTGGCTTTCGTGCCGGCGACGAAGACGAGGAAATCGTGACCCTCCCACATGTCTTCGGGGAACTCCTCGCTCGAAATGTCGTAATAGCCGGCTTCGAGGTCGATCGTGGTCTTCTCGGATTGGGCGAAATCACGGATGACGCCCCCGCCGAGCACCTCGACCGTGATCTTGTTGTCGTCCCGGGCGCCGGTCATGTAATCGGTGAAGGCCACGGCGCGGAACGAAACCATCAGCAGCGAGTCGCTGCGGAGCGTGTTGGTGTAGGGCGAAATCAGGTCGGCTCCGTGGCCCTTGTCGTCGCCCAGTTTCAGGTAGCCGTTCTTGCCGTAGCAGTGGGCGACCTCCTCCCCTTCGATCGTCGTGGACGTGAACCCGAGGTTTTTCTGGGCCGTGGTCCAGTTGTCGATCGGGGTTTCGCCGTCGGTGAAGCGCGGGTCGGTCTTGCCGTACTTCAGGGTCGCGAAATCATTGCTCACGCGGGCCGTGGAGCCTTGGTGGATGGGGATTATCCGGTTGTAGTTCAGTTCGCCGTCGGAGGCTGCCAGAATCAGCATGCCCGTGCGCCGCGTGTAGTAGCTCGACGTCGTGCTGCGCCGGTTGGCCTTCAGGGTTATCACGCGAAGCCCCGTCTGGGGGTCTGTCGAAGAGTAATCCACCACCTTGGCCCACGGCGTCGCTGCGTCGTCTTCCCACGTCGCGACAAAGTCGATGTTGGCGTCCACGTAGAGTTTGGCGAGACCGCCTTTCACGCCGACGATGCCGGCATCGATAGGCTCTTTTGCGATCGGGTCCGCGTAGACCTTGATCGATTCGTTACGATCGGAGTTCGAATGCGTTTCACACGACGTGATGCCGATTGCCGCCGCGATTAATGCGGCTCCGGCCAATCCGCGTGAAAAACGGACGAAACCCTTCGTCAGGAATGTTTTTCTCATAATTGGTAAAAAGGTTAAGATTGGGTTTTATTTATTTGGGGTCGGTTGATCGACGGGAGGTCTACTGTTTCAGCTCGAAGTCCGCCAGGATCGGGCGGTGGTCCGACGGGTCGTAGAAGTTGGACACGTAGGGGCTTTGGGTCGCCGTGGTCCACTTGTCCATGACGGTCAGTGCGTTCACTATGCGGGCGTACATCGAGGGCGACGCATACATGTAGTCGATACGGGCGTTGCCGTAAGTCGACGATATGAAGCTTCCCGGGTAGCGCTCGGCGATGATGTCCTTGAGGTCGGTATGGTCCAGAATGTGGTTGTGGACCAGCAGCCGGGTGTCGTTCTCGGGATAGCCGTAGTACCAGTTGTCGGCGCGCGACCGCGAGTTGAAGTCGCCCATCATCAGCCAATCCTGACAGGAAGCGTACGCGGGATTGTTGACGGTCTGCGCGCAGATGTACTTGATCTCGAATTCGCGGTACTTGTCGCCCTCCTTGTTGGCGGCGCTCGCCGCCTGATCGGCCGAGCCGACTCCGAATCCATAGGCCTGCGGCCACGTGTGGAGCGTCACGATGTTTATCGTCCGGCCCTTCACGGTAACCCGCTGAATGGCGGCGCCGTGGGACACGGGCTTGCCCGCCTGGTCCGAATCGGTTATTTTCAGCAGCGTCTCGATCGGATATTTCGACGTGATGGTCTGCGGATAGTTGTCGCGCCAGCCGCCGACGGCCGTGTAGGCGTGGCCGTAACGGGCCGCCAGTGCCGCCCAGCCGTCGGGCAGGAACCGGGCGGAGGAGGCTTGCGCCGAATTCGTATTGTCCTTGTAGATGGTGGCCGATTCGCACCATACGCAGATGTCGGGATCGTATTTCTTCACCCACGCGACGAAGTTGTTGTAATTGTTCGCCTGGTCGGACCACATGCCGTTCTGGATGTTCCAGTAGAGCACGCGCAGGTTGTCGGAGCCGCGGCCCATCTCGCCGAGCGCACGGACCTCGATATTGTCCACGTAGAAGCCGTGCACGCCGCTGCTCACGTCGTTGCCGGCCCAGTAGAGCATCGTGCCGTCGGTCGCGTTGTTTACGACGACCTCCACGTTGTGCCACTTCTTGACGGCCGCTTCGCTCGACGGGAGCGTTACGTGGCTCTTTTCGACGATGTATCTCCCCGAGGCGCTCGTGTAGCCCGAATTGTCGGCCGTCAGGGCGATGCTCTTGCCGTCGACGGAGGCCGATGCGATCATGCCGCCGTTCACCACCTGGAACAGCAGGAGGTCCGTCGATCCGTACTGGTAGCAGAAATCGAACGAAACCTTCACGGAACGTATGCCGTCGATGGATTTCAGGGCTGCGGTCTGGAAAATGCCCCGCCCCGTGTTACCTGTGCCGCAAGCCAGATAGCCCTGGTATTCCTGGCAGCGGAACATATAGGTATAGTCGGCGATATTGCGGCTCGCGACGTACGAATCGGACATCAGGTGGGACGTGCCGACCGTTTTGCCGCTGATCTCGTCCCACGTGTTCGACTGGATGAACGCCGAGCCGGGGTTGTTGTAGGCGACCTCCTCGAAGGAGTTCGCATAGCCGTCGCGTCCGGTTCCCGTACCGGGGGTGACGGCTTCGGCCGTCGGAGCGTATCCCGTCGACTCCTGGCCGCCCATGATGTTGCCGCCCCAGACGAAATTGTCGAAACTCTCGTAAAACACCAGGTCGGCGTCGGGGGCGTATTTCAGCGTTACGGACGTGGCCTTCCCCGCCGTCAGCTGCGCAGTCGTCAGCGTGTGCTCCATGGCGCGGTGCTCCGAATCGGAAATGGTGATTTTCAGGCCCGACGGATAGTCGCCCGGGGCCAGCATCACGTAGAAATGTTTCGGCGTGCCGCTCTCCAGCGAGACGCATTTGCCGTTGTCGGTGCAGTTCAGCACGGCGAAACCGACACCGCCGGTGATTGAGAGGTAGCCGCGCGAGGGCAGGAAATTCGCATAGCCTGCCAGGGGGCTTTCAGCGAGGTTCTCGACCTTCACCGAGGCGATTTTGGCCGACCCGGTCAGGGCCAGGTCCAGTACGGCGAAGGCGTCGTCGAACACCAGCTTGTTGCCGTTCTCCTTGGTGTAGGAGCCGTACATGGGATACGATTGCAGCGATGCCGCCGTGGCGGCCCAGAACTGCGAGTAGGGCAGTTTCACGTCGGCATAGGCCGAAGAGCCGTACCAGCCGGAGGAGCCTGAATTGGTCAGGATGGCGTTGTAGGTCCCGGAGCTCGAAGCGCTCGCCTCGACGTAGTAGCGGCCGTTTTCATCGCTTTCGACGGCATAGGATTTTCCGTTGACCGAGACGAGCGATTTGCTCCATGCCCGTTCGCCGGTTCCCATGGCCTTGCGGACGGAATTTTCCGCCTCACGGAGATAGAAACGGACTTTGCCGTTCACTACCTGTATGTCCTCGTATTCATCGCCGCCGCCCGGATTGTCGGGTCCGTCGGGATCGTCGACATGTTTGTCTCCGCTGCTGCACGCCATGCAGAGACACCCGGCCAGCAACAGCGCCGGCTTCAGGATGAAGTTCAGGGATTCTCGTAGATTTAAGGTCATAGTTTCGTGTTTTATGGTTGGGTGAAAAGTTGTCGGCTGCCGGTCGGACACAATGAAAAACGCGTGCATATTGCCATATACGGCAATATGCACGCGTCAATCGCGGGCGGTGACGGTTTACTTAACTCCGGGTATTCGGCGCGGCGAGGGGGGGGGAAAATTTACAAGTCCCCTGCGGCGCGAGCAGGCTCGTGCCGTAACCGGACGGTGGTGATCGAACAATCGGCGGTAAAGTAAATTCACGGCTCTAATTTTGATCGTTTTTTTATCGGAAATGAGTTTCGAAAAGATTCATTCCCGAAAGCAAATGTAACTAAAAAAATGTTATCGGGCAAATAGGATGCATAAAAAATAATCGTTTTTTAACATTTTTGCTGCTTTTCGTGTTTCGATTTGGGGAGAGGGCCGTTCGGCGTGGCTTTTCGTTTGAAAGGAATGTCCGGAGGGGAACCGCGGATTCTGCGGCCCGTTCGGAACGGGGAGAAGCGCGCCGGCAAGAGACGGAAAAGCCCCGCATTCGGGGAATGCAGGGCTTCGTTGAGCTACCAGGATTCGAACCTGGAATAACAGGACCAGAATCTGTTGTGTTACCGTTACACCATAGCTCAATAGATTTTGGTGATGCAAAAGTAGAACTTTATTTTGCAAATGCAAAGAAAAATCCGGAAAAAATTTCGTACATTTGTTTTAATCTACGCAGAAAAAACCGCTTGAAACTTAAAATTTACACAAAATCAGAAAATTATGGGAATTAAATTTCGGCTTATCGCCATGAACTTCCTTCAGTATGCGATCTGGGGTTCGTGGCTTATCTCGCTGGGCGCCTACCTGGGAGGCGGACTCGACTTCTCGGGATTGCAGATCGGCAGCTTCTTCGCGACGATGGGAATCGCCTCGCTGTTCATGCCCGCCGTGATGGGGATTATCGCCGACCGCTGGATTCCGGCGCAGAAACTGCTGGGCATCTGCCATTTCATCAGCGGCGCGTTTCTCATCGCCGCGGCCTCGCAGACGGCTTACGCCCCGCTGTACAGTTGCATGCTGTTGAGCGTGATGTTCTATATGCCGACCATCGCCCTGTCGAACTCCGTGGCCTACAATGCCCTCGATCTGGCCCGGCTCGATACCGTGAAGCATTTCCCGCCCATCCGCGTATGGGGAACCGTGGGATTCATCGCCGCCATGTGGTTCGTCGACCTGACGCACATCGGGGGCGTGCAGATCAAGCTCACCGAGTGGCAGCTCTACGTTTCGGCCCTGCTGTCGTTCGTACTGGCGGCCTACTCGTTCTCGCTGCCGGGGTGTCCCGTCGAGCGCAGCGCGCAGAAGCAGTCGTGGGTCGATACGCTGGGCCTGCGGGCCTTCGCGCTCTTCAAGGAGAAGCGGATGGCCATTTTCTTCGTCTTCTCGATGCTGCTGGGCGCCGCTTTGCAGATCACCAACGCCTTCGGCGACAGCTACATTCAGAATTTCGGCTCGATGCCGCAGTATGCCGATTCGGCCATCGTGAAGCACTCGGTGATCCTGCTCTCGCTGTCGCAGATGTCCGAAACGCTCTGCATTCTGCTGATTCCTTTCTTCCTCCGGCGTTTCGGCATTAAGAAAGTGATGCTGATTTCGATGCTGGCCTGGGTGCTGCGCTTCGGGTTCTTCGGCATCGGCGATCCGGGATCGGGCGCGGCGTTCCTCGTGCTTTCGATGATCGTCTACGGCGTGGCGTTCGACTTCTTCAACATCTCCGGCTCGCTCTTCGTTGAAAAGGAGACCAGCCGCGAGATCCGCTCCTCGGCGCAGGGCGTCTTTATGATTATGACCAACGGTTTCGGCGCCTTCTTCGGCTCGTATGCCGCGGGCGCCGTCGTGGACGCATACGGGTGGCCCGATTCTTGGTTCATCTTCGCAGGGTACGCGCTCGTGGTGGCCGTGGTTTTCGCCGTGGTTTTCAAATACAGGCACAACCCTGCCGAAATGGAGGGCGTGAAACATTGATGACTGACGGTCCGGCGGCGGGGAGAACCTTGCCGCCGGATTTTTTTTATCCGCGCAGGAACATTTCGACGTGGGGAGCGCCCGCTTCGGGGTATTCGCCGGCGGACAGTGCGCCGGAAGGGCGGATGATGACCGGATGCATGGCGGGCGTTTTATTTTATAGAGGTGCCGTTACGACATTAAAGATACGAAAATTATGGATACGATCGGTGTGAATGATGCGAGCTGCATCCGCTGCGGCCGCTGCGTGAAGGTGTGCCCTTCGCAGATTTTCGTGCAGGAAAAAGCCGGGGGCGACGTGACGCTGCATAAACCCGAAAACTGCATCCTTTGCGGACATTGCGTGGCCGCCTGCCCCACGGGGGCGGTGAACCATGCGGAGTTTCCGGCCGAGCGGGTGCATGCGGTGGATTACGGCGCGATGCCCACGCCCGAGCAGGTGGAACTGCTGCTGGCCGTGCGGCGGTCGAACCGCGCACTTTCGGCGCGCCCCGTGCCGCAGGAACTGCTGGACCGCATCGTTGCGGCGGCGGACCGCGCCCCGACGGCGAGCAATGCCCGCCAGCTGGGGTATACGCTGGTGACCGACGCGGCGCAGCTGCGCGCTGTCACGGAATATACGCTCGGGATTTTCGGCACACTCGAAAAGCGGCTGCTGCATCCGCTCGTGCGGCCGTGGCTGAGCCGCCTCGTGCCGGGCGTTTATCGCTATGTGCCGGTGTTCAAACGCCTGCGGCGCGAATATGCCGAGGGCCGCGACCGCGTGCTGCGGGGCGCGACGGCGGTGCTGTTCATCCATGTGCCCAGGGAAAGCCGGTTCGGTGCGGAGGACGGGAACCTGGCGTATGAAAACGCTTCACTGATGGCCGAGGCGCTGGGCGTGAGCCAGATATACATGGGGTTCGTGCTGACGGCCGTCCGGCAGGACAGGAAGGCGAAGCTGGCCGCGATGCTGGGACTGGGCGACCGCCGCATCTGCGCGGTGATGGCCCTCGGGATGCCGCAGTTCCGCTATCCCAATTACATCGACCGCGCGCCGGCGCCGGTGACGCGGAAATGAGAGCCGGTCTCAATTTCTCACCGCAATATTTTCAGGGACTTCGTCGCTGTCTTCCCGGTTTGAACGAGGTGGATATGCGCAGCATGCGTCGTCACGATCGCCGGGCCGGGAATCGACCTTCGCGCCGGGATGTGTCCGCGCGCGGGTTGCCCCCCCCCTCCCGGCATGACGGGCGCAACTGCCGGTCTCCGATTCTGATGTGACCAAGATTGCCGGATGCGAAAAAAGGCCCTGCACGCAACCGTGCAGGGCCTTCTCTTGTTTCGGGGTGTGTCATAAGCCCCAGTCCGAAGGCAGATAACTCGCTTTCGGGGCGTTGGGGACGTTGACGAAAAATTCGAATCCGCAGAGTCTTTCGATTTCCGAGACCGATTTGGCGCAACCGGCCGGATTCTGTCCCGACGATTCGGTGTGTTCGTACCAGAATCCGATGGCCTGCAATTCGTCGGCCGGAAGCGATGCCACGGAGCGTCCCGTCGAGCCGTTTTTCGAGCGCAGCAGAACCTTGTAATACTGCGTCGGTACGGGCAGCGTGTTGCCGCCGTTGTCGATCGTCGAGGTCTGCGAGCCGTCGAAATGGCATCCCGTCACCACATAGAGCGTGTCGGCGCACATCCAGCCGCGAACCCTGCCTTCGAGCGCCGCCCATACGCCGCTGTTGAAATTGGACCGCTGGGCCGTCATGTTCGAATAGTAGGAGATCTGGTCGTTGGCCAGATTGCTCACCCTCCGGTCGGCGTTGGCGACCTGATGTCCCCGGTTGTAGGGGGCGCTTACGCCGCCGGTCATCTGCTCGCCCGGCGCCAGCGTGGGATCATAGCCCCAGTGCCGTTCGCGCGAGATGCCCTGGGTGTAACAACTGTGGAGCGGATAGGCGGCCCACAGCGCGAGCCGCTTCGCCTTGTCGTAGCCCATTGTGTAATTGCGGGGGTAATAGCCTTCGGAAGTCCTGGCCACGTCGGTGATGATGTGGCAGATTTCCGTAAGCGATTTGTCCGCTGCGGGCAGTTCGGCCCAGGGCATTCCCAGCGCCGGAGTTCCTGTTCCCGGGGTAGGGTCCGGGGGAGGATTGTCTCCTCCCCCGCCCGGAGTTCAGTTATTGATTGATAAAGCCTGTATATATATGTTCTTTTTGCTGGTGTTGGAGTGTTTAATTGTGATGATGATTTCTCCTGATAAAGCACTTGCGGATGTGAATTTCAAATCCGTATTGCTGGATGTAAATGCATTGCTGGAATCTGCGACAAGCTCTGTCCCGCCAACAGTAACAGTTGCCGTCCAATTGTTCGCATCATTCGTTTTGCATGTGAACCCTACGGACTGGACATTTTCAGTATAAGCACTGGTTGAAAAAATAATCTCTTTGGGCGAACTACTGCCGGAACCGATGTGGATACCCCCGGCTTCATTGGCAAAATAACTTCCGGAATTGTATGTTGTAGCCAAAGTCCAATTTAATCCACTGATTGTTGCTGTGCTGTTAGCAGACGCGAATTCTTTTGTTGCGCTAAATCTATGAGACCAAGGTGTTCCGGAGCTGCTACCTCCGGCGGCTTTTTGTGTAATTGTGATGGTGTGAGTTATTGCTTTCTCACCGTTCTTTATGACAGAAACCGTAACTGTACTTGAGCGGTCGGCATCGGTGACCGTGTAAATTTCGGGCTGAATAGTCAGCGTGCCGGTTCCGTCACCCTTGTCGGTTTGTGTAATGGTGTACCACGTGTCCGCATCGGCTTTTTTGAATGCAAACGTACAATCGTCGCCTATCCATGCGTATTCGATCATCTGGCTGTCGGGAGCCGCACCCGAGCCGTTGTCGGCTGCGAAGTTAAGCGATCCGCCGTTATCGGGCGTTGTCTTCAATTCGGGAGCTGCTTTCCAGTCGATCAGGAAAGAACCCTCGGCGGGAGCATCCAGCGGCATCAGTTTGATGTCATCGAGTTGGCAGCTGGCAGTACCTGTATTTTCAAATTTAATGGATACGGTTTCGGTGACAGTGGCATCGAGATTGAAGTTCACCGTTTTCAGCAGGCCGGTTCCGCTTTTATCGGCCGTTATGGCAACGTCGTTCTGGGAGAGCGGGAAGAAATGGGTTCCGTCTTTGGAGATCGAAGCTTGTATGGTGGTGGCTCCGGCTCCGGCTCCGAACGTCAGGGCGAAGTTGGTTTTGCCGTTCAGGTTGACACTGCCAAGCGTCAGGGTTGTCTCTTTTCCCGACCACCAGCCGTGGCCGCCCGATGCTCCGTCGTAGCCGCTTAATGGATTTGTGCTTCGGATCGCGTCGCTGGTGGTTGAAAATGCGAATGTGAGATTCGATGCCGAACTGCCCGTCGCGCCGAGGTTGAGTTCGGGGGTATAATCAACTTTTGAGGCTGGATGTGAGCCGAAAGTGATTGTGAAGATCGAGGGGTCGGTGACGGCCGGTATGAACTCTGCCGTGGCCATATTGACGCTGAAAGTCGTCAGGTCGCCCAGCGTGAAGTTCAGTCCGCCGCTTGCGGGAATGGTTACGCTGCGGGTGTAGGTTCCGCGCGAGGTGGTGACTTTGACGGTGAAAGTCTCGTCGGCTGCGATGGAGAGCGGGGCACAGGTGAACCATGCGTCGAATGCTGCGGAGGCGGCGATGCCGTCATAAAGCATGGAAACGTAGTCTTTGCCCTCTCCGACGTAACCCCACTGATCCGTCAGGATACGGCCCGTCTCGAAATTGAATTTACCTCGACCGGTAACCACTTTGCCGGGAGCTGTAAACGTGATGTCGGAGATCGTTTCGTCGGATTCCACCGCCAGATTGGTCAGCCGCATTTTGCCGATGGCGATGATTCGTCCGAATTGGAGCGACAGCGATGTCGGCTGGGCTTCGGTCGTGATCGTCTTCGAAACCAGAATGTCGGCATCGGGGTCGAAACTTGTAGCCGTCGGGAGCTGGATGTCGGGGACGATGAATTTGATTGCAGCCAGATTGGTGTTGCTGTTGGTTACATACGCAGCTTTGGGATGAAGGGTGGCATAACGGAACGAGGTTCCTGTCTTGACGGGTAACGCAACCGAGAAAGAGGCTTTGCCCGAAGTCGGGTCTTTGGTATAGCCGTCGTTATCCAGCGCGCTGAATGTCGCGTCGCCCACCTGTTCGAGCACTTTGAGCGTTTCGCCCGTATCGCTCCAGGAGATTTTGTTGTCCGGGCCGATCTCGGTGCGGGTTGTGGTTCCGGCTGTGAGTTCGAGCCGAATGGGTTGCATTTCGGGGGCTATCTCCGGTTCGGATGAGCACCCGGTAAATGCCATTGCAGCTACTGCAATGGACATCATTTTGGATAATGTCTTCATTGCAGTGGAATTAATAGTCGCCGCCCTCGTTGAGACCCGGATCGCTGCCGGCATCTCCTTCGGGACCATAGTCAATTACGCCGCCCGGGCTTTGGGCGAATCCTTTTTCGATGCGGACATCTACGATGTCGATAACAGGGGCGGAGTACTCAACTTCCCCCCCCCTTACGTTGAGGCGAGTGCAGTTCATAAGAGTGTAGTTAAAAGGTGCTAGGCAAAATTAAAAAAAAATAAACGAGACTGATGTTATGTCGGTGTGAAATTTTTTCACAAAATTCCATATGGTCAATTGATGTCGCCTTTTGGGACAGCCGATCTGTCCGGATGTGGTATGGCCTGACGGGATGCGGGACGGCGGGGCGGAGCCGTGGCAACAAAAAAAGCGCTCCGGGGGGGGAGCGCTGTGCAAGGGGATCGTGCGTCGTCGTCAATACATATTGTCGTACATCGACTGCGATTTGTCGTATTTCAGGTCGGAGAGCGATGCGGCCTTGACGCCGATGTTGAAACTCCACGAACGGTGGTAGCCGAACGGAATCCACGAAAAGGACATCTGCCAGCAGTGGAGGTCGCGCGTGATCGAGACCGACGAGGTGGTCAGTTTGTTGGCCTTGATGTCGTAGCCGCCCTGGAAGGTGATGCCCGTCTTGGGGGTGACGTTCAGCGAACCGTTGAAGCCGATGGTTTGGGTGACGTTCTTCCGGTAGCCCGTCGTGCCGTTGTTGGTGTACGAGATCGAGTAGTTGACCGCGTAGTTGAATCCGAAGTTCCACGGCAGCGAGAAGTCGTAGTAGCTTTGCGCCATGTACTGTCTTCGCAGCACGGGGTCCATCTGCCCGTAAGGGTCGTAGAACGGGTTCTGGTACTCCGGAGGTATTGACGTGATGTCGTTGATGGCCGTTTCGCTCCGGTCGTTGCGCGATTTGAACGTATAGCCGAACGACCAGCCCGTCGAGACGACGCGGCCCGGGAAGAAGAGCTTGTTGTAACGCTTGCCCTCGGGCGAGACGCGGTAGGGGTCGAGCGTCAGCGAGAGGTTGATGCCGAAATTGTTGAACAGCGTCGTACGGAACGAGACCGGGATGTTCGAAAGTCCCATCGAGTCGGCCAGGAAGTTGTACGAACCGCTGATGCGCAGTTCGTCGATCAGCTTGATCTTCTTCACGCCCGAGGTGTCGCGTTTCGAGAGGACCTTCATTTCGAGGTTCTGCGACAGCGAGAAGTTCATCGACATCGAACGGCCCGACGAGGGGACGCCGTAGGCGTTGACGGCATAGGGCGAATAGGTCGTGAAGCGGCCCGTGGAGTCGGTCTGGCGGGTCTGGTAGTAGCCGTATTTGGGGTCGCTGAAGTCCGGGGCGTAGGAGAAGCCGATCGAGGGGGTCAGCGTGTGGCGGATCGCCTGGATCTTGCGGTCGCGGCTCTTCTTCGTGAAGTCGTACATGCCGTAGACCGTCGTGGAGGCCGAAACGCTGAAGTTGTAGTTGTAGAGGCGGTAGAAACCGTAGTTCGTCGGCAGCGTGTCGGTCTGGTTGGTGACGGGGTTCCACTCGAACTCGACCTTCTTGAAATACCACTTCTCGTTGTAGTTGACCGACGGCGAGAGGTTGATGTAGTTTAACAGGTTGAACGACGCCGAAATCGGAATCGAGTGCTCGATGCCGTTCTTCATGTTTTCGAGCGTCTCCTTGGAGAAGACCTTCGATTCGGTGGTGGTCACCGAGTTGGTCATCTTACCCGTGTACTGCATCGAGATCTTCTCGTACCAGCGGTCCTTGCCCTGCTTCTCCTTGCGTTTGAAGGGGTAGAAGCGCGAGACGTTGAAGACCATCGTGGGGAGCGTGATGGAGATGGTCTTGTTCTGCGAGTTCTGCGAGATGGCCATGTTCGCCGACAGCGAGAAGGGCGTTCCGGCCCAGTTCTTCGAGTAGGAGACCGTCGAGTTGGTCTGCGTCGAGAGGATGTCGTTGAGGTTCGTGGCCGAATAGCGGCTGTAACCGCTCGTGGCGAAGTTCACCGAGGCCGAGAAGGTCGAACCCGGGTTGGCCTTGGGGTCCTGCGAGTGGGTCCACTGGATGCGGAAGTTGCTCTGCTTGATATAGTCGTCCTCGCCCTTTTCGCCCGTCTTGACATTCGAATACTGCATGTTGAAACTGCCGCTGTACTTGTAGCGCTTGATGTAGCGCGACGCGGCCGAAGCCTCCCACGATCCCAGCGTGTAGATGCCGCCGCGCACCGCCAGGTCGGCGTATTCGCCCAGGGTGAAGTAATAGCCCAGGTCGCGCAGGAAGAAACCTTTGGAGTACTCCTCGCCGTAGGTGGGCATCAGCAGGCCCGACTTGGGGCCCATGTTGATCGGGAAGAAGCCCTCGGGGATGCCGAGGAAGTAGATCGGCACGTCCTCCATCACCAGGTAGGCCGGGCCGGTGATCACCTTCTTGCCGGGTATGACCTTCGCCTTGGTCATCGCCAGGTAGAAGTGGGGGTGGTCCGTATGGTCGCAGGTGGTGTACTTGCCGTGCTCGATGTTGATCGTGTTGTCGGGCATCTTCTTCACGCTGCCGCCCACCAGCCAGCCGTCGCCCTGCTGCGTGGCCACGCCCTTGATTTTCGCCTTCTTCGAGTCGAGGTTGTAGGTGATCGTGTCCATCTGGTAGGTGGCCGACCCTTCGGTGAATTCGGGTTTGGTGACAATATCCTTGCCGTCGAGCGTGTCGGGCTTGCCGTAGGCGTAGACCATCTTCGAATCCATGTCGATGCGCATGTAGTCGGCCTTGAGGTTGCTGTTCTGGTAGGTGACGTCGCCCTTGTTGTAGATGTAGACCAGCTTGTTGCGCACGTCGTAGACCAGCGAGTCGGTGTTCTTGCCCGTGATCGGGTCGTCGAGGAACGCCCCTGCGGGCCGCGGCGTCTTCACCGAATCGCGGCGGAGCGTGTCGGCGGCGAGCGAGTCGGGCCGTGCCGCGCCCGGAGAATCGGCCTTCTGCGCCACGAGCGAGTCGACCTGCGCCGAAAAGAGCGAATCCTTCTCCTCCTGCGGCAGTGCGTTGAACGCTTCGCGCCGCCGGGCCTCTTCGCGCGCCTGCCTGCGGGCCTCGCGCCGCGAGGGGGTGACAAAAGGCGGACGTGCGCTCGTGTCGGGACGTATCGCGTCGGCGCGGGACGGAACCGGGACGGTGTCCCCGGGGGCGGGATTGCGGGCCGTGCGGGGCGCTCCGCCGCCCAGTACGATCTGGGCAAACAGCAGAATCACCGTCGCCGACAAGAGATATTTTACCCTAATTTTATCCAAAATCCCAAAAATTTTCCATACCTTTGCCGACAAGTCGGCAAAAACGCCCGGATCGAGGTCCTGTGCCCCTCCCGCCGCGTTTTCGGCCCGACAAAGATAGGTAAAAATTTATAGAAAGCTCACACTTGGTACCATTAAATATGCGCACACGACTTTTGCTGCTATTCGCCTTCGCGGCCGCAACTGTTCTTATGAACGTTGCGTCTGCGGGGAATATTGCGCACGGCGTCGAAGTCGTGGTCATCGACGCCGGGCACGGGGGAAAATTCCCCGGCGCGCACTACGGCGGGGTCTATGAAAAGGACCTCACGCTGAAGGTGGCGCTCAAACTCGGAAAGCTCGTCGAGGAGGGGATGCCGGGCGTGAAGGTGGTCTACACCCGCACGGCGGACAGGACTCTGGGGGCGGACCTGGCGGCCGACCTGCAGGCGCGGGCCGACATTGCCAACAAGGCCGGGGGCGACCTCTTCATCTCGATCCACGCCAACGCCGCACCCCGGGCGACGGGCGTGCGGGGCGTCGAGACGCTGATCATGGGCGAGAGTTCGAAGGAGCAGCGCTACAACGAGAACGCCCTGTTCGAAAACAACCGCGAGGATCTGATCGACATGTCCGACGAGCGGACGGCGGCCATCGTGCGGGCTTACATTCAGAATCTCCAGTTCACCTACGGCGAATACAGCATGGCTTTCGCCCGCTGCATCCAGAACAGCTACCTCAAGGCGGGCCGCCATTCGCGCGGCATAAAGCCGCAGCTGCTGCGGGTGCTCTATGCGACGGACATGCCGGGCGTGCTGACCGAGATCGGGTTCATGTCCAACCAGCAGGAACTGGCCTACATGAAGTCCGACAGGGGGCAGAACGAGATCGCCCGGTCGCTCTACCAGGCGATCCGCAACTATTCGGCCTATGTGCTCGGGACCCGGATGGCCGAGGAGGAGCAGGCCGCTGCCGCGAAACCGGTCGCGGAACAGCCTGCGGAAAAGTCTGCCGGAAAGGCCGCGGAAAAGAGCGTTGAAAAGCCTGCGGCAAAGTCCGCTGAAAAGACCGCAGCGGCGCAGCCCGCGGAGGGAAAGACCGCGACGGCCGCTCCGGTCAGAACCCCGGAGAAACCGGCCGTACAGCCCCTGCGCTATACGATTCAGGTGATGGCTTCGGCGTCGCCCGTACCCCTCGCCTCGGCGCAGTTCCGCGCCTACCGCGGCAAGGTGAAGGAGTATGCGGCCGAGGGACGGTTCCCCTATAAATACGGTGTGGGCGAGTACGGCACCCGTGAAGCCGCACAGCGGAAGCTGGCCGAGGTGCGCAAGGTATTCCCCGGGGCCTTCGTGGTCGCGTGCCGGGGTACGCAAATTGTAAAATAAAAGTACAGATATGAAAAGGGAAGTTAAAATCGGAATTTTCGGCGTGACGATGATCATTGCCGCGTGGGCCGGAATCCGGTTTTTGAAAGGATTCGACATTTTCAGCCGCAATTCGGTCTATTACGCCGCCTACGACCAGATCAACGGCGTGCAGGCGGCGTCGCCGATTATGATGAAAGGCGTCAAGATCGGTACGGTGACGGGCATTTCGTTCGATCCGCAGCGCAGCGACAACGTCGTGTTGCAGTTCACCATCAAACGTCAGTATCACATTCCGACCGACTCCGAGGCCAAGATTTACAGCAACGGGCTGATGGGCGGAAAGGCCATCGAAATCAACTACGGCACGGCGCGCACCTATCTCCAGAAGGGCGACACGCTGCGTTCGGTGCGCGAACGCGACCTGATGGACGTGGCCGGGTCGGAGCTGGATTTCTTCAAGCAGAAGGTGTCGCAGGTGACGGGCGACCTCTCGCGCACGCTGACCAACCTCAATCACCTGATGGAGGCCAACGCGCAGAATATTTCCGGGACGTTGAGCCACCTAAACGCCATTACGGGCGACATGGCCGGCCTGCTCGACGCCGAGAAGCGCAACCTGAAAGCCGCCGTCGACGACCTTACGGAGTTCTCCGCGATGCTGGGCAGGAACACCCCGCGTGTGGACAGCATCGTCGGCAACCTGAACCGGATAACCGGGGAACTGGCCGACGCCGGGTTCGCCCGCAGGCTTACGGACGCTGTGGACGAGGTGAACGGTCTGCTGGCAAAGGTCGAGGCGGGCGAGGGGACCGTCGGCAAACTGATGAACGATCCTGCGCTCTACGATTCGCTGACCGAGGCCAGCGCTAATCTCGCCTCGCTGCTGGCCAACCTCGAGCAGTATCCCGGCCGCTACGTGCATTTCTCGCTTTTCGGGCGCAGTCCCGAGAAGATGCAGGAGAAGGCCGAGCGCAAAGCCGCCAAAGCTGCGGCCAGGGCCGAGCGGGACTCGGTGAAAAGAATTAAAAATGAAAAATGAAAAATTGACTGGCAGACAGGAGGTTCATTCAGCCCTCTCGGTGTGATAATGTGGTCGTATAGGGCGTGGCGCGAAATTTTCCGACCGGCGCCCTTTCGATTTTTCATTCTTAATTTACCGTCATGATTTACCCTGCTACATTCGAGCAAAAGATAGGTTTCGACCGGCTCCGCGAGCAGGTCGCGGCACGTTGCACCATGCGCGCCGCCCGCGAGCGGCTCGCCGCGGAGGGCTTTTCGACCTCTGCGCGCGAGATCGAACGGCGGCTGGCGCTCGCCGACGAAATGCGCCTGCTGCTGGATATGGAGCATGATTTCCCCGGGGGCGAGTACCCCGACGTCGATTACATCGTCGCCAAACTGCGCGTCGAAGGTTCGTTCCTCGACGTGGAGGAGGTCGTGACCCTGCGCCGGGCGCTGGCCGCAATCGGCGGCATCGTCTCGTTCATCATCAGCCGCGAGGAGCGTTATCCGGCCCTCCATGCCCGCACGCGGGGCGTTGCGGCCTTTCCGGAGATCGTGCAGCGCATCGACGGCATTCTCGACCGCTTCGGCCAGGTGAAGGACAACGCCTCGCCCGCCCTGCAGGAGATCCGCCGCTCCATCCGCGAACGCGAAGGGCAGGCGGCCAAGCGGTTGCAGGCCGTGCTGTCTGCGGCCAAGGGGGCGGGCATCGTCGATGCCGACGCCCAGATCTCGATCCGCGACGGCAAGGCCGTGATCCCGGTTTCGGCGGGCAACAAACGCAAACTGAACGGCTTTATCCACGACGAATCGGCGACGGGCAAAACCTTCTACGTCGAACCGGTCGAGGTGGTGGAGATCAACAACGAACTGCGCGAACTGGAGTACGCCGAGCGGCGCGAGGTGGTGCGCATCCTCACGGAGTTTACCGAAGCGATCCGTCCCGACGCGGGGCTGATCGCCGATTCGGGCGACTACCTGGCCGAGATCGACATGCTGCGCGCCAAGGGCCGCTGGGCCTCGGAGAACGGGTGCGTGCGGCCGATCCTCTCGACGGACGACAGGCTGGTGCTGAAAAACGCCCGCCACCCGCTGTTGCAGCAGACGCTGCGGGCTGCGGGGCGCGAGATCGTGCCGCTGGATTTGCAGCTCGACCGTCGCAAGCGCATCCTCGTCATCTCGGGACCCAACGCCGGCGGCAAGTCGGTCTGCCTGAAAACCACGGGCATCGTGCAGTACATGTTCCAGTGCGGGTTTCCGGTTCCGGTCTCCGAGGTCTCGGAACTGCCGGTCTTCGAGAGCATTTTCATCGACATCGGCGACGAGCAGTCGATCGACAACGACCTGTCGACCTATTCGTCGCACCTGCTGAACATGAAGCACATGCTGGCGGGCGCTTCGGGCCGCACGCTGGTGCTGATCGACGAGTTCGGGTCGGGAACCGAGCCGGTCATCGGCGGGGCCATCGCCGAGGCGATCCTCGAGCGTCTGCTCGGCAGGGGGTGTTACGGCGTGATCACGACCCACTACGCCAATATCAAGTATTACGCCGCGTCGGTGGAGGGCATCGCCAACGGCGCGATGATGTTCGACGTGCAGAACATCCGGCCGCTGTTCCGGCTGGAAATGGGCAAGCCGGGCAGTTCGTTCGCCGTGGAGATCGCCCGCAAGATCGGGCTTCCGGAGGATATTATCCGTGCGGCGAGCGAGAAGGCCGGGTCGGATCACATCAATATCGAGAAACAGCTGCGCGAGATCGCCCGCGACAAGCATTACTGGGAGCAGAAGCGCGATCGCATCCGTCTGACGGACCGCAAGGTCGAGGAGTTGGAGCAGAACTATGCCGAGCAGCTGGCGAAGATCCGCGCCGAGCGGCAGGAGATTCTGAAAAAGGCCAAGCAGGAGGCCCGGCAGCTGATCGCCGACGCCAACAAACAGATAGAAAATACGATTAAAACCATCCGCGAGGCGCAGGCCGAGAAGGAGCTGACGCGGCTGGCGCGGCGCGAGCTGGACGACTTCCGCGAGGCGGTCGAGAAGGCCGACGAGGCCGGGAACGAAGCCGCCGTGGCCCGCGAGATCGAGCGTATCGAACGCCGCCGCCGACGGCGCGCCGAGCGCAGGGCGCAGCAGGGCGCGCAGCCGGCAGCCGGGGAGGCCGCTCCGCAGCCCGAAAAGCCGCGCGAAGTGGTCGCCGGGTCGAAAGTCCGCATGGCCGGGCAGGAGATGGTCGGCGTGGTGCAGTCGGTGAAGGGAAAGCGGGCGCAGGTGGCGTTCGGACAGATACTCACGACGGTGGACAAAGGGCTGCTGACGGTGGTTTCGAACAACGAATACCGCGAGGCGACGCGGCCCGTTGCGGCTCGTACGGTGCTCTCGGTGGACATCTCGTCGCGCAAACTCAACTTCAAGGATCACATCGACGTGCGCGGCATGCGGGCCGCCGATGCGCTGGACGAGGTGCGCAACTTCATCGACGACGCGCTGATGGTGGGCGTGGGCACGGTGTCGATTCTCCACGGCAAGGGCACGGGGGCTTTGAAGGAGGAGATTCGCCGCTACCTGCGCACGGTGCCGGAGATCGCCTCGGCGGTCGACGAACATGCCGACCGGGGCGGTGCGGGAATTACGATCGTGACCTTCGATCTGTCGTGATTTTGCAGTCTGCGACTGCTGCTGTTCTTTGTACCTTTTGACCGCAAAAGGTCCCCAAAGTTCTCCGCATGTCGCTTTACGCGGGATTGTCCTCCTGTCCGCGCTGAACGGGCGCAGCAAGATCAAGCCTTTACGGCGCAAAAACACGCGCCGTTTAGACTGTGGCGGCTCGGTAAACAGCACGCTGTCTGCCCTCGCCTGCGGACGCCTTTGCCAGCCTCCCGCTCCGGGCGCGCGGACCATCGGACGATCTCTTTCCGCTCCAAGCGATCATGCGGCGGTTTAAAACCGCTTTTAGGGGCGAGGGTAGGTTATTGCGATTCCGATTCCGTCCTGCGCAAGTACTCATAAAACAGGCGTCTTACGCCTGCTCCGCCGTTTGCGGCGAGTGATTCCGACTCGATGCCGGAGCCGTTGTAGGCGTAGGCATCCGTCGGAGAGTTTTTGGGAACCTTTTTGCGGAAAAAAGGTACAAAGATCCGGCGACTATGTCGCGGCTTGAGTCTTTTTGACGACCAGAAAGCGGCAAAGAGCTGTAAATATTTTCGTACTTTTGGAAATGAAAGTACAAAAGATAAACCATTGGGTATTTTATGAAATATCGTCTTTCGCAAATCGCCGCCGTCGTGGGCGGCAGGTTCTCCGGAACGGACTGCGAAGTGCAGTCGGTGGTGACCGACAGCCGCTCGCTGACGTGCGAGCTTGGCTCGGGACCGGTGTTCGTCGCCATGTGCGGCGCGAACCACGATTCGCATGCGTTCGTGGCGCAGATGTATGCGCGCGGCGTGCGGGCTTTTATGGTCGAACGGCCTCTCGAAGCCCTGCCGGAGTGCGGTTACGTGGTTGTTGAAAACGCCATTGCGGCCTTGCAGTGTCTGGCGGCCTATCACCGGGCGCAGTTCCGGGGAACGGTGGTGGGCATCACCGGTTCGAACGGCAAGACGGTCATCAAGGAGTGGATTGCCGAGGAACTGCCCGCGGGGATGAAGTGCTACCGTTCGCCCAAGAGCTACAATTCGCAGCTGGGCGTGCCGCTGTCGGTGCTGATGATCGAGGGCGACGAGCAGCTGGCGCTGATCGAGGCGGGGATTTCGAAACCCGGGGAGATGGCGCGGCTGGAGCGCATCATCCGTCCCGACGTGGTGGTTTTCACCTCGATCGGCGACGCGCATCAGGAGAATTTCCTCAACCTGGAGCAGAAATGCGACGAAAAGATGGTTCTGGCCCACCGTGCCGAGACCATCGTTTACCACAGTTATTACGAGCCGCTGGGCCGCATGATCGCCTCGCGCTTCGCGGGGCGGAAGCTCTGCGACGCGGCCTCATGCCCCGAGGTCCCGGAGACGCTGATCGGCAACGAGGCGTCACGCCGCAACGCCCGGATCGTCGAGGCGTTCTGCGCGGCGATGGGCTATCCCGCGCCGTCGTTTACCGAAGCTCCCGAGGTCGCCATGCGTCTCGAAGTCAAGGACGGCATCAACGACTCGGTGCTGATCAACGACGCCTACAACCTCGATCTCAACTCGCTGGCCCTGGCGCTCGACTACCTGCACAACGTGGCGTTGTCGCGCCGCCGGACGCTCGTGCTGTCGGATATCGCGCAGAGCGGGCTGACCGACGACGAACTTTACGGCCGCGTGGCGGGAATGGTCGCGCGGGCAGGCGTCGACACGCTCGTCGGCATCGGTCCCAAACTGAAGCGTTACGCCGCGCTGTTCGGCTGCGACAGGGAGTTTTACGCCTCGACCGACGAGTGCATCGCCCGCATCGGCCGCAGGGCCGTGGCCGGGCGTGCCGTCTTGTTGAAAGGCGCGCGGGAGTACCGTTTCGAGAAACTCGCGCATGCGCTGGCGCGCAAGAGCCACACGACGGTGCTGGAGGTCGATCTCGACGCCATGATCCACAACCTAAACTATTTCCGCTCGAAGCTCGACTTTCGGACCCGGCTCGTGGCGATGGTCAAGGCGGGCTCGTACGGCGCGGGGGATTTCGAGGTGGCGCAGATGCTCCAGCATCAGGGCGTCGACTACCTCGCCGTGGCGTTCGCCGACGAGGGCGTGCTGCTGCGCGAGCGGGGGATCACGATGCCCGTCGTGGTGCTGAATGCCGACGCCGACAGTTTCGACCAGATGATCGCCAACCGCCTCGAACCCGAGATATACAGTTTCCGTTCGCTCGCCGATTTCGCCGATGCGGTGTCGCATGCGGGCGAAACCCGCTATCCGGTTCATATCAAGCTCGATACGGGCATGCACCGGCTGGGATTCATGGAGGAGGAGATCGGGCGGTTGTGCGAGGTGCTGCCGACATTGCCCGCCGTGAAGGTGGCGTCGGTCTTTTCGCACCTGAACTGCGCCGACATGCCCGAAGAGGATGCCTACACCCGGGAGCAGATCGCGCGCTACGACCGCATGAGTGCCGCCGTAGCCGCGTCGCTGCCCTATCCCGTCATCCGTCATACGGCCAATTCGGCGGCCATCGAGCGGTTCCCCGAGGCGCGGTTCGACATGTGCCGCCTCGGACTGGGGCTTTACGGCTTCGGCTGGGAGCACAATGCGGGCCTGCGCCCGGTTTCGGCGCTCAAAACCCGCATCGTGCAGATCAAGCGTCTCGAAGCGGGCGACGCCGTGGGCTACGGGCGCGCCGGGAAATTGCTGCGGCCGACCGTGACGGCGACCGTGCCGATCGGTTACGCCGACGGGCTGGACCGTCATCTGGGGTGCGGACGCTGGTCGATGCGCGTGGCCGGGCGGCCTGCGCCGATCGTGGGCCGCGTCTGCATGGACAGCTGCATGATCGACATCACGGACATTCCGGGCGTCGGCGAGGGCGACGAAGTGACGGTTTTCTCCGCCGAGCCGGGCAACGACCTCGAAACGATGGCCCGGGTGCTCGACACGATACCTTACGAGATTATGACGTCGGTCTCGTCGCGTGTGAAACGAATCTACCTCAAGGAATAAGGCGCGGAGCGCAATTCATAATTCAGAATTCACAATTCAGAATTATGCCTGCGAACCTAATTAAGTATGCATTATGAATTCTGAATTTGGAATTTTATACCTGATTCCCTGTCCGATTTCGGACGAAACGGCGCCGTGGGACGTGCTGCCTGCGGCCAACCGGGCCGTGATGGATGCGCTGGACTACTTCATCGTCGAGAACACCCGCACGGCGCGGCGTTTCCTGTCGAAAGCCGGCATCGCGCGGCCCATCGGCGAACTGGAATTCCGCGAACTGAACGAGCACACCGCGGCCGGCCGCGAAATCGAGGAGCTGATCGCGCCGCTGCTCGAAGGCCGCTCGGCGGGGGTGATCTCCGAGGCGGGCGTGCCGGGCGTGGCGGATCCCGGGGCGCCGGTCGTCGGGGCGTGCCACCGCCGCGGCATCCGCGTCGTGCCGCTCGTCGGCCCGTCGTCGATCATTTTGGCGGTGATGGCCTCGGGACTCAACGGACAGTCGTTCGCTTTCAACGGCTACCTGCCCGTGAAGCCGCCCGAACGGACCCGGGCCATCCGTTTCTTCGAACGCCGTGCGCTGTCGGAGGGGCAGTCGCAGCTTTTCATCGAAGCTCCGTACCGCAACGTGAAGCTGATGGAGCAGTTGGTGCAGACGCTCGGAGACCAGACGCGCCTGACCGTCGCCGTGGACCTCACGGCTCCGGACGAGCGGATCGAGACCCATACGGCCGGGGAGTGGCGCCGCCGCCAGCTGCCCGAAATGAACAGGCGCCCGGCCATTTTCATCATCGGATAAGCGCCGCCTTGCCGCGAAGTGGCTTTGGGACGGTGGCGCGCAGGCCGGTTCGATGCCCGGCATGCAGGCATTGCCCTTGAAGACCGCCTCTTGGCCGGGTTGGTATGCAATTTGTTCGAATAAGGGGAGGAAAACTGAAAAATCACAAGATATGAAAAAAGAAAAAGTTTATAATGAGGCTGTTAGCGGCGACGAAGGGTTCACCCCCGGCGATGGTTATCCGTCGTGCGACGGGGAGCCTTGTGCCAATGTGTCAGATGAAACCGACGAGGCGACTGACACATTGGCAGACGGAGAACCCGCTGCCGAAGCCGACGCAGCCAAGGCGCTCGAAGAGGCCGTGGCCCAGTGGCAGGACAAGTACGTCCGCCTGCAAGCCGAGTTCGACAACTACCGCAAGCGCACGCTCAAGGAGAAGATGGACCTGGTGCAGACCGGGGGCCGCGACGTGCTGCTGGAGATGCTGCCTGTGCGCGACGATGTGCAGCGCGCCGTGGACGCCATGCAGAAGAGCGACGATCTGGAGGCGCTGCGGGCGGGCGTGACGCTCATTTCACAGAAATTTACCGAGGCGCTCCGCCGCAAGGGCGTGACCGAGATCGAGGTGCTGGACAAGGAGTTCGACGCCGATTTTTCGGAGGCCGTTGCCCGGTTCGCCGCCGGCGACGAGAAGAAGGGCAAGGTCATCGACGTCGTTCAGACGGGTTACATGCTGGGCGAGAAGGTGCTGCGCTTCGCAAAAGTAGTTGTAGGAGAGTAAGACCATGGCAGAAAAAAGGGATTACTACGAAGTGCTGGGCGTTGCGAAGAACGCTAACGCAGACGAAATAAAGAAGGCCTACCGCAAAGCGGCCATCCAGTTCCACCCCGACAAAAACCCTGGGGACAAGGAGGCCGAGGAGAAATTCAAGGAGGCCGCAGAGGCCTACGACGTGCTGTCGAACCCCGACAAGCGCGCCCGTTACGACCAGTTCGGCCATGCCGGAATGAGCGGCGCGGCAGGCGGCGGGGCCGGCGGCTTCGGCGGCTTCGGCGGCGGAGGGTTCTCGATGGAGGACATCTTCTCGCAGTTCGGCGACATTTTCGGCGGCCATTTCGGGGGCGGATTCCGCTCGTCGAACGGCGGCGGGGGACGGCGCGTGAACCGCGGCTCGGACATCCGCGTGCGGGTCCGTCTGACGCTGGCCGAGATCGCCAACGGAGTTACGAAGAAACTCAAGATCAACAAGACCGTCGCCTGCGACAAGTGCGGCGGCTCGGGAGCCAGGGACGCCAATTCCTATTCGACCTGTTCGACCTGCAACGGCACGGGCTATGTGATGCGGGTGGAGAACACCTTCTTCGGCCGGATGCAGACGCAGGGCGTGTGCCCCACGTGCGGCGGCACGGGCAAGGTGATCACCGCGTCGTGCGACAAGTGCAAGGGCGAAGGCACGCTGCGCGGGCAGGAGGTCGTGGAGATCAAGATCCCGGCCGGCGTGGGCGAGGGCATGGTCCTCACCGTCACGGGCAAGGGCAACGCCGCGCGTCAGGGCGGCGTGAACGGCGACCTGCAGGTGGTGATCGAGGAGGAGCGCAACCCCGAACTGGTGCGTGACGGCAACGATCTGATCCACAACCTGAACATCACCGTGACGACGGCCCTGTTGGGCGGTACGGTCGAGGTTCCGACGGTGGACGGGCGCGCCAAGATCAAGATCGCCCCGGGAACGCATGCCGGCAAGGTGCTGCGCCTGGGCGGCAAGGGACTGCCCGACGTGAACGGCTACGGTCGCGGCGACGAACTGGTGGTGGTGGACATCACCGTTCCGTCGAAACTCTCGGCCGAGGAGCGAAAACTCGTCGAGCAGTTGGCCGCGCAGCCCTCTTTCCAGAAGGCGGAGTCGGTCAAGAACCAGAATATTTTCGAACGGATGAAAAGCTTCTTCAGGTAATAATCCGGGATGAATTATTAATCGTTCGTACATTGATTCCGGCTTGTAATTGGCGGCGGAATGCCGCGTTTGCAAATCTGACCCACCCCTAAACCCCCGCCTGAGGCGGGGGCTTGTCGCAATGCAACCACAATAAAGAGAGTCATGCAATAAAATTGCGAAGATATTCGTATCTTTACAAAAAATAGAACGACCATGTTAGGCTTTACCCCTTTCAAACGGCACCCGAACAAATTCAATTACATCCCGCGTTATTACGACCCCGAGAAGGAGGCCCGTGAACAGCGCCGTGCCGAGTTGCGCGGCGAGCGCGCCGAGGATGCCGACCGCGAATACCAGCCCGGACAGTACATCCGCACCCAGCGCGAAGCCCGGGATGCGCGGCGTTCGAACGAGGAGGAGCGGGGGCGTATCCGTGTGCTGAAGATGGCCGCGGGGGCCGTGCTGGTGCTGCTTTTCATCTACCTGCTCTACCCGAAGCTGGCCGATGTGTTCCTGCGCGCGCGGACCGCACCCGCGACCGAAACGCAGCAGGTCGGGGAGGAGGAGTTCAATCCCTATGCGCCTATTAGGGTCGTTCCCAACGATTACGAGGAGTAAATGGCAGACAAGATCAGATTATTACCCGAGGTCGTTGCCAACCAGATCGCCGCGGGCGAGGTCGTCAACCGGCCCGCCTCGGTGGTGAAGGAGATGATGGAGAACGCCATCGACGCCGGGGCGACTTCGGTGAAGGTCAACTTCCGCGACGGCGGCAAGGACCTGATCCAGATCGTCGACGACGGCTGCGGCATGTCGCCCATCGACGCGCGCATGGCCTTCGACCGCCACGCCACGAGCAAGATCGGGGCCGTGGAGGATATTTACGCCCTGCACACGTTCGGATTCCGCGGCGAGGCCCTGGCTTCGATCGCCGCCGTGTCGCAGGTCGAACTGCGCACCCGGCAGGCCGGCGACGAGGTGGGTACGCAGACCGAGATCAACGGCGGGCAGTTCGCGGCGCAGAACCCGGTGATGTGTCCCGTGGGTTCGCAGTTCTTCGTGCGCAACCTTTTCTACAACGTCCCGGCGCGCCGCCGTTTTCTGGACAAGAGCACCACCTCGGCGTCGCAGATCAAGGCCGAGTTCCAGCGCATCGCGCTCTGTAACCCGCAGATCGCCTTCGAACTCTACGCCAACGACGCTCCGGTCTATACGTTGCAGGCCGGATCGCTGGCGGGACGCATCGTCGACGTGGTGGGGCGTCACATCAAGCAGAACCTGCTGGAGGTCGAGGCCGACACTTCGATTGCCTGCATCGAGGGATATATCGGCCGTCCGGCTGCCGCCAAGAAACGCAACACGGAGCAATACCTTTTTGTCAACGGGCGCTTTTTCAAGAGCACCTATCTGACGAGCGCCATTCTGAAAGCCTACGAGAAGCTGATTCCCGAGAGCTGCCAGCCCTCCTATTTCCTCTACCTGACGCTCGATCCCGGGCGTATCGACGTCAACGTGCACCCGCAGAAAACCGAGGTCAAGTTCGCCGACGAGGAGGCCGTGTGGCAGATCGTCAACGCCGCTGTGCGCGAGACGCTGGCCAAAACGGGCGCCGTGCCGCTGATGGATTTCGACCGGGACAGCCCGGTGGAGATTCCCGTTTTGCAGAAAGGAGCCGTGTACAGCGAGCCGTTGGCCATGTCGAACAGCGACTACAACCCTTTCCGCGAGGAGTATATCGACCCTTCGGCGCCCGATCCCAACGAGGATTTCACGGGCTTCGACGTGCCGTACCGCGACGGCGGGGTCGTGTCGGACAGCGCGGTCGGAGGATTGCGCACGGGCGGAGTCCGGAGCGCCGCACCGTCGTTCCCGCAGGCCGCGGCGGGCGGATTCGCCCTGCCGGGTGCGGACGCCGGGGAGTTCGAGGAGTTCGAGTCGGGCGGCGGTTTCGAGATCACCCCTTCGGGCGGCGGATTCGACGACAGCGCCCTGGATTTCATCCCTTCGTCGGCCGCTCCCGAACAGCAGCGGTTCGACATGCCGCAGCGTCCGGAATTCACCGATGCGCTGCCGCTGCCGGGCGGATATGTCGCCGCTCTGCTGGGCGGCCGCTTCGTGGTGGTCGACGTGCGGCGCGCCCGCGAGCGGATTCTTTACGAGGATTACCTCCGGATGCTGGGCAACGGCTCGTCGGTGAGCCAGCAGTTGCTGTTCCCCGAACGGCTGGTTCTTTCGGGCGACGAATACGCCCTGCTGGAGGAGAATGCCGTGGAGTTCGCTGCCCTGGGCTTCGACATCGACTTCTGCGGCGAAGGGACCGTCGAAGTGAGGGGCACGCCCGCCGACATGCCCGCCGACGCCGTGGACCGGCTGCTGTTCGACCTGTTGCAGGCCTTTGCGACTCCGGTGTCGCTCTCCGATGTGCGGCGCGAGAAGATCGCCGGCGTGATGGCCCGCTCCGGCGCCAAGGGTGCGGGGCGGACCTTGTCGCGCGAGGAGGCCGCGGCGCTGCTCGCACAGCTGGCCGACACGGGCAGTTTCAGTTTTTCGCCCTCGGGCAAGGCGATCACCGCCGAGATCACGCCGGAAGATTTGCGCGCCAAGTTGGGATAATCCGGCGGAAAAGAGTTACATTTGCAAAAATTAAAACGCATGAACCGCTATTTTCAGACCCCTCCGGTGGTCAAGAATTTGATAATCATCAATGTACTGGTTTACATGGCCACGGCGCTGCTGCCCGTCGGCGACACGATCATGCAGTATTGCGCCCTGTCGCTGGGAACGCCCTATTTCCATACCTACCAGTTCATCACCTACATGTTCCTGCATGCCAATTTCGAACATATCTTCTTCAACATGTTCGCATTGTGGATGTTCGGACGTACGCTCGAATACGAACTCGGCTCGCAGCGTTTCCTGACCTTCTACATGGTCTGCGGCGTGGGTGCGGCGCTGATCCAGTACCTCACGGCGCTGGCGTTCGGCGAGCTGCCGCTGCTGCTGGTCGGCGCGTCGGGCGCGGTGATGGGCCTGCTGCTGGCGTTCGGCGTGATGCATCCCAATGCGGTCATCATGCTGCTGATTCCGCCTATTCCGATGAAGGCCAAGTGGTTCGTCATCATCTATGCCGTCATTGAGCTGTTCCTCGGATGGAGGGGCGTGGGCAACGTGGCTCATTTCGCCCATGTGGGCGGCATGCTGTGGGGATTCCTGCTGCTGCATTGGTGGAAACGCCGGGGAACGATCCGTTTTTAGACGATGGCTTCCGATTACTATAACGGATACGGGGGAGGCCCTTCGGGGAAACGGCGCCGCAGTCTCGTCATGCGGCTCGTCGATCTGGCGCTGACGCTCGTGACGCTGGCCGTGGGCGCGACGATGGTTCTCACCTATTTCGTCCCCTATGTCGATCCGGGCAGCGTGTGGTTCTTTCCCGTGCTGGGGCTGGCCGCTCCGGCGGTCTACGTCGCGTCGGTCGTGCTGACGCTCTACTGGATCATCCGCTGGCGCTGGGTGTGCGCAGGGGCGATGCTGGTCGTCGTCGTGGCGGGGCTTTTCAAGGTCTCGCTCTTCTGGCGTCCCGAAATCCGCCGCAGCTATGCCACGGAGACGGCCTTCGACCGCGCTGCTGTCAAGGTTATGAGCTACAACGTGCGCAGTTTCTACGGCGAGGACGGCCGGAGCAGCGTCGACGACATCCTGCGCCTGATCGAGGAGCAGGCTCCGGACCTAATCTGCCTCCAGGAGTTCAATGCCCGCCTCGCGGAGCAGTCCGAGGAGTTTTCGCTGCTGGGCGAGAAGTATGAGATCGCGCACTTCGGGCGCACGCAGGCTCCGGATTCGGTCTACGGCTCGACGCTGACCATCTTGAGCAAATACCGCATCCTGCGTTCGGACACCGTGCTGACGCCTTCGTCTTCGGTCTGGGCCGACGTGATTGTGGGCGAGGACACCGTGCGGGTTTTCAACAACCACCTGCGCTCGACGGCCATCAACGCTTCGGACAACCAGTTCATCACCAGCCACCAGTTTCTCTCGGACACGGCGCGCGAGACCAAAATCCGCAGTATCGTGACCCGTTTGCGCGAGAATAGCGTGCTTCGGGCCGCGCAGGTCGACAGCATCGCGCAGGTCGTGGGTGCGACGCGCACGCGGCGGATCGTCTGCGGCGATTTCAACGATACGCCCATGTCGTATGTCTACCGCACGATGGCGCGGGGGTTGCGCGACGCCTTCCGTGAGTGCGGGTCGGGCTATTCGCATACGTTCCGCGGTTTCTACAACATGCTGCGCATCGACTACGTGTTGAGCGGCGGTTTCGAACCGCTCTCCTACGAGGTGCTTCCGGTCGACTATTCGGACCACCATCCCGTCGTCGTGCGGCTTCGGAAAAGTTCCTGACGAATTACCCGGAAAACGGGATGCCCCGGCGGAGACACTCTTTCCGCCGGTTTTAATTTGCCGGCAGGTGTTGTCCGGAACGATTTTTTTGCTATCTTGTGGAAAAATTCAGCCAATCGTTCGCCATGATCCGATCCCTTCCGCTCGTAAGGAGAACGCTTTTCCTCTCCGTATGTGGGCTGTTCCTTTTCTCCGGCCGGCTTTTTGCCGGAAATCCGTTGCTGATGCCTTCCGAAGCCCCTTACGGGGCGCCCCGCTTCGACCGTATCCATGCCGCCGACATCATGCCCGCCATTGAGGAGGGCATCCGCGCCTACAAGGCCGGGATTGCGAAAATCAGGGCGCTGGACCCCGCGGAGGCGACTTTCGAAAACGTCGTCGTACCGCTCGACCGTGCCGACAGCCTGCTGGACGTTCCGCGCGCGGTGCTGGGTTACCTGAAATCGAATTTCGGAGGCGACTCCGTCATCCGGATCTCTCTGGAATCCGCGCAGCTGACCGGAGAGGCATACGACGCCGTGACGCTCGACACGGCGATCTTCCGCCTGGTGAAGGCCGTCTACGACCGGCGCGATGCGGCCGGGCTGGATTCGCTCCAGCTGCGGACGCTCGGCAAGGTCTACCGGAGCTACATCCGCGGCGGGGCGCTCTGCACGCCCGGGCAGAAGGTGCGGCTCAAGGAGCTGAACCGCGAGATTTCGCTCAAACGCATCCGCCACGGGCAGAACATCACGCAGGCGACCCAGGAGTTCGTCCTGTACGTGCAGGACAGCAGCCTGCTCGACGGGCTTGCGGGGACGACCCGGCAGCGTTTCGCCCGCAATGCGGCCCGGCAGGGGCATCAGGGCGTCTGGGCCGTCGGGTTCACGAACGGCGACTATGCGTCGGTCATGGCTTCGGCCACGAACCGCGATCTGCGCAGGAGACTCTACGAGGCCTACACCTCGCGCTGCATGGACGGGAAGTACGACAACCGCCAGTTGTCGGTCGACATCGTCAACCTGCGTCTCGAACGGGCCCGGATGCTGGGATACGAGAACTATGCCGCCTACACGCTGGAGACGAACATGGCCGGGACGCCCGAAAAGGTCCGCGAACTGCTGCTGCCGCTCAAGGACGCTGCCGCGGGGAAGGGACGTGCGGAGCGTGCCGAACTGGAGGCTTTCGCCGTGAAATACGAGCGGGATTCGGCCTTCCGGCTGGAACCGTGGGACGTGGCCTTCTATTCGGGCAAGCTGCGCAAGGCGAAATTCGGGTCCGAACTGGGGCGCATGCGCAACTACCTGCTTTTCGACAATGTGCTCAACGACGGCGTTTTCTATGTGGCCAACCGTCTTTTCGGAATCACGCTGACGCAGCGCACGGACATTCCCGTTTTCCACCCCGACGTGCTGACCTTCGAGGCGAAAGACGCCGAAGGCCGCCCCCTCGGACTGCTTTATCTGGATTGCTTCGTCCGCAAGGGCAAACGCGGCGGCGCGTGGTGCTCGCGCCTGCGCGGGTATTCGTGCGCCGGAGAGCGGGAGGTGCTGCCGCTGGTGACCATCAGCTGCAACTTCTCGCGTGCGGCCGAAGGCAGGCCGAAGCTGCTGTCGACCTCCGAGGTCAAGACCCTCTTCCACGAATTCGGACACGCTCTGGCGGGTTTCCTCTCGCGCGGGCCGTATCCACAGGTGACGGGCAGCTTCCCGCGCGACATGGTCGAACTGCCCTCGCAGTTGAACGAGCATTGGGCCTGGGAGCCGGAGGTGATGAAACACTACGCCCGCGATTACAAGACGGGGCGTCCGATTCCCGATGCGCTGATCGCGAAGTTCAAGGAGTCGGAGAACTTCCTGAAGGGGCTTTACCTGACCGATTTCTATGCCACCGCGCTGCTCGACCTCGAATGGCACACCGTGCTGCGGCCGGTCGAAGGGTGCGACGTGGCGGCTTTCGAACGGGCGTTCCTGAAACGTTACGACTTCCCGGAGCATACCGCTTTACGCTTCCGGACGACCTATTACAACCACATCTTCGCCAGCAGTTACCCCGCGCAGTACTACTCCTACACGTGGTCGGCGGTGCTGGACACCGATGCCTTCGCGGCATTCACCGGCACGGGCGATATTTTCGATTCCGAAACCGCGCGCCGTTACCGCCGCCATATCCTGACCGAAGCGGGCTATGACGAGCCGATGGCGCAGTACGTGCGTTTCCGCGGCGCCGTGCCCGACGTGAAGCCCCTGATGCGCCGTTACGGGCTGGCGGAATAGCGGCCCGGCGGAATGAACAGCCCCGGCTCATCGGGCCGGGGCTGTTCCGTTCGGTCACTCTCCGATCTTCTTGCGCGGGTGGACCATGTTTTCGGGTTGCAGCACCTTGTGCAACTCCTCTTCGCTCATCAGCTTATGCTCGAGTACGAGGTCGTAGATGCCCTTGCCGGTTTTGAGGGCCTCCTTGGCCAGCATGCTCGACGTTTCGTAGCCCAGATAGGGGTTGAGTGCCGTCACCAGCCCGATGCTGTTAAAGACCATCCGGCGGCAGACCTCCTCGTTGGCCGTGATGCCGGCGATGCACTTCTCGCGCAGCGTGTTCATGGCGTTGATCAGCATTTCGATGCTCTCGAACAGGCAGTGGACGATGATCGGCTCCATGACGTTCAGTTCGAGCTGTCCGGCTTCCGATGCGATCGTCACGGTGAGGTCGTTGCCGATGACGCGGAACGCTACCTGGTTGACGACTTCGGGGATCACGGGGTTGACCTTGCCCGGCATGATCGACGATCCCGGCTGGCGCGGCGGGAGGTTGATCTCGTTCAGCCCGCAGCGGGGACCCGACGAGAGCAGCCGCAGGTCGTTGCAGATTTTCGAGAGTTTCACCGCAAGGCGTTTCTGGGCCGAGGAGTTCATAATGAAGGCGCCCGTGTCGCTCGTGGCCTCGATCATGTTCGACGCCTCGACGAGCGGCAGTCCGGTGATCTCGCGCAGGTAACGGGTGCAAAGCCCGGCGTAGTCGGGGTCGGCGTTGATGCCCGTTCCGATGGCCGTGGCCCCCATGTTGATCTCGAAGAAAAGTTTCATGTTGGCCGTCAGCCGCTCGGTCTCCTCGGTGAGGTTGGCGGCGTAGGCTTCGAACTCCTGTCCGAGGGTCATCGGCACGGCGTCCTGAAGCTGCGTGCGGCCCATCTTGATGATGCCGGAGAACTCCTCGCCCTTGGCGTGGAACGCCGCGATGAGTTCGCGCAGCGAGGCCACCAGTTTCTCGATGCTGCGCACCAGTGCGATCCTCACGGCCGTGGGGTAGGCGTCGTTGGTCGACTGCGAGAGGTTGACGTGGTTGTTGGGGTGGCAGAACTGATATTCGCCCTTTTCATGGCCGAGGAGTTCGAGCGCCCGGTTGGCGATCACCTCGTTGGCGTTCATGTTGGTCGACGTGCCGGCGCCGCCCTGCACCATGTCGACGACGAACTGCTCCTCGAGTTTCCCGGCGCGCAGCTCCTCGCAGGCCCGGATGATCGCGTCGGCGATCGCCGGGTCGAGCAGTCCCAGGTCACGGTTGGCCATCGCGGCGCCCTGCTTGACGTCGGCCAGGGCGCGGATCAGCTCCGGGAAGAAGTTGAGCCGCACGCGGCTGATGTGGAAATTCTCCACCGCGCGCATGGTCTGCACGCCGAAATAATACTCCGCCGGGATTTCCATTTCGCCCAGCAGATCGTGTTCACGACGGGTTTTGCCCGAAAGTCTGATTTCCGTAAAGTCCATGATCGGTATGTTTTTATTAAAGGTACGCAAAAGCAGGGTGGAGTCCAAGCCGAATCGGGTGCGGTCCGGTAAGACGTTCCGACATCAAATATAATGCTTTTTCCGCCACTTTGTCAAAACAAAAAATCTTGTTAACTTTGTATTCGCTCCGCGGGGTCGCAGAATTCGGCGGCGGACGAACGCAGAACCGAAAAACAAATAAAGAATATGATTTTAGACTCTCTGAAAAACAGCGCGCTTTACTACGGCGTAAGCCCGCGCATGAAACAGGCTTTCGAACTGATCGCCTCGACCGACTGGACGACGATGGAACCGGGTATTCACGAACTCGACGGCAAGGACATCTACGTCAACGTCATGGAGCGCGAGCTGAAACAGAAGCCCGACGCCAAACTCGAAATCCACAACGAGTACATCGACATCCAGGTTCTCATCCGGGGCGAGGAGGAGTCCTTCGGCTGGAGCGAGCGCAGGGAGCTCAAGAAGCCGCTGGGCGAATTCAGCGTCGAGAATGACATCCAGCTCTTCGACGACGTGCCGCAGACCTATTACACGATGCGTCCGGGGCAGTTTACGGTGCTTTTCCCCGAGGACGGGCACGCCCCGATGGTGGGCGAGGGCACGGTGCGCAAGATCATCGTCAAGGTGCGCAGGTAGACGCAGTCCATACCTTCCGGGCCGGGATTTCCCGGCCTTTTTTGTGCCCGTCCGGCTGGCCTGCATGGCCGGTCGGGGGCGGAGAACGGCTTCGTCCGACCTCCGGCCGGAAATGAATTGAAATGAATTGAAATGAATTGAAAGAAAACCGCCGCGAACTTGCTTGTCTTCCGGATTTGTACTAAATTTGTGGTACGGGTATTTCCGTACGCTATGAAAACATCGGTCTTCATATTCCTCTTTCTGCTGGTCTCCTCCCTCTCGTCCGTCATGGATTCGGGTGCGAAGTCCGGAGTGCCGGCTGCGGCTGCGGTCCGGCAGACGGCGGAATGTTTCCTTGCCGGTTTCAAATACGGGGACTGCGTGGCGACGGAGACCGTCCGGACGGCCGTGCCTTGCCCCGTGCGGTCGCTGCGCAAGCCGGTGGAAGGTCCGCAGCGGGTGTCGGGCGGCGACCGTGACGTCTGCTCCGGGCGGCATTTCCCGCTGGCGCAGGGCTGCTGCACGAAATACGTCGTCTCTTCTTTATTGCGCGGCGGGCAGACCGCCCTGCCTTTCCATCGCGCCGACTACCTCCGGTTCGGCGTTCTGGTCATTTAGCCGTCAAATCCTTTCGCTTTCAAGCGTATGATGCCGTCCGTGCATCGTACGTCGGATTTCCGTGTGCGGACTCCGGGCTGTCGCACCGACGCCGGTGCGGCGAACGACGTTCGGCATGCTTTGCCGCATGCGCAGAATGTTCCGGCACACCCGATGGCAAAACTTTGATGAATGTAAAAAAATGGATTTGATGCATATGATCGGGGAGACGTCGCTGATGATGGGCTTCACGTTTATCGTGGGAATGGCCTTCGCGTACGTACTCAAACTGATGACGTTTTTCTTCTCCCGGCTTAACGGAACGGAGATCTCCGCGCTGTTGAGAAAAGGCCGCATATGGGGCCGCGCCTACCGCATGGACATTGCGCGTACCGACCGCTACATCCGTTCGGTCGCCCGGATCGGCGGGGACGTTTCCGCCGATCCGGATGCGGACCATGCGATGGACGCTCTGGCCGAATACCACCTCGGCACCCCCGGGGATGCCGCACGGCAAGACAGCGAGATGACCCGTTTATACGAGCTGCACCATGGAACGGTTTGATCTTGGCAATATTTTCCAGGGAATCTCGACCCTGCTGCAAGCCGATTCCGCGATCATGTATGCGCGTATCGGGCTGATTCTGTTGGGCATCCTGCTGGTTTACCTGGGGCGCAGGGGCGTGCTCGAACCGCTGGTGATGATTCCGATGGGGCTGGGCATGGCGGCGGTGAACGCCGGGGTGCTGATTTTTCCGGGCGGCATGCACGGCAACCTGTTTCTGGACCCCATGGTCACGGAAACCGACCAGCTGATGAACATTTTGCAGATCGACTTCCTGCAACCGATCTACACCTTCACGTTCAGCAACGGACTGATAGCCTGTCTGATTTTCATGGGCATCGGGACGATGCTCGACATCAATTTCGTGCTGGCGAAGCCCTTGCAGAGCATGTTCCTCGCGCTGTGCGCCGAGCTGGGCACGTTCGCTGTGCTGCCGATCGCCTATTCGATGGGGTTGAGTCCCAGCGACAGCGCCTCGATCGCGATGGTCGGCGGGGCCGACGGGCCGATGGTGCTTTTCACCTCGCTCAACCTCTCGAAGGAGATCTTCGTGCCGATCACCGTCGTCGCCTATCTCTATCTCGGCCTGACCTACGGCGGCTATCCCTACCTGGTGCGGGCGATGGTCCCCAAGCGTCTGCGCGCCATCAAAATGAAACCGGCGAAGAAACCGGTGAAGCAGTACAGCGCCGCGACCAAGATTTCGTTCGCCGTGGTGATGTGCGTGATCCTGTGCCTGCTCTTCCCGGTGGCCGCTCCGCTCTTCTTCTCGCTCTTCATCGGTGTGGTGATCAAGGAGTCGGGACTCAAGCATGTGAACGATTTCATCAGCGGACCGATGCTCTACGGTTCGACGTTTTTCCTGGGAATCCTGCTGGGCGTGCTGTGCGACGCGCACACGCTGCTCGACCCCACGGTGCTCAAACTGCTCGTCCTGGGGATTCTTGCCCTGCTGATTTCGGGCATCGGGGGCATTTTGGGCGGTTACCTCATGTATTTCTTCAAGCGGGGCAATTTCAACCCCGTCATCGGTATCGCCGCCGTCAGCTGCGTGCCCACGACGGCCAAGGTCGCGCAGAAGATCGTCGCGCATGACAACCCTTCGTCGATGATCCTGCCCGACGCGCTGGGAGCCAATATCATGGGCGTCATCACGTCGGCCATCATCGCAGCGATCTACGTGACGGTGGTTCCGATGCTGTGATCCGAAAGAGAGCCGGCCCGCGGAAAGCGGGCCGGTTTTTTATTTTCCGATGCCGAAGTAGCGGAATCCCGCCGCTTCAACCTCCGCTTTGTCGAAGATGTTGCGGCCGTCGACGACCGCGTCGCCCCGCATCGTCGCGCGCAGCTGTGTCCAGTCGGGCATGCGCAACTCCTTCCATTCGGTCAGGAGGGCCACAGCGTCGACGCCTTCGGCGGCCTCGTACATCGTCCGGACGTAACGGATCGGTTTGTCTTTCATCCGGCGCTGCGCTTCCGGTATCGCCACGGGATCATAGGCCCGCACTTCGGCTCCGGCATCGAGCAGGCGGCCGATCACCACCGTTGCCGGAGCTTCGCGCATGTCGTCGGTCTCGGGTTTGAAGGCCAGCCCCCAGATTGCGACGACCTTGCCCCGCAGGTCGCCCAACGCGGTCTGCAATTTCTCGAAAACAATCCCTTTCTGCTGCTCGTTGACCCGCTCGACGGCCTCGATGACCTGCATCGTGTAGCCGTGTTCCCGGGCCGTGTGGGCCAGCGCCTTCACGTCCTTCGGGAAGCATGAACCGCCGTAGCCGCAGCCGGGGTAGAGGAACTTGTTGCCGATGCGGGCGTCGGAGCCGATGCCCTTGCGGACCATCTCCACGTCGGCGCCCACGCGGTCGCACAGGTTGGCGATCTCGTTCATAAACGAAATGCGCGTCGCGAGCATGGCGTTGGCTGCGTATTTGGTCATCTCGGCCGAGGGAATGTCCATGAACAGCACACGGAAATTGGTGATCAGGAACGGCCGGTAGAGCTTGGCCATCAGCTTGCGCGCCCGTTCGCTGTCGACGCCCACGACCACGCGGTCGGGCGACATGAAGTCCTTGATCGCCGCACCTTCCTTCAGGAATTCGGGGTTCGAGGCGACGTCGAACGGGACCTTGCAGCCGCGCTTCTCGAGTTCCTCCTCGATCACGGCGCGCACCTTCTGCGCCGTGCCCACGGGGACGGTGCTCTTGGTGACCAGCACGGTGTATTTCCGGATGTGGCGACCGAAGGTGCGGGCCACGTCGAGAACGTATTTCAGGTCGGCCGAACCGTCCTCGTCGGGCGGGGTTCCGACGGCCGAGAAGACCACCTCGACATGGGGCAGGCACTCTGTGAGGTCGGTGGTGAAGTGCAGGCGTCCCGCCTCCACGTTGCGCCGCACAAGCTCCTCAAGTCCCGGCTCGTAGATCGGGATAACGCCTGCGTTCAGACCCTCTATCTTTTCGGCGTCTATGTCCACGCAGGTGATGTCGAGTCCCATTTCGGCGAAGCAGGCCCCCGATACGAGTCCTACGTAACCCGTTCCCACGATTGCAATTTTCATCATAATTCCTGGAGTTTTTTTTCTTTCGGAATGTAAATATAGTCTTTTTTTCGAAATATCCCCGCCGCAGCACGAAAAAGGGCGGTCCGAAGACCGCCCCTGCGTCGTTCTATTTTCCGCACCTGCATCCGGCGACAGCCTCCGCCAGCGTTGCGCAGGGATCGCACATCTCGTGCGAGTAGCCCTGTTTCATCTCCACGGGATCGCACAGGGGTTCCCACTTCATCTTCTGGGCGAACTCCGCGAGCAGGCGCACCGAGGCTCCGGCCCAGCAGAACGAACCGAACCAGCCGAATCTGCGCCGGGGAATGCCGCGCGCGGCGATGCGGTCGAGCAGTTCGGCCACGGGCGGGAACAGGTTGCCGTTGTAGGTCGGGCCGCCGACGATCAGCGTGTCGAAACGGAAAACGTCGCGCAGGACCACCGACGGGTCGGCGTAGGAGAGGTTGTAGACCCGGATCGGGCCGACCTCCCGCGAGGCCAGTTCGCGCGCGATGCGCTCGGCCATCTGCTCCGTGTTGCCGTACATCGAGGCGTAGGCCACGACCACGCCCGGTTCGCCTTCGTAGCGGCTCAGACGGTCGTAAATATCCAGAACCTTTGCGATCTGCCGCTGCCATACGGGTCCGTGCGTCGAACAGATCGTCCCGACGGGCAGCGTGCGGACCTTCTGGAGCGCCTTCTGCACGGGACCGCCGTACTTGCCCACGATGCAGGCGTAGTAGCGGCGCATCTCGTCCCAGTAGCGGTCGGTTTCGACCTGCGAATCGGTGATGCCGCCGTCGAGCGCCCCGAACGTGCCGAAGGCGTCGCCGGAGAAGAGCGTCCGGTCGCCGGCGCACCACGTGACCATCGTCTCGGGCCAGTGCACCATCGGGATCATGTGGAACGACAGCGTCTTGCCGCCCAGATCGAGCGTGTCGCCCTCCTTGACCTCGACCGTGCCCCCGGCGATGCCGTAAAACCCTTCGATCATCTGGAGCGTCTTGGCATTGCCGACGATCTCGATGTCGGGATAGATGCGGCGCAGCGCTGCGATCGACGACGAGTGGTCGGGTTCCATGTGGTTGACGACCAAATAATCAATCTTCCTTTCGCCGATGGCCTCGCGGATGTTGGCTTCGAGGCGGCTGCCGAAGGACTCTTCGACGGTGTCGATCAGGGCGATCTTTTCGCCTGCGACCAGATAGGCGTTGTACGACACGCCCATCGGAAGCGACCAGAGGGCTTCGAAGCGCGTGGTGGTGCGGTCATTGACCCCGACGTAGTGGATGCCGGGAAGTATTTCGGTAATTGCCATAAACCTTTTTTGTTTTGTTTTGGCACAAATTTACGAAAAATATTTTTCCGGCGCTACTGCCGGCTTTTTTATTGCTTCGGCAAGTTGCATGCCGGGGTGCGGAAGAGTCCCGTGCGCGGCGCGGCCTTCGCCCGGAAACAAAACGCCGCAACCCGGTGAAGGGTTGCGGCGCATGCCGGCAGGACGGCGGTTCAGAGGAACCGCGGCATATCTTCGGCCCTGCTTTGGGGTGTGGACTCCAGCGCGCCGGAGATGATCTCCGACGGGATTTCGGCCTTGACGAAGACCGAGACGTCGCTCGTGCTCGAAGTGCTGGTCAGCGTCATCCGTGTTCCGTCCGCGTTGAACGAAACCCGGTACGAGGCGCTTCCCCACGGGGTGTTGTCGCTGTACCGGCCGTTGAGCGTGGGTTTGTCGTAGGAATACGTGCCGTCCAGGTGGACGTATTCGGGCTTGTAGAGCCGCTGGTAGATGTCGAACGAACCGGACTCGCTGAACGAGAGGTAGACGTCGGCGGACTGGAGCGAACTCCACGAAACCAGATGCCAGCTGCCGACGACGTTGCCGTCGCCCTCGGGTTCGGGCGTATCCTTGGACGAATCGCCGCACCCGGTCAGCGCGAATGCCGCGGCGAGGCCGATCAATAACAGTTTGATGCTTTTCATAATGTGTCCTTGTTTTATAACCAACCTCCGTTCTGGGAATGAACCTCACGTGCGATGAAGGCGAATTCCTTCGTGATCGGCATGCCGTTCATTCCGCTGTTGTTGCCGTTTCCGGCGAGCAGCTTGATCCGGACCACCGCCGAACCGGGTTTGGTGCACTTGAGGATGATCTGGTTGGCGAATATGGTCGGGTTCGCCGAAATGCCCAGCCGGTTCATGTCTTCGGCCGAAATGGAGATTTCCGTAATCTTCAGGTCCAGATTTCCGCCGCCGAGGTACGGTTGCAGGTTCAGCGTGTACTGGCTGCCGACGGGAATCGGGATGCAGGTGATGCCGCGGACGTTCATCAGCACCTGGTAGGCGTCGATGTAACCCGTGCCCATTCCCTTTTTGTACTGCGACAGGTCGAGCGTCGCCAGGCTGCCCTTGTCGGTGAAATACTGTTTCGTTCCGGTGCAGTATTGGTTGATGTCGTTTACCGATGTCAGCAGCAGCGTCGTGAATTCGTTCTGGGTGAAGGTCTTGCCGAGTTGCAGCGCATAGGACAGCCCGAGCGCCGCCACGCCCGAAACGTGGGGGCAGGCCATCGACGTGCCCTGCATGTAGCCGTACTTTCCGCCGTTGACGGTCGATAACACCTCGGACGCTCCGGTATTTATGTTTTCCAGATACGACTGGTAGGCGTCGCCGCCGGGAGCCGCAATGTTGCAGCCGGGACCGTAGTTGGTGTAGTAGGCCGGGGTGTAGTCGCACGACATGGCCGTTACGGAGATGTAGTCGCGGTAAGCGCCGGGATAGCCCGATATGCCGGTCAAGTCGTTGCCGGCGGCGAATATGGCCAGTCCTCCCTCGATGGCCGCGCAGTTCTGTTTGGCGATGAAGTAGTCGATGGCCTGCTTCTCGGCGCTGGCGCCGCTGGAATAGGCCGTGTCGGAGGTTACCGAGCCGGCAGGATAGCCGTAGCTGCACTGGATGATCGCCGCGCCGTTGTCGGCGGCGTATTTGATGGCCTTGGCCGACGTGGCCGCGTCGCCGCCGTCTTTGTCGTGGAAAATCTGACAGGACATGATCTTCACGCCGTCGTTTTTGCCCGAGCCGCCTGCGATGCCCGTGCCGTTGTTGTTCACGGCTGCGACCGTTCCTGCCACGTGCGTGCCGTGGTCCGGTGCATCGCCTTTGGTGCTGATGGTCAGCGTCGTATTGTCGACGAAGTTGAAACCGTGTATGTCGTCGGCATAGCCGTTCGAGTCGTCGTCACGGCCTTCCGAGCCGTTCAGCTCGGCGGTGTTGGTCCACATGTTGGCGGCCAGGTCGGGATGGTCCCACTGCACGCAGTTGTCCACGACCGCGACGATAACGCGCGGGTCGCCCGTGCAGAGCTGCCAAGCCTCGTCGCAGTTGACGTCGGCACCCGCCTTGATCTTCGAATAGATCGACTTGTCGCCGGTGTTGATGTAGTGCCATTGTTTGCCCAGGTGGGGATCGTTGAACCCGACGGCCGCACGGGTCTGCGGCGCAGCGCCGGTTTCGGCCAGCGGGATGACCCGGCCTTCGTGCACGTGCATCAGCTGCTGGTTGAATTCCACCTTGCTCACTTCGGCGATCCGGGCCATGTCGAGGGCCGCCTTGTCGAGATCGGCGGCGTCGTCGAACTCCACGACGTACCAGCGGTGCAGACCGGCGGCGCGCGTGCGCTCCTCGTTCCGTTCGTCTACCGGGAACAGACGCTGTAACGCCTTTACCCCGATGCTGCCGAGCACGGCGTCGAAATCGGCGATGCCCGAACGGGTGGCGACGCCGCCCGAACGCGTAACCTGCATGACCGACGATTCGATGCCCGCTACGGCCTCTTCGCCGAAGCAGACCAGCAGTTCGCCCCTGACGGCGTTCTCCGACGAGAATACGAGTTTGGAGGCCGCTTTCGCTTCCGGTTCGGGACCCGTCGCCTGCTCCGTCGCATCCTTGGTGCACGACCCCAGGGCGAGCGCCGCAGACAGGAGCAGCAGGCTCCATAAAGTTGTTGTCCTTGTCATAATCTTATAATCCTAATATTAGTGCATGTCGTGACCGGTGTTTCGTTTCATTGGACCACAGAACCCGACACGGTCGCTCGGACTGTGTCGGGTCGTGTGGAACAATATGCGTCGGTTATTTCAAAACCGGAAGGTTTTCGCGGATTTTGAAATCGGCGCGGCGGCCGATCTGTTTCGGCAGCGGCTCGCATTTCGCCGTCTTCACGCTCAACGTGCGGACGCCGTGGTTCGTGTTGTCGCTGTTCCTGACGAATGTGGCGTTCATCTGGAGACCGCGGCTGTCGAGCGACTTCCCGATATGGGCCGGAACACGGACGCTGCTGAACGGGATCTTCGTGCGGACGCCCTGAACTTTGGCTGCGGATGCTGCGGATGTCGTTCCGCTCTGCTTCGTGATGGTCGTTCCGTCGGCATAGTATGCTGCCAAGGCTCCGACGATCTTGTTGACGGTGAAATCAGCAACGGGAACCTCGACGTCGGTCGTCAGCGCTGAAACTTGTTTCGACGCCGGATCGATCGTCAATACGATCGGATCGCTGCCTTCGCTCTCTTCGGTTGCGAACGAGAAGATACCGTAACCGCGGGTCTGGTCCGGGGTGAGCGCCTCCGTGAATTTGCCGAGCAGGTTGCCGTTGTCCTCCCGGCCGAGCTGCACGCCGCTCATCGTGAGCGTCGACTTGGCCGAGTCATAGGTTGCGTACCATTGGGTGCCGTCCTCTACGGCGAAATCCTTCACGAAAAATTCGGTGTTGCTTCCGACGGTAGGTATTACCTCGAATACATTTTCGAACGTGTCTTCAGCGCTGGCCGCGTAGGACATGCCGTATTTCCCGATGATCAACTCTCCGGTATAGGGCGGTATGTCCGTCACGAACGGTTCGCACACGATCAGTTTTTTCTTGCCGTAGTTGTTCGTTGCTTCGACAACCAGCGTATAGGATGCGCCCGGTGTCAGATTGATCATTATGTCCCAATATTTTCCGGTCGTTGCGAGTTCTTCCATCGCATCGGCATTGAGTTCTTTACCGTATTTATCGACTACATCCTGCAGGGTCAGGCCTCCGGTTTGAATCTCGATATTGTCGATTATGGAAGTTTTGTTGAAGTAGGTTTTGATCTTCTTCATCTCCGTGCCGGTGATCTCGTACACGGCCGATGAGTAATCGGGATACTCCGATACATATGCTGCGGCATCGGGTTAGGCGCTGACTTTATAGAGCGAGCCGGCGATGTCGTTGGGAACCGAGGTCCCTCCTATGCCCGGGAAGTAGAACGATGCTGCGGAAGCTTCGCCGGAAACCGGTTTTTGCGCTTTGTCAAGGGGCAGGGCGACTACGGTATAGGTTCCGGGTCCAGGCAGTACGGCTTCGGCGGAGACTTTCTCGCCGCCTACGGTGAAGTCCTGCAACTCGTTGATGTTCTCGGCTGATCCGTCGGCGATCGCTGCGACAAGCGTAGCGGTTTCGGCCTCGGTCAATTCATTTTCGACGAGAACATAGCGGATGTTCGTAACGTCGGCGCCGTAGGTGAAGTCGATGACGGCGCTCGCCGTCTCTCCGTCGGCGCTGACCTTCATGCCGTCGTATACGGCGGAGAGCGTATAGTCGACTATTTCGGCGCCCGGCAGCATGATGCGGAACGTACCTTGACTGTTAGCGGAAAATTCGCGATCCAATCCGACGAGTTTTGCGGTCAATCCGTCCTTCGGGAAGGTGATGACGCCGTTGACCAATGTGCCGGGTTCCGCCGAGGCGATCATAAAGTTTCCGTAACCGTTACTGTTTTCGGTAATACCCGACCATTGTTCTTCAATCGTCACTTGAGTCGCATTGCTGCAATCGATGACGATATTGGACGGAGTGTAGCTGAACTGCTCCGAAAGCTCCTCTTGCGTAGCTCCGAAGAATTCGGTCATATAAGGCCAGCCGAGCATCTCTTCAACCATGTAGATACCTTCTTTCGACTTATGGCTGTGTACCGTGACATCGATTTCGAACATATTGCCGGTGAATACATCGCTCAACCAGCCTTCGCGGAATTTGCCGGTTCCCATTTTCACCCACGGCCAGGGCATAACCGTAATATCGAGGCTGCGGTTGCCGTAGGGCGTCGTGTTGTCCTCGTCGTTGATCAGGAACGAAAGGGGGTATTCCTTGCCGTCTTCGAGTTTGGTGCGGTCGAAGGTGATCAGCAGTTCGGAAGTCTCCTTGCCGGCTGCGAACGATACCGACGACGGAATGGTGAACAGACCCGACTCGTCGCTGGCGAGAACCGCTACGGTCAGCGCCTCGTCCTTGGCGATGCGTTTTACCGGGATGGCGATGGAGGAGACGTCGTCGCTGATGCTATGCTGGGTGGTCACATTCTCGGGGAAGTAGACCTGTGCGCCGTCGACCTCGGGACCTGCTTTGAAGTCATCGTCGCTGCAGGCCGTGAACAGCCCCGCGACGATGGCGACAGTCGCCAGAAAGAATATTTTTATACTTTTCATAAATAGCGATGTTTTTTATTTAACAGACTTGACCGTTTGGGTCGGGTTGGGGTTGTTCTTGCCCGCAAGCGCCTTATTCTGCTGTACGGCGTTCAGCGGGAACACGCAGTTCCACCAGGGGGCGCGTCCGTCCGTGGAAAGCTGGGCCATCGGGGGAGCGTTCGTGCCGGTGTCGCCGTTGTGCATGCCGATGTTCAGACGCTTCAGGTCGTAGAAGATGACGCCCTCGCCCCAGAACTCAATCCGCTTCTGGAAAATGATCTCGTCGATCAGGTCGTTGGCCGCCGGAACCGTATAGGCCGGATCGCGGTTGGCCATGAACGACTGCAACAGCGACTTGCCGGTGGTGGCGTCGTAGTGCGCCGTAGCCTCGGCCTCGATCAGGTACATCTCCTCGACACGCATCATCGGGATGCTCGTCACGTTACCCGTGGAATAGTTTCGTTTTTCGCCGTTGGCCGCGTGGAACTTAAACGATGCGTAGGGGGCTATCGTTGCGAACTCCTCCTCGGTCAGGGTCGTATAGGGTGCGATGGCGTCGAACGAGCGGTCGGCTCCGACAAAGCTCTTTTTGCGGAAGTCGCCCGACGAAATGCGGTTGTAGCTGAATACCGAGATACCCGGCTGCGCTCCGTAGCCGTAACCCCAGATAGACTCGGTCGCCATGTGGGCCGACCACGACAGCAGGTTGTTGAGCACGGTGTCGGTGGTCTGGATCATGGCCCACATCCACGACGAATTGACCGTGTTGAACCCGGTCTTCGGGTCGAGCCACTGGCTTTCGGTCATAATCGTGCAGCCCGAAGCGTCGATGGCCTTGCGGGCGTATTCGGCGGCCAGACGGTAAGCGGCGTCGCCGGTCGGAACTTCCGCATACGATTCGGTGAATCCGCCCAGCCAGAGGTAGGCGCGGGCCTTGAGTCCGTAGATCACGGCCAGCGAGGGCAGATTTTTCGTTGCCGGCGTATAGTTGGCCAGCAGGGTCTCGGCGGTGTTGAGGTCCTCGAAGATGAACTTGAACATCTCCTCACGCGATACGCGCGGGTTGTTCTCCAGTTCCTCCATGCTCGTATCTTCCCGGACGATGGGAACGGTCAGCCCCTTGACGGCTTCCAGCTCGGTCTCGTAGGCGGGACGTTCGGGAGCCTTGGCCGGCAGCGCGTCGTAGAGACGGGCCAGGTCGAGGTAGCAGAGCGCGCGGAAAGTCTTGGCAATGCCCATCATCTCCTCTGCGCCTTCGCTCTGGTTTGCGATGTCGATGGCCTCATTGGCCGTGAAGATGAACTTGTAATAGTTGGTGTAGAAGAACGGGGACATCTTGCCGTTCGCTGCCAATCCGGTCGAGTTGCCCGGATAGAGCCATGCCTGCCAGCGGTCGTAGTACTGGTTGCCGCCCGGCAGGTTGCCGCTGACGGGGAACACCTCGCCGACCATGCGGTCGGTGGCGCCGAAGATGCCCGGGTAGCCGAAGTCGATGTGCTCGCCGAGGTCTATATAGTTGGTGATGAGCACCGTCGGCATCGCAGTGATAAGACCCTCCTTTGCGAACGGAGATTCGGCAGTCTGATCGCTGGTGGCGTATCCGCTTTCGGGGAAGGTCTCCTTGATACAGCCCGAAAGAAGCACGGATGAACCGAGAAGCAGCGCCGTTGTTTTCAGTATGTTGTTCATTTTCATAATATTCGTCGTTTAACAAATTAGAACGTTACGGTTACACCGCCCGAGAAGGTGCGAATCGGGGCGTAGTAGTACGGGTTCGTGATTCCGTTGATGGACTGACGCGGGTCGAGACCCTGACGCTTGGACCAGTACCATACATTGTCGCAGGCGAGGTAGATACGCAGATTCTCGACGAGGAACTTGCGCGTGATACGCTTGGGCAGCGTATATCCGAGCGTGATGTTCTGGATGTTCAGGTACGATGCGCTGGTGAGGAAACGGTCCGAGACGGCTGCCTGATTCGAGTCGTTGTAAGCAAAACGCGGAATGTTCGAACCGGAGTTCTCGGGAGTCCACGAATTGAGCAGGTCGTGGTGGTAGTTGTTTCCGGTCGACGTTCCTGCCGGGGAGTTCATGTAGAACCTGTAGCCCTGGTCGAGAACCTGTCCGCCGAGCTGGTAGGTGAAGCCGATCGAGAAATCGACGCCGTAGAAGCGCAGCGACGTGCCGAAACCGCCGTAAACGTCCGGCAGGGCGTCTCCGTGCATTTCGCGGCCCTCCTGCGAGGCCACCGAGTAATCGGAGGTCTTGATGCGCTCCTTGTTGCCGGCATCATCGGTCTTGTAGGTGTACCACAGCGATTTTCCGGTCTCGGGGTCTACTCCCGCGTAGGTTGGAACGTAGAACGAGAAGACGGATTCCCCTTCGGTGAGGAATTTGGTGTCCTGCCAGCGGCCCACGTGTTTGCCGTCGGCCGTCGTGTTGTTTTTGAACTGCTCCGGCAGGTGGGTCACCTTGTTCTTGTAGTGGGTCATGTTGAGCGAGAAGTCCCACACGAGGTTTTTGGTCCGGATCAGGTCTGCGTTCAGTTCGATTTCGAGACCGCGGTTGACCATGTCGCCGATGTTGGTGAAAATGGTCGTGTAACCCGACTCGATCGGAGTGGCCAGCTCGAACAGCATGTCGGTGGTCTTGCGGTTGAAGACATCGATGCTACCCGACAGACGGTTGTCCCAGAGGCCGAACTCTACGCCGACATTGAGGTTGGCGTTGGTCTCCCAGGTGATGTCGGGGTTGCCTTTCTGGTAGAGTACGCTCGTAACGCCGTCGCCGCTGCTCAGGATCTCGCGGTAGTCGGTATAGCGGTAGTAGGATTCCGCTTTCGATCCGAGGTTGTCGTTACCCTGCGAACCGTACGATGCTTTGACCTTCAGCATGTTGACCCACGAAGCGTTGAACCAGCTCTCGCGGTTGATGATCCAGGCTGCGCCGAGCGACCAGAAGTTGCCCCAGCGGTGGTCGGGGTGGAAGCGCGACGATGCGTCGCGGCGGTACGATCCCGAGAAATAGATGCGGTTGTCGTAGTCGTACTGTCCGCGGAAGAAGTAGCCCTCGTTGTTGTACTCCAGAACCGACGAACCCGACCGCGACGAGTCGACGACGGCGCCGCTGAGTTCGGTGTTGTCCGGCGAGAACATCATGGTCTTCGAGCCGTACAGACCGTAGGATTTGCGGTTGTACATTTCATGGCCGAAGAGCAGGTCGAGGTTGTGGACGTCGGCGAAGGTGTTGGTGTAGGTCAGGAACTGCTGCATGTTGTAGGCGATCTCCCGACTGTGGCTCTTGAAAACGGCGCCGCCCGATTCGGCGAACTGTCCGTAGTAGGGGTTCGACACCTGCGTACCGCGGGTTTCGTCGAGCGACACGCTTCCGTTGAGGGTCAGTTTCAGGCCCTTGTACAGGGAGAAATCGGCAAAACCGTTGGCCATGAAGGCATTGCCCTCGTTGATGTATTTGTTGAGCTGAATGTCCTGCAGGTCGTTGCTCTTGCCGCCGTTGGTGCGCAGTGCGCCGCCGTTGCGGCCGTCGCCGGTATCGTACATCTTGAATCCGTACTCGTCGATCATAATGTTGCCGTTGCCGTCGCGCATGTAGACCGGATAGATCGGCGCCATGCGGATCGCCGTGGCGAATGCGTTTCCGCCGTCGGCGTTGCCTTCGCCCTGACCTTCGCCGTCGTCGTTGGTTTGGTTGCCGTTGTTCCAGACGAAATGGGTGTAGGACATGTTACCGCCGACTTTCAGCCACTTTTTGGCCTGGTAGTCCGCGCGCAGACGGGCGGTGTAGCGCTCGTTGCTCGAACCGTCGACGATACCCGTGTTGTCCAGATAGCCGAGCGATGCGAAGAAATTGGCGCGGTCCGTCGCGCCGGAAACGCTGACGTTGTACTCCTGACGGAACGACGACGATTTGTAGATTTCGTCGAGCCAGTTGTCGGGTTGCAGGTAGAACTGCTGGCCCTTGGCGTCGGTTACCAGGCGGCCCTGCTTCGCACGCGGATTGAGACGGCCGTTTTCGCCGATGAGGTTCTGGCCGTCGGGCACGGTGAAGACGTTGTAACCCAGACCGCCGGGATCGTTCGACGTCAGCAGCTTGTTGGCGGCGATGTTGGCGGCCAGGGGAGTGTACTTCTGGTCGAGCGTGTAATAGTTGTACAGCGACTTGTAGTGCATCTCGTAGTATTCGCCCGCATCCTCCACGATGTCGTAGGTCTGCAACGCACGGGTGTTGATGCCCCACTTGCCGTCGAAAGTCACGGTGGCCTCGCCGGCCTTCGCACGCTTGGTCGTGACCATGATTACGCCGTTCGCGCCGCGGGAGCCGTACAGGGCGTTCGACGCGGCGTCCTTGAGGACGCTGATCGACTCGATGTCGGCAGCGTTGATGTTGTTGATGTCGCCTTCGTAGGGCACGCCGTCTACAACCCAGAGCGGGTCGTTTTTGGCATTCATCGAACCGTAGCCGCGCACGTAAATCTTCTGACCGGAACCCGGACGGCCCGAGGCGGAGGAGAACTGCACGCCGGCGATTTTGCCGACGAGGGCATCCCCGACGTTCGAAGACTGCGTTTTTATCAGATCGTCGGATTTGATCACCTTCGCCGCTCCGGTGAAGGCGTCTTTCTTGGCTGTACCGAAGGCCACTACGATCACGTCGTCGATGGCCTGTGCGTCTTCTTTGAGCGAGATGTTGATTCGGGTCTTGCCTCCGATGGCCACCTTCTGGGTTTCATAGCCGATGAAGGATACGACCAGCGATCCGTTTCCGGGAGCCGTGATGGTGAAGCTACCGTCTCCGTTTGAGGTCGTGCCGACATGCGAGCCGTCGACCATAACCGTTGCTCCGGCGACCGGTTTCCCGTCGGGACCGGTGACTGTTCCGGAAATTTGCTTACTCTGGGCCAGCGAGAGTAATATTCCCCCCCCCAATAAAGCAATTAACGATAGTAGAATTTTTCTTACCATAAGCGTTAATCTAATAGTTTTTTTTAAAATAAAAAGTTCACAAGCAAAGGTATGAAATTGCTAACTCGTTTACAAATAAATTATTAAAATAATTTACCAGTATAACATATGTGTAGAAGATTGGTCGATAACGGTTACGATTTTGAAAATATCATCTCAAGGGGATTACAAATTGTAATCCCCTTTTCGGGTGTTTTCGGGTGTTTTGAGCGAATGTGTTAGCTGCGTGAACTTCTGCGTATATGTGAATCGGTCCTCAAAGGCGCTCCCGGACTTTTTCCAGGTCGGTATCGCGGTACAGCGTATCGAGGCGTTTCGAGAGCCGCTCCATGTCACCGTCGAGTTTCGAGTGGGTGATGGTCGCATAAATCTGCGTAGTCCGTATGTTCTTATGTCCCAGCAGCTTGCTGATCGTTTCGATCGCCATTCCCTGCGAAAGCGTGATCGTCGTGGCGAAGGTGTGCCGGGCCGAATGGAACGTGATGTGCCGGGGAATGCCCGCCAGAGACATAATGCGTTCGAGGCAGATGTTGCACCAGCCGTTGCTCGGCAGGCGGAATATCCGCGCATTCCGCTGCATCGGTTTGTATTTCAGCAGAATGGTGTACGGTATCGCGAAGATGCGCACGTTGACCGCAGATCCTGTTTTGCGGCGGGGGGGGCTGATCCACAGCTGTTTGCCGTCCTGCTGGATATGCTGCGGGGTCAGCGTGCAGAGGTCGATGTAGGAGAGTCCCGTGAAGCAACTGAACAAAAATGCATCGCGTACCAACTGTAAGGTCATGTCGTCGAGGTCCAGACGGATCAGCTTGCGGATTTCGGTCATGGACAGGTAGTTTCGCGCGACGAATTCGCTGCGCAGTTTGTAATTCGCGAAGAGGTCCTTGGCCATGTGGCCCCGGCTGCGGGCCAGCATGAGGATGTGCTTGAACGCGATCATGTAGATCCACGTCGTGTTTTTCTTGTGTCCGCACTCCTGTGCGATGTAGTGGTGAAACCCCGTCAGGAACTCTTTGTCGAGTTCTTTGAACAGCAAATCCTTGCGGTTGAATTTGTCGTTGACGTAGTTTTCGAGATGCTTGTAAACACACCTATATTTATAGTAGGTCGTTTTGCTGCGGCTGATGCCCACCATCCGGCTGAACTCCTCGTTGTGATGCCTGAAGAAGGCCAGCAGCGTTTCGTTGCGCTGGTCGTTGCCGAAATACATCTCCTTGACCATTTTCGGAGTGACCAGGGCATGCTCGTAAAACAGCGTGTTGTAACATCTTTCGATGCGGAAACGAATCTGCGAGAGTTGTTCGTTGACATGTGAGGCAACCGCGCTGCGCCCTGCCGCCCGTCCCATACTCACATCCCAGAGATTCGGATTCACGGATAGTTGCGTGGACAGCTGCGTTCGCTGTCCGTTGATCGTAATGCGTCCCATGATCGGCGTGTTTCTATTGCGTAAAGGCGCATTCTTCTTGATGTAAAACAGTACTTTGAACGTGTTTCTCATTCCCTTTCTAACCTTTTTTAAACAATAAACAAACCGCGATAAAGGTAATGATAAAGTTACTGCCAAACGGTATATCAATTGGACCAAATAGCTTATACGGCACGGTTTAACCCTTCTTGTCCGGTAACTATCTGGTAACACAACCCGGACGCACGGAGATGTCGTCCGTATATCTTACACGCTTAATACCAAACTATTAGGCATTTCTCGGAAAATGCGTTCCGGAACGCTGTAATTATCCTATATCCAGCAGTTTATTATCCGGAATCCGGGGCGATTGTTTTTTTATTTTAAAATTTTATTAAAATTAACGCTTATGGTAAGAAAAATTCTACTATCGTTAATTGCCGTTTTGGGGCTTTGTGTATATGGATTCGCCCAAAACCGGCAGGTTTCCGGTAAAGTTGCCGATGCGGAGGGTAAGCCTGTCGCGGGCGCAACCGTTATGGTCGACGGCACGTCGACCGGTACGACCACGGGCACGGATGGTAAATTCACCATCGCCGCACCCGCCGACGCTACGCTGGCGGTTTCGTTCATCGGTTACGAGACCCGGAAAGTGGCTGTTGCCGGAAAGACGCATGTCGAAGTCGTGATGCACGAAGATGCGCAGGCCATCGAGAATGTCGTGGTGACCGCTTTCGGCACGACGACGAAAAAAGATCTTACGGGATCAATCGCCACCATCCGCGGCGAGGAGCTTGCGAAGCGTCAGGTTTCGACCGTTTCGAAAATGCTCGAAGGAGCGGTTCCCGGCGTGCAGCTGACTACGGCCACCAACCAGCCCGGTACGGACGCTGCGATCTACGTCCGCGGCGTCGGTTCGCTCAATGCGGGCACCGGCGCGCTGATCGTGCTCGACGGCTCGCCCTATCAGGGCAGCCTGTCCGACATCAACCCGGCCGACATCGAGTCGATCTCCGTGTCGAAGGACGCCACGGCCAACTCGCTCTACGGTTCGCGCGCCGCGAACGGCGTGGTTTTCATCACGACCAAGCGCGGCAGCCTGGACAATCCCACGATCAGCGTCGACACGCGATTCGGTATCAACACCCGCGCTGTCCCCGAGTATGACATCATCACCGATCCGGGCGAATACCTCGAGGCGCAGTGGCGCACGATGCGCGACACGAAGTGGGCGTCAAGCCCCGAAGAGGGAGGCGGCGATCTGGCTGCCGCGGCGCTCTATGCCTCGCAGGAGGTGCTGGGTGCACACGGAAATTACAACCCCTACAAATATTCGTCGACCTACCTGATCGACCCTGCGACCGGCAAACTCGACCCGTCGGCCCGGCGCATGTACAGCGAGCGCCTGCAGGACGAACTCTTCAAGACCGGATTCCGCAACGAGACGAACGTTTCGGTCAGCGGCGGGAACGAGAAGTCCGACTATTTCATCTCGCTGGGTTACCTCAAGGACGAATCCTATGTGATCGAATCGGATTTCGAGCGTTACAGCGCCCGTGTGAACGTCAACACCAAGCTCCGCACGTGGATCAAGGTGGGCGCCAACCTCTCCTATGCCCACACGGTGCAGAACAACATTCTGGAGGGCAGCAGCCTCGCTTCGTCGGCGTTCGCCACGGCGCGTTCGTGGGAGCCGGTTTTTCCGGTCTACGCCCGCGATGCCGAGGGGAAAATCAAGTATGACGAAAACGGCGACAAGGTCTACGACCTGGGTACGGGGCAGACCGACGGCACGACGACCCGTCCCGGAACCTCGGGCCAGAACATCATCGCCACGCTGAAGATGGACACGCGCGACATCAAACGCAACAACTTGCAGGGCCGCGCTTACGGGGAGATCTATTTCCTGCGCGACTTCACCTTCACCTCGAGCATGTCGCTGGGCTATCGCGCCTCCGACGAACTGCTGTTCTATAACCCCACGATCGGCGGCGGACGCGGTTCCAAGGGCCAGATCAACAAAAAGTCTACGGACGTTTACGATCTGAACCTGATCCAGATGCTCAATTACAAAAAATCCGTCGGACGCCACAATATCAATGCGCTGATCGGGCATGAGTACAACAGCTGGGTGCGCGATTACGCCGAGGTCGAGAAGACGAACATTTACGATCCCAAGAATCCGCAGCTGAACAACGCCGGCGAGATGGGGTCGATCAACGGCTATCAGGACGTGCTGCGCATTCAGGGTTTCTTCGGCAAACTGGAGTACAACTACGACAACCGTTATTATTTCTCGGGCGGTATCCGCCGCGACGGAACCTCGCGTTTCAAATACAATCCCTGGGGCACGTTCTGGTCCGTCGGCGCTTCGTGGCGCATCGGAGCCGAGAAGTTCATGGAGAGTACGCACAGCTGGCTTTCGGAGCTGAAACTCCGCGCCACGTACGGTACGCAGGGTAACGAGGACCTGGCCAACTACTATCCCTATACCGACCAGTATACGGTTACCATTTCCGAAGGCAAGCTGGGTACGGAGATCTATTACTACGGCAATCCCGATCTGACGTGGGAGAAGCAGAAGACGTTCGATCTGGGTCTGGACGTGGGTCTGCTGAACGACCGCATCAACCTGACGATGGACTACTTCATCCGCGTGTCGGACGGTCTGCTCTTCAAGCGTACGAAGGATATTTCGACGGGCCGCGCCTACGACTGGTACAACGTCGGCAAACTGCGCAATTCGGGCTTCGAATTCGACTTGAACGTCAAGCTCATCCAGAAAAAGGACTGGTACTGGGACATGTCGGTCAACGGTTACACCTATGCCAACAAGATGCTCAACCTGCCCGACGAGTACAAAGTCTCGGGCATGCCCAACGGCAACCAGCGCATTTACGAAGGCAAGGACATCTACCGCTGGGAGATGCGGCAGTTCGCAGGTCTGGATGAGAAGGGCAACTCGCTCTGGTATATGGACCGGGATCTCACGGACGGTGAGGGCAACGTTGTGGGCGTGGAGAAAGTCACGACCGGCGATGCTACCGAGGCCACGCAGTACCTGCTGGAGAAGAGCGCGCTTCCCGATTTCACGGGCGGCCTGAACACCACGCTGCGTTGGAAGAGCCTCGACCTGACGATTATGACCAACTTCCAGTTCGGCGGCTACGGCTACGATTACGACTTCTCGGCGTTCAGCAGTGCGAATTTCCCGATGAACCGTCTGAAGAACTATGCCGACGCCTGGAATCCGGAGACCGGGAAAGGTTCGGCGCCGATCTGGAACACGAACGACTCGAACATCAACGCTTCGTCGGATCGTTTCCTGATCAGCAAAACCTACTTCAACTTGCGCAACATCACGCTGGGCTACACCTTCCCGGCGAACTGGATGAGCAAGATCGGCATCAAGAGCGTTCGCGTGTACTTCGCCTGCGACAACGTCTTCTTCGCATCGAAGCGCAAGGGCTACGATCCCCGTACGAGCATGGGCGGTCAGGGCGCGACGGTCGCTTTGAACAGCGTGGACGGTACGTATTATTCGCCGATCCGCACCACTTCGGTAGGTCTCAATATTAACTTCTAAGCAGCGACATTGATATGAAAAAAATACTGATATTTTTAATGAGTGCGGCAGTTGCGGTATCCTGCAGCGACGATATCTTCGACGTGGACCCTTCGGGAAAAGTCTCTTCGGAGACCCGTGACGAGGTGGCCAAGGAGGACCCGGACAAGGTGCTTCAGGGTATCGAGGCGTCCATTTACACCCACTATGCCACCTATTACAAGAACGATCTTCAGTGGCTGACCGGTTTCAAAGGGTTCGAACTTGCGTTCGGCATGACCGGGCAGGACATGACCCTGCTGCTGCAACACAGCATGAACCTTTACATGTATATCAACGACTACTGGCAGGAGGAGTATACGCCGACTTTCAACGTGTGGAACATGTTCTACATTCCGATCGCCACGGCCAATGAGATTCTCGCGACGGCGACCCTCGACGCTTCCGCCGAGTCGGAGACGATGAAGGCCTCCCGCGCCCGTGCGCTGACCTCCCGCGCGTTCGGCTACTACCACCTGATCAACGTGTACCAGTATCCCTACTCGGCGGCGAACAAGGACCTTCCGGGCGTGCCTCTGGCCACCGAGGAGACCCTCGGCCAGAATCTGCCGCGCGCCACGATGGAGCAGGTCTACAAACGCATTACCGACGACCTGGACGAAGCGCTGCGTATTTTCGAGGAGATCGGATACGACGACACCGGTTCCCGGACCGATTTCGACGCCAGCGTGGCCGCCATTCTGCGCGCCCGTGTCGCATTGGTCATGGAGGACTGGGGGAAAGCCGTCTCGTTGGCCGACGATATTCTGGCCAAATACACGCTCGTCTCCAAGGAGAACTACAACAACGGCTTCAACCGTATCGAGAACGTTCCGAGTCTGATCTTCGGCTTCAAGATGACGGCCGACAACTGCCAGACATGGGCTACCTGGTGTTCGCAGATGGACCCCTACATGAGCGGTTATGCGGGTATGTGGGCCGAGCGTCCGATCCACTCCTACCTCTATGCGCGTCTGAATCCGACCGACGTGCGTCGCGGCTGGTGGCTCAACAAGACGGACAATCCGGACCCGGACGCTGCGACGAGCGGTTATGCCTGCCTCCTGCCTTCCAACCTGCCCAATACGCTTGCTTCGGGCGTGAAAGCGCGTTCGGAGTACGTCTCGGTCAAGTTCCGCAGTTACAACGGCGACTGGAACAATACCGATCTGATCTATATGCGCGCCGAAGAGGCCGTCTTCATCAAGGCTGAAGCCGAGGCGCACAGCAACATCGCCGCGGCCAAGAAGACGCTCAAGGATTACGTGACGACCTACCGCGATCCGGGTTATGACATCACGGCCGCTTCGCTCGACGATGTCGTCGAGGAGATCATTCTTCAGAAACGTATCGAGATGTGGATGGAGGGCGCTCTGGAGTGGCTTGACCGTCGGCGTCTGAATATGCCGATTGATCGTCGGGACGATGCCGCGATGACGGCGGCAGGCGTTGCGAACAACCACATTTACAAAGCCATGTGGGAGCAGGACGAATCCGGCATGCGGTTCCAGCTGCCGCGTTCCGTCGTGATTGCCAACCCGGAAATCGGCGAGGCGAACCAGAATAAAACGAATTAAGCGTCTCTGTATCATGCCTGTCAAGTCCGCTGTCCGTTTGGGCAGCGGACTTTTTTCTGATTTCCGGGTCGGTAGTTTTTTTGCCGGGCCAGGAAAAATTTACCGACAAAATTGCATAAGGCATTTGCAGTATTAAATTTTTTGCTTATCTTTGCACCACGATAACAGGGAATACCCCGTTTTTCGCGGATGGTGCCATAGCTCAGTTGGTAGAGCAAAGGACTGAAAATGCCTCGGTCAAGCACTTGAAACAGACTTATAAAACATTAAATACAAGATGGTTACAGAAATGTGACCATCTTTTTTTGTCCCTCGAAATCGGTCGAAAATACACTGGTTTACACAACTTGTGTAAACCAAATGTGTAAACCGAAACGAGGATGTCTGCAACGGGAGTAAACGTACTTTTATACCGTTCCAAAACACTTGCGAACGGAGAACATCCGCTGATGCTCTGCGTAACGAAAGAGCGTAGGCGCAAATATGTCAGCATGGGTATTTCGTTGGCCGCCCGATATTGGGATTTCGACAAGAGCAGGCCGAAACGGAATTGCCCCAACCGAATCTATATTGAAAAGTATATCGCCGACAAACAGCGGGAATATACGGATAAGGTGATTGAACTGACTTGCGAGGAAAAGGCATTTACGGCCAATACACTCGTCGAGAAAGTTTGTGGCGGCTATACGACCAAGACCGTAGGGCAGCTCTTTACCGAGCAAATCGAAGCGTTGCTTGCGGCCAAACGAACAGGGTACGCCTTATCGGTACGGCAGGCATATACCTCGCTCATGCGATTCAACGGGCATCTGAATATCTATTTTTCAGAGATAGATGTTACATGGCTTAAACGCTATGAAACATGGCTGCGTTCGGCAGGGTTGGCGGATAATACAATCGGGATTCGATTCCGTTCATTGCGTATGCTCTACAATCTGGCTATCGAACAGAAAATCGTCAAGGCCGAATACTATCCGTTCCGCAGTTTCAAGGTATCGCGCCTGCATCAGCAGACAGCCAAACGAGCCATTCGCAAGGATGATATTTTACGCATCGTTCACTATTCGACGGATGATGAACGGGTACAGTTGGCAGTCGATTTGTTTGCGTTTTCCTATTACATGGGCGGCATCAATTTCGTGGATATGTGCTATCTGACCGAGAAGAACATCATCGACAATCGGTTGGTCTATATTCGTAAGAAGACAAAGAAACTTATCAAGCTCCCGTTGCAGACGGAAGCCTTGAAGATTCTCGCTCGCTACAATGGAGTATCATTGCCTTATCTGTTTCCTGTTCTCTCCTCGTTCCACAAGACGGAAACGCAACAGCACAACCGCGTGCATAAGGTGATTGCCAAAGTGAATATACGGTTGAAAAAGATCGGAGAGGAATTGAATCTGCCGATAGATATTACCACCTATGTTGCTCGGCACTCCTTCGCTACCGTACTGAAAAGGTCGGGTGTCAGCACCTCGCTGATTTGTGAAACATTGGGGCATAGCTCGGAAAAGGTTACGCAAATTTACTTGGATAGCTTTGAGAACTCTCAAATCGACGCTGCGATGCAGAATTTGCTATGATAGGTGACATATTTTTGGAAAATTTGTTTTATATACCCCTAAAAAAATGCGTCACTACCCAAAAGAGGTTGTCTGGAAACGGACAATCTCTTATTTTTTTGCTATCTTTAAAGGACTAACCAATAAACTTATACCTACTATGAACAGTTATGTAAGCGAAGCCGAGTATGAAGAAATGATGGATGCCGAGAACGCACAGTTCGGAGAACTGAAAGCCGTTCCTGTATCTGCTTTATTAAGCATCGACAATGAAACAGCATCCAATATGCTTTTTTTACTGATGGAGAAAGCACAATACTTGGATTTGGCCTGCCGTGTAAAATCGGGCATGGCCTATTATGAATTTGAGGATGTAAACAATGTCAAGCGTCGGTTGTATCTGAACTCCGACATTGTGGACTTTGTTATAACTTACCTGATGTGTGGCAATAAACGTTCTTACTATCCAAAAATCAACAATATAGACAAGAATGTCGATGAAGCCTATATCCTGCGTTTGTTCAAAAGTGACAGGGACAGGAACGTCGGTCGATATAATACCGTCAGCCAAGAATATAAGGCTGTATATCAGTATGGGCGAATTAATTACGGCACATTCCCCTATACGACGGCAGAATTCGATGAGAAACTAAACAAGCTCCTCTGATTCCTATGAAGATTGATATGGATAACCTTCCACCCATAATTGGTTATAATGTAAGAGAACAGGAACTTTGGGAGTTAAAATTCTCGGATAATGCCCGACACTGCCATATCTTCCATAAGATGGTGCGGGATGGGGTACAAATTAACGGGCAACTCCAACTTGAACGCGGTATTCCCAAATTTCATATAAAGATAGCTGTTGAAGACCTGCCATACGCTATTTCAGTTTGGCTTACACCCGAGTTCGAGAAATTCTTATTGTGCTATCTGTTTACAGGGCATAACGAAGGCTTTCCGACTTACCTTAAACCATTGGAGATTCCGAAACCCAATCCCGATTCGGACTACTTTTACAAGCATATAAAGCGGGAGCTGGAACGGGATGCGGCTATTTTTCGGAATGAAGAACAGGACGGAGTAAAGGGAACGCATGTAATGGCCAAATATCCGTTCGGGAGCATCGACTATGGATTCTTCCCATTGACACAAGCGGATTTATTGGCAACGCTGGCATCCACTACTCCCTATGTCTATTCATTTGTAGCGACCACCATTCCCGACCTGCAAAACAATAAACTGCCGATAGAAGAACGGGATATTGCCGCAGGTCAGCATTTGGACTCGGTATTTAAAGAGATACCCACCAATACGATTATCGACAAGACTATCTGCGGTGTCGGTGCTACATGGCTGGAGATTCATTCCGAACGCAACTCGATTATCATTGAACCGAATGTGCCCGTCATAATCGGCAAGGAACAACAGCATCCGAATATTATCGGTGTGTACGGCGAAACGATGTCGGCGGCAATGGTCAAGCAGCGGATTTCAGAACAGACAGGTCCTGTAAAGCTAATGACCACACCCGACAGTTATCCGAAAGTGATAAATGCACTCAAACAGTTGCGTATCCCTTATCGGCAAGACTATTTCCTGCTGTTCGATGAATGTGAGAAGATCGTCGCCGAGGTGGATTATCGACAGCATATAACCTTGCCGATTGATGATTTCTTTAAGTTCGCCAATAAAGCGATGGTATCGGCAACTCCGATTGTCATTGATGACCCGCGCTTTGAAGAACAGGAATTTAAAATTATCAAGATAAGACCGACATACGATTACAGCAAAGAATTGGAGTTGAAGCCGACCAATAATGTCGAGGTCATGCTGAAACAGACATTGAACAGTCTTAGCATGGAAGATACTCCAATCTGTATATTCTATAATTCGGTGCAGGGTATTAAGGAATTGATTGATTCATTCAAGATAGGAGATTACACGAATGTCTATTGCAGTACGGAAGCACAACGGGAACTCCATAAAGAGGGATATAAGGCTTTTGATTCCGTGACGGACAAGAGCGGAAAAACCGTACTGAACAAATACAATTTCTTTACAAGCCGTTTCTATTCTGCGGTAGATATTACGCTCGATTATAAGCCTGCGGTTATTATGATTACACAGGTCTATAAGGTACTCCCGAACCAAACGCCCTATTCACTCATCGACCCAGAAACGGAAGCCATACAGATTGTGGGCAGATTCCGCAACGGGACAGGTAAAATCACCCATATCACCAATACCAATTCCAAGATGATATGTAAAGACAAAACGGAATTGGAAACGTTTTTACGGGAGGAACACGCAGGTTTTCACAAACTGCTCGATTTGAGAAAGACATTGACGACGCAGGGTGAAATATGTGTTTTAGACCAAGCTATCGAACGGGTGGAATACAAGCGTTTGGGATTTGTAACGGATAAGGGAGAAATCAACTATTTCCGCTATAACAACGCCTATCTGGACGAACGGTTGAAAATGCTATACCGTTATCCTGCAATCCTCCATAAAGCCTATTGCCGCAGCGGTGCATTTAAAGTCGTTTCCAAGGCGGAATATGCGGCCTATACGGACAATGACCGAAAGGTATTGGATGATAAGACCAGATTGAAATCAGAACGGATTACGCTCTTATTTACAATATTCTCCCGTATATGCTTGTCCAGCAAATCGTATGACATAGAATTTCTAAAAGAGTTGCAACGCGAATATGCCCTTTATTACGACGCATATAATATGATAGGATTACGGAAAGTCCGAGAGTTGAATTTTGTGGATTCGGATGTCCGTACAGAGATAAAACGGGTGAAATTCTTAAAACAAGCGACAGACAAAAGTGTCATTAATGAAGTCTATGCCGCCTTTGCTCCGAATACTGTTTATAAGACCTCCGAGATAAATTCGAAGATGAAAGCGATTTTTGACAGTTATTCCATCGAATACGATAGACGGGGAGTAGGCAATTCGATTATGCTCTATTTTGAAGCAACCGAAGCACGGACAGGGACAAAACGAACTTGGAAACTGGGTGCAAAGAAATTTCAGAGTGTGACATAATTTTAGAATTTCTCTTTTATATACCCCTTAAAAATTGCGTCACTACTTACACTATTTTACAATCAATATTTAAATTTAATTTTCTAAAACAATGGGCGATAAATTTGAAGGTATTGTTATAATAATTGTTTCACTCGCTACATATTTTTTCTTGATAAAAGGTGTTATCCCTTTTTTAGAAAGTATTGCAGATAGGGCATCATTGGCACAGGCCAAATTTGAAAGAGAAAAGAGAGAAGCTATCCGACAAGCAGAAGAACGTAAAAAAGAACTTGAAAAAGAACGGCAAATACAAGAAGCCAAGAGAAAAAACCCGTTGTATCCTGCCAAGCCTTTAAGGCATATAGCGTATAACGACCATGAAACGATGCGAAAGATATTAGAGGAACTTAAGGCGAATGGCAAATGGCCTCATAAAAAAGAGGCGGAGTGACATATTTCGGGAATTTCTTATTTATATACCCCTTGAAAATTGCGTCACCGATTTTTCTCTTTACATACACGCCGCAGGCGTTTATCAGAAACAGGCTATAATGCCTGTTTTTTTATAAAATATATCCCCTGCATATACAGATACTGTCTGTTAAAGCCCCCCCCCTTATTGAAATGGGGAATGATAATTATTAAGGATTGCAAACCAAAACTCCAAAATTGGATTTTTTAGTTTAATAATTTACTAATCATCTAATTTGTAGAGTTATGCAATTGAGACAATCCATGCGTCGGGCGGCCAAGATGCGGCTGGCTCTGGCGGGAGCTTCGGGTTCGGGCAAGACCTATTCGTCGCTTCTGATCGCTTACGGAATGACGGGCGACTGGTCGAAAATCGCCGTCATTGATTCCGAGAACTGCTCGGCTGATCTTTATGCCCATCTGGGCGGTTATCAAGTCCTCACCCTTGAAAACTATGCTCCCGAAACCTACATCGAGGCCATCGGCATTTGCGAGCAGGCAGGAGCCGAGGTAATCATCATCGACAGCATTTCCCATTGCTGGGACTATCTGCTGGATTTCCACGCCAACCTGCAAGGCAACTCTTTTGCAAACTGGGCCAAGGTCACACCCCGTCAGAACGCCTTTATCCAACGTATCCTTACCTCGTCCGCTCATGTTATCTGCACCATGCGTAGCAAACAAGATTATGTGCTCTCGGACAAGAACGGCAAGATGGTTCCAGAGAAAGTGGGCTTGAAAGCTGTACAGCGCGACAACGTGGATTACGAGTTTACCGCAGTCCTCGATATAGCCATGAACCACAAGGCCACCACATCCAAAGACCGCACAGGGCTGTTCACGGGGCGTCCCGAATTTCTTATCACGCCTGCTGTCGGTCAGGCCATCCTCAAATGGTGCAACACGACACAGCCTGCACAACCGAGTGTCCAACCTCAAACTCCCTACAATCATGTACCCAGCGTTTCAGCCTAATGCGGAATTTGCCGTCGGTCTGAACTCCGACAATCCTTTTCTCGATAGCCCTGCCGCGGAAGTGGCAACGATTGTAGAGGAACAACCAGCCCAACCTGCAACGACGGGTATTGTCGTTCCTCTGGGTGTTCGTCATAACCGACACTTTATCGAGGCCAACACCAAGCCTGTCGATATAGCCCATTTGAGAGCGGATTGCGTCGTTCCCGTATTCAGCAAGGACAACGAGGTGACCATCTCCCACCAGAGCTTTATCGAAACGGTGCTGGGGGCTGCACACCGTATGTTCCCGCAGGAGGTAATCGACGCTCCCGATATAGTCGTGTCCCATATCATCAAGGGACGGATTCCAGAGGCTATCCACAAGCCCGTGAACCAGCTTCTCGAAACCGACAAGACCATCTACTACGAGCGGATGGCTTTCTGTTTCGAGATACCCACGATTTACGAGGATGTGGCAGGGAACAGACTGAACCTTTCGATAGGAGGAGTAAGGGCCTATAACCACGAGAACCTCTATTCCAAGAAGACGGTGGAGAAATTCAAGGTCTTCATCGGTTTCAAGAACCTCGTGTGCTGTAACCTATGCGTTTCAACCGATGGATTCAAAAGCGAACTGCGGGTGATGGGTGTGCAGGATTTGTTCGATGCCACCTTGCGCCTGTTCCGAGAATACGATGCCGAACGTCATGTAAAACTGATGGCAGCGATGCAGGAACGAACCCTTACCGAGCACCAGTTCGCTCAACTCATCGGCAAGACACGGTTGTATCAATACCTGCCCACAGCCGAGAAACGACAGCTTCCTGCTATGGAGTTTACGGACTGCCATATCAACGCTGTGGCAAAGGCATATTATGCTGACGAGAACTTTTCCAGAGGGGACAATCCAGAGATTGATTTGTGGAGGGTTTATAACCTCTTTACGGGAGCCAACAAGTCGAGTTACATAGATACATTCCTTGACCGTTCGCTGAACGCAACCGAACTTATCACAGGTATAGGCAAAGCCATTGAGGGCGATGCAGAGTACAGGTGGTTTGTGGAATAACCGAACGAAGAAGAATACCCTTGCTGTTTCACGACGGCAGGGGTATTTTCTTTGATAGGTAAACAAGACGATAATAACTTATATTCAATGATGCTGTCTGTTGATTTATTGCGCATTATATGGTTTTATATAATTCTGATGCTCAAAATATCGACTTTACGCTGCCATATTCTCGATAATTGAGGGTTGGAATGATTGATAACTCCCGATTAGAGGGGATATGTCGGCTTAAATTTTGAATAACAAAGCATCTAACCCAAGTTACAAGAAACAAAGTTTATTTTCCAGCCCTTTTCCGCTTGTTTGGCAACTTTGTTTTGACGAAATTTGAATCTGCAACAACCTTGAAAAAAGAGTGGTTTTGCCATTGCATTTCCGATGTTTGTTTTTTACTTTTGTGGAAAACATACTGAATACGGAAGTGTAACTTTATTCTCGTGCGACGAACGTAGGAAATTCCAAGCACAATAGAGAGAATAAGTGGCATTGCCCTCCCGTCGTATCTTCACGATACAGGCGTGGGGTTGTTGCTTATTTTATCTATTGGGTTTCCTACGACCTGTCGCACTAAAATAAGTCATCAGCCCTGCGCTTTCTTATTTAACTAATCACATCTGGGGGTTGGAGGTGAAAATTGCAATTGAATAAGATTATGATTATTTCTGTATCATCGAATTGGATTATCCAAGATTCTGCATTTCGCGAAGCACTTCATAGTGCATTTGGGGCGACATTCAACACCGAAGACATTAAAGGAATACAATGCGATGGAATGGACATTTCATCTTTATCTGGCATAGAATATTTCGAAAACTTGGAATGGTTGTCGTGTTCCCATAATTCATTAACAACCCTCGATATTTCCCGAAACCTCAAACTGATAAAATTAGATTGTGGAGAAAATCGGTTGTCGGAACTAAATGTTAATAATAACATTGCTTTGAGATATTTATACTGTTACAACAATAACCTTAATAATTTAGATATATCCAATAACCCCGAGTTAGAAATATTAGAATGTTACGATAACGCGCATTTGCAAATCGAATCAATAGACAATGTCATGTTTAGGCGGAATCCATATGGAACAGGAATTCGCGTGTTGGATACCACAAACAACCTTAAACTTAAGGTATTGAAATGTTCTTCAAATGAAATTGCAAGTCTTGATCTATCAAAAAACTCTCAACTTCTTCATTTGGATTGTGATGATAATTGCATAGAAATATTGGACGTAAGCACAACTCAATTAAATCATTATGTTCCTAAAACTATTGTTTATAGCGAATATCCCCTAAAATGCAAAATGGCGTCATTGAAAGCCCTTTATTTGAAAAGAGATTGGAGGCTAAAAGGTATTAATGATACTTTTCCTGTATGTATAGCTCGCAACACTCAAATTATCTATAAATAACATGGGCTTGTTTGGACGCTCTAACGCAGATAAAATCGCGGATAATATTCGGGAACAGGCAAAATTTATTCTGTTGCAATTTAATGGAATCGACGAGGTTTTTTGTCGAGATGGAGGGGCGACACCTTACAATGCCCAAGAATTAACCTTATATATGCAACGGATAGAACGCACGCATAATGCCATTCAACAAGAATTGGATAAGTTATCGGCCATACAACAAAGTCGAGTGGTCTTGCCTTGGGTCAATGGGAAATTGTATGATTTACACTCATGGAATTTATCATATCAAATGGTTATAAATAAGATAGTTCAAGAAATGAATAAATTATAAAATTATGCCAACATTATTAGGGATTTTCATAATCATTATTCTATTTGTAATCTGGAAATTTATCCGAGAAATGATTAAAGAAAATCGAGATAAGCATTATTAAAAACATTGCCAAAGAATCAGTATTGAAACTTTGGCAATGTTTGTCCCTGCTCTTTCGATAGTGACATAATTTTAAAGGGGTATATAAAAGAGAATTTTGCAAAATGCGTCACAGCTATATTATACACATAACATTATCACCTATGAACCGCTATCTACTAACCGTCGCTTTCATCTTATCGGCTCTATTCACCAATGGACAAACAATAAGCCATGATAACGTCCAGCAAATCCTATCGGACATATTGACGGCTCAAAAAGCCCTGCAAGGAGCTGTAATTCTCTCTGATATGAAAGAAAATGACATTGCATCGGCAGATTGCAGAATGACAAAACGAGGGCCGAAAGCCTGCAAACAAGATTTTATGAATATCGCTGCGGAGAAAAGTAAACAATTCTCCTATGACGATTGCCGAACCGATTATGTTGGGTTGGAAAGTTTGGATATAGCCGCTAAAGGTGCAACAGTCAGAGCCAATAGAAAACGGCATTATTGGGGCAGTCTGACGGCATACTATCCTGCCGAGAATCCGCAATACAGAATCTTCGTAATCATGGAGCAAAATATATATAATGGCACTTACTATGGTGTTCCGCTTTGTGCTCCTGTTGTTGCAAGAATAATTAAATCCCTCAATAACTAATCCATGACCCTCAATCCCACGCTTAAAAGCATACTTGTAAGAACTGCCTACATTGTAGGGAGTTTACTCCTGTACCTGCTTCTGTTCAACCGTCCATTTCTGTTTTGGATGGAATGGGGCTATTATGGAGACGAATCCTATTGCAATCATTATACGTTCAGTGGCTTGTGGCAATTTGCAACAGCGTTGGCTATCATCTGGTTGAACATCCGTAAATTGGCAAAACCGATACGGTTGGGCGTAATAGGGACATATCTGTTCTTTTTTGCTATAATCATCTTTTGGTATAAAGTAGAATCATTTCCGTTTTCGTTTGATTTCATTTCAGATGATAGCGGCTTTTCTTTCCATAGAGACAACTATCGAATATTAAGAATCTTCTGTTGCATTGGATTCATATTAATTGCATCTATCTTGCCCGTATTTCTTAAATCGACAGACGCCCCGAAATTTACCAAGTTTGGAAAAGTATGGATTTCTACTGCCATTCTTATATTGGATTTTGCGGCAGCCATGCCGAATATCTATTTTACAGAAGAACAGGCAGACAAACTATATATGGGTTACCGTGAAATGGGGGACACATATAAATATGCTCCGATATATGCTGTTGGAACTGATGATTATTTCCATGTACTTATTCCGCAAGATTCGGTTTATACCTCCCCCGAACACTATTTGAAAGTTTACTATGAGCGTCATGGCGATTTATTGATTCAGCCCGAAACACGAGATACGATTTGGATTAAGAAAGGAGGGGTATGGGCGAATCCAAACCGTCAGACCATTGAAAACAATACGAGTTGCCAGATGCGCTGGCAATGGCAATACTATGCTTGGCACAAGGTCAAAGGATTGTTTTGCAAAGAAGAAAACGAATAAGCGATGAAAAACTACTTACTCCCCATATTCGCCTTATTGATTGTCGGGTGTGGCACTCACCAACCCGAACAAACCTATGATGAAATGCTGAATGATGTCGTTCTGAATTTCAACGTGGGAACAATAGGTGGTGATAGTGTATTGAAAGCCTTTGTGCAGAAAGCGCAGGCCGATTCAGTTGCTCGGCAATATTCCAATCCTGCCATGAAAGAGGAAATGATGTTCACTCTAATCTCTGATTATATAGATGCAGGACAAGTAAACAATGCACAGCACCTATACGATAATATGCTGAAATATGCAGAACAGGAGTATGGAAAAGTCAGCCAAATGACAGCAATGACCTATAAGGAAAAAGCGCATTTATACGAACGTGTAGGAGATTTGGAGAATGCTATTCAGATGATGCAAAAGTCCGCAGAGGTGTTTGAGAAATTGCCCAAGAATGACATCAATTATTATAAGGATGCAGAGGTGTTTATAAGAAGATGGGAAGAACAGAAATCTAAACAGGCCGCAAATAATATAATTTCATTCTTCTATGAACAGCCGATTAATAAATATACCGTATCTGGAATAGCGAATGAAAATTCAGAATTTGAATGCTATGATTTAACATTGACTTTTCACCATATTGATACGGGCCAAGAATTTTCAGTATATGGAGGTCGAACATCTTGGGGCATGAAATTGGATGATAACTTGGCCTATCCTGATAATAAAGACGGCGATGTTATCAAATCTCCCGAATACGATATTCCGTTCTTCTTTACTGATTTGGATTTTGACGGAAAAGATGAACTAATAACCAATCTTTCTCCTTATGGCGGCAGTCAGCGGAATGTCGGCGCATTTACCTCTATTTATAAAATCAAAAGCGGGAAGGCCATAAATGCAACCGAATATTTTACAAATAAATCTGAAATATTTAAGTCCATAGACCAATATTTTTTCTTTGTAAATAATGCCCGTAAAGAAATCATTTTATATGCAGATGGCGGAGCATATAGTTTTGGTTGGAAAATTTATAAATTCAATAATGGCGAATATATATACGACAGATATATACATTGTGACCAGAATATAGATTCGAGCGGTTATACAGTTACAGTCTTATCTCCGCAAGGACAACCTATAAAATCGTTTACGGTTAGCGAAGATAAGTTTAACAGAGATAAATGGAATTATTAAGATGAAAACCTATCACTCCCCATATTCACCTTGCTGATTGTCGGGTGTGGAAATCAACGCCAGCAACATACAATATCGAAAAGCGATTGGTTAAGACAGAATATGTCAACCGAAATTGAGTGACATAATTTTCAAGGGCTATATAAACAGAATATTTCATAATTGCGTCACAGAAGATGAAAAACTACTTACTAATACTTGTTGTTGGCTTAATGATGCTTGGATGTGGCAATAGACAAGTAAAGCAGATCGAGCGGACAGAAAAGGATTCAACTGAAATTACAATCAAGACATCTTATGATACCGTCCATTTCAAGTTTAAGTGGAGAAATGCCGATTCTATTCCTTACTTATTTGGGAAACCATCGAAAGACAAGATAGCTGAATATCAACGACGATTCGACAGTTTGCATTTTACTGAACGTTACGGCTTTTATGATAGAATCGAGTATTTCCGAGACATACCCCATATTATTGCGGTAAATGATTTTGTTGCATTGTGGTTTGCGAATGAAACGCCTTATCAAGATGATTTAGATATGATTCTTTGGCGCATTAATGAATGTTACCCTCTTAATTGTTCCACCTCGGAAACAGAACTGTATCAAAGATTTTCGAAACAAATTGATTCATTATTATCATACTCGCTCGGCTGGCAATGGGATTACAATATGCACGCATCGTTGGCAGCCCTATTACATCAATATAAAGTAGAAATATACAACCATCGACTGTTGGATTGTAGCAATGAGTTTAAGGATATTTTAATTGCAGAACATTGTGCATGGAAAGAATATGAAGAAGCCTTACATGATGTATGCGATAAAGTAATTATCGGAAAAGATGGCGGATCAGGAGCACCAATGGCGTATGGCGAGTTTTTCATAGAAAGCTATGAGCAACGATTGATTTCATTAACGGATTATTATTTTACTTTGGGTGATTCCAATTATCAGCCGACAGAACGACATGCCCAGATTTCAGATAAAATGATACATAGAGCATATTCGGATTTCTTTGATGAATTGATTAATTCAGATTATGAAGATTATAGCGTGGAAGAAAAGCAGAGTGCCTTAAAAAATGATATGCGCTTTTGGGATAAATGGATGGCTGAACGTAGAAAAGTATCAGCACAATTACCGATGCCTCTCAAAAAAGTTTATGATAATTGTACGAATAATCTCAAACGGCGAAAATTGATTCAAATAAAGAGCAGATATTGGGGATATGGAATATGTAGCGGTTTTGAGTTGGATTGCATATTAAAAAAGGATTGCTCCGATGAAGAACTGTTTAACTATGATTATCAGGCACGATACGATGCTTTATTAATCAAGTGACATAATTTTCAGGGGGTATATAAACAGAATATTCTATAATTGCGTCACAGAAGATGAAAAACTGCATACTAATACTTGCCCTGTTGAGTGCGGGGTGCGGAAATCAATCACGATCACGATGTGATTCTGCGATACTCGTACCCATTGAATCATTCCGTAGGGAGATTGCTGACCCTGCTTTATGGCGAGAACTGTTACATGATGACAATGAATATTTCTCATATATAGATTCGATCCGTTTGGATTGGTCGCAAGTGGTCAATCATTATCTCTCGACAAAACATCCTAATTCTAAACAGTTGATTTTAACATGGGGTGAGAATCAACGGTTTGATATAACACAAATGCCTCGGTTAAACGATATTCATTATATTGATACACTCTTATCATTGTGTTACTATTGTACGACTGGGCAATTATCGTTAGCATTTGAGCGCGAGTTGGAAAAATATTTATCATTACCCATAACATTCAGCCAAACACTACCTCTATTTGAACACAATCCAAAGCATGACGAGGTAGATAGTTTGTTCAGAAAAGCGACAGACGGAATTAGAATCTTCCAAACGCCAGATAGGAAATACAAAATATACTGTTGTGAAGATCGCTATGGAAGTTCTGGCCGATTTGACTGCGTTTATTTACAGTATGTTAAAGAGGGGCAGGCCGAATGGAATCAAATAGCAGATTGGGGACAAAAGAAATATTCCAACCAACAGATTGACAAAATATCTTCATTTCTGCACAATGAACAAACGTATTATGTGCTTATAAGTTCCTGCTATAATGTAGCATATTTTGAGATTATTACAATCGAATATGGAAACTTTACAACCCATTCGGAATTTTATCCTGAACAGTTCCAAAATAATATAAAGGATGGTTGCATAGAGTTTTATGGCGGATTAGATTCTTATGTTAATCTCGAATTTGATCCACAAACATTAACCATCAAGTCTACTTATATGGAGATGGTTGAAAAACAAGGAGGCAATTTCTCCTATAAAGAGAAAGAACAAAAGATTATCAAATTGAATATCGAATGAAATGCTATATTATGAAAATCCACTTACTCCCCATATTCGCTCTGCTGATTGCAGGGTGTGGAAATCACCGTCCACAGCAAACCTATGATGAAATACTGAATGATGTCGTTCTGAATTTCAACGTGGGAACAATAGGCGGCGATAGCGTGTTGAACGCCTTTGTGCGGAAAACGCAAGCTGATTCAGTTGCTCGGCAATATTCCAATCCTGCAATGAAAGAAGAAATGATGCTCAACCTTATTTCTGATTATTTAGTTGCAGGACAAGTAGACAATGCACAGCACCTATACGATAATATGCTGAAATATGCAGAACAGGAGTATGGAAAAGTCAGCCAAATGACAGCAATGACCTATTATGAGAAAGCGCATTTATACGAACGTGTAGGAGATTTAGACAATGCTATTAAGATGATGCAAAAGTCCGCAGAGGTGTTTGAACAGTTGCCAATGGATGATAATAATCGGTATGAGGACGCAAAGGAGTTTATAAAGTGGTGGGTAGAAGACTTAAAATACAATTTAAAGACAAAATCAATCAATACCTTTTACTGCTTTTACAAACAGCCAATATGTGGCTATAAAGTAAAAGGGGTAATTACACGAGATACAATAAGCAATGGAGAAAGAGGAGGGGCCTATTATTTACAGATCCCTTATGATGATTATGATATTGATTTGATTTTTACAAGCGAAAATACGAATAAGTCATTTACAATATATGGCGGTAAATTAAGCAGATTACATTATGACCCTTCTCACGATAAAGATAGTGTATATGTAGACTATGAAGAACCTCGAGTTGCAGCCCCTAATATCTACATATCCAACCATGAATTATTTTGTTTTATGGATGTTGATTTCGACGGGCAAGCAGAAATACTTACAGATGTTATCCCGAATATAAGCCAACGAGGTGTAGGGGTGTTTACTGCTATTTATAAGATTATAAATGACAAACCTGTTAATATTATTTCTCGATTACCTCAGCCATTTCAAGGTATAGACCAACATTATTTTGGCATTAATACTCAACGAAAGGAGATATTTAACATATTAAGTGGTGGTGGTGGATATGCTGAGGTTGATATTTATAAATTCAATTTTCGAACACAAAAATACATTTTCAGTAGAATTATTGATTGTGATTGGCATGGAGCAGGCATAGCAGTCTCAATTATTTCGCCGACGCGAGACACTTTAAAAAGATTTAATCTAACCTATGACGAAGAGTCAAAGATATGGGAATACTAAAATGAAAACCAATTTACTCCCCATATTCGCCCTGCTGATTGTAGGGTGTGGGAATAGGAATCCAGCGAATATAGTTGTAGAAAATAGAATAAGGCAAACTGAACAAACCGATTCGATTATAGGAGATAGTTATGAACGAGATACTATACAAGGGGATTTTAACGGTGATGGAAAGATCGAATATGCTTACAGCGAATCAAACCCTGCTGAATATTACAGCCTTGATGAAGTAGATGATGGGAAACCCAACAATATAACATTCAGCAATCCAACAATTCCTGCCATAGAAACTGAATTTCAGATTGAGCGCTTAACCAACGAGGGTGATTTGAATGGTGATGGTACGGATGAAATTGGCTTTATTGAGAGAGCTGTTAGCCGCTTTGTTTTCTATAAGGTATATTCACTTCGTAAGGGAGTGTGGAAAGAAATAGTGAGTGTATATACACATGATGCCTTTTTTGACCCTATAAATGGCGATGCGCCCGATTTAGTAAGGATCGCCCCTAATAAGACAGGGTATGTAATCGTTCAAACGATTGAATGGGACGATGAAACAGAGTGGCACAAAGGGGTTGAAAAATCGGTAAAGATTAAGTGACACATTTTTCAAGGGCTATATAAAATGATTTTTTTGAAATTATGTCACAAGAATATGAAGAACTACAATGCTAATCCTCGGCCATACGGTCGGGGATTTTTTCTTTAGTGGAATTTGCAATCTTATCAAATAATTTCGACATTTGAGTAAATAAACAGCCATGCAAAAATCACCCAATTACATCACTAAACTCCAACCCGACGAAATCTTCGTGTTCGGTAGCAACCTTGCAGGTATGCACGGCGGGGGTGCTGCACGGTTGGCATATCAGAAATTCGGGGCTGTCTGGGGACAAGGTGTCGGATTGCAGGGGCAGAGTTATGCCATACCGACCATGCAGGGCGGAGTGGAAACAATCCAGCCTTATGTGGACGAGTTTATCAAGTTTGCAAAGCAACATCCACAACTGAAATTTTTGGTAACGGAAATCGGTTGCGGAATAGCAGGGTTTAGTCCGTCCGAGATTGCCCCGCTGTTTGAACAGGCAAGAGAGGTGAAGAATATCTACTTGCCCGAACGGTTCTGGATGGTTTTGAAATGACTTGCGAAAAGGTTGATGTTGGATAGAAAGCGGTTCTAATCGCGGCTGTATGATTGTTTGAGGGCAGAAAAGTTGTAAATTTTCGAGGAAACTTTTGCAAGTTTGAGAAATTTGCTTACCTTTGCACTCGCAATGAAACCGAAATAGGTATCGTTCTTTGCAAAAACGACTGTGTAAACCACGTTGTAAACCGAACTGAAAAGGTCGGGTGTCAGAGAAAAAGATCGAGTTTCGTAATCATTTGTAACAGAGTTTTATAACTCAATAGGATGGTGCCATAGCTCAGTTGGTAGAGCAAAGGACTGAAAATCCTTGTGTCCCCGGTTCGATTCCTGGTGGTACCACTTAAAAATCAGAGAGTTGCAGAAATGCGACTCTCTGATTTTTGGTGTAAAACGGGCGAAAAACAGGGTTTGTTTTACCCGGTGTTTTACCCATGAGCACAACTATCGAGGTGGTATGCTTCAAATACAAGCCTCTCAAAAACAATGAATTTCCTTTAAGAATACGCATTACAAAAGACCGCAAGACCAAGTATATCAGCCTTGGAGTGTCTGTTGCACCTCAGTATTGGGATTTCGACAGAAATCAGCCCACATTGGATTGCCCTGATAGGGAATATCTGGAGAAACTGATTGCCAATAAATTACGAACTATATTAAAAAATGCGGAAAAAGAGTAATAATATCGGAGAATGGTTCCTGCTAAGGTCTGTTGGAGACGAATCCGTCGACATATTCTTTATCGTGCGCAACAACAGCAAAAGCCTGCCTGACGAGTTTATTTGCGACAGCGATCATAGCGAGTTTTCCCGACTTTCCGTTTTGCCTGAGCCTCGTATAAGTCTCTTTGCATTGGGCATTGAACCTACTGGCAGGCCAAGCGGCGATATAGAGAAGTCCTCTGGTGTATGCGTCTCCGTTTCGGTTGATATGCCCTTTGATGTTTACCGAAGTTCCGGATTGTTCGTAAGTGGGACAGATACCGAGATAGCG